>Ga0209345_10003478_pt1 | contig 16201 bp, 14 predicted proteins | sample Cruoilmetagenom7_FD_187294 | JGI IMG/M metagenome (GOLD analysis project Ga0209345, IMG submission 187294) | Oil polluted marine microbial communities from Coal Oil Point, Santa Barbara, California, USA - Sample 7 (SPAdes) (version 2) | ecosystem: Environmental > Aquatic > Marine > Oil seeps ... | reverse complement strand
TAGTGTTCGCTTTAGAATACGGCACCAATTTTTAATAGAGTGGGTGAAGATGAGGCTATTTAGCTGAAATCAGACACCGATTTATATAGATTTCTAACTAAGGTAAAACAGTACATGCCAGTAATTAAAGTAAGAGAAAACGAACCATTTGACGTTGCATTACGTCGTTTCAAACGTTCATGTGAAAAAGCAGGTATCCTTTCTGAAGTTCGCCGTCGCGAATCTTATGAAAAGCCAACTTGGGAACGTAAACGTAAGAAAGCAGCAGCAGTTAAACGTGCAGCTAAAAAAGTTTCTCGTGAGAACGCTCGTCGCGTTCGCATGTACTAAGATACCTTAGTAAATCCTAGGTCAACTGAGTTAACTTAAGAGTAAATTAAATCATGAGTCTACTTAGCCAACTTAAAGATGAAATGAAAATTGCCATGCGTGCTAAAGACAAAATTCGTCTTGGCGTAATTCGTATGGCATTATCTGCGATAAAGCAGGCAGAAATTGATCACAACACAGAAGCAACTGATGACAATATCATTGCCTTGTTAACCAAAATGGTTAAACAACGTAAAGAGTCTATCAAAATGTTTACTGACGGTGGTCGCGATGAATTAGCAGCTAAAGAAGCTGCAGAAATCAGCGCCATAGAAGATTTTCTCCCGCAACCATTATCAGCAGATGAAATTAACCAATTGATCACAAAAGCAATTGCCGACACCGGTGCAACCTCAATGGCTGATATGGGTAAAGTAATGGCGGTGTTGAAACCGTTAATGCAAGGTAAGGCTGATATGGGCGCTGTAAGCGGTCAAATTAAAGCAGTTTTAAACAGTTAGTTAATCTTCCATTCGAACTTCAATGTTCATTCTAAATAAAAACCGCGATAGCCTTGGCCTCGCGGTTTTATTTTAATTAGAATGCAATAACTTTCTATGACACTAATTTTATTAGTGTAGAATAATGTTTTATCTGGATGTAATGAACTTTATGGCTGGTATGATCCCTCGACAATTTATTGATGACTTATTAGCAAGAGCCGATATTGTCGAATTAATAGATTCTCGCGTACCATTAAAAAAAGCCGGTAAAAATTACCAAGCTTGTTGCCCATTTCATACCGAAAAATCGCCTTCATTTAGCGTTAGTCAAGATAAACAATTTTATCACTGCTTCGGTTGTGGTGAACATGGTAATGCTATTTCGTTTTTGATGGAGTTCGAACGTTTAGAGTTTCCTGATGCCGTAGAAGAATTAGCTTCCCATTACAATATGGAAGTGCCACGCGAACAAAGCAATCGCTCACCTGCACAACAGAAACAAGATCAAAAAGCCTATAGTCAAAAACAAGACGACTATGAATTAATGGCGCAAATCAGCCGTTTTTTTCAGCAGCAATTAAAGGTTGCCAGCGATAAAGATGTCGCCATTGATTATTTAAAAGGCCGAGGTTTAAGCGGTGCAATAGTTAAACGCTTCGGTATAGGTTATATCAGTGATGCTTGGGATGGCATGATGAAAGTATTTGGCCGTAGTGGTCAAATAAATCAGCAGCTTGTTGATTTAGGTATGGCTATTCAAGGTGATAAAAATAAACCCTATGATAGATTCAGAGGTCGGATACAATTTCCCATTCGTGATAAACGTGGTCGCGTCATAGGTTTTGGTGGACGTGTCCTTGGTGATGGTACGCCAAAATATCTTAACTCACCAGAAACACGTATTTATCATAAAGGCCAAGAACTTTATGGTTTATACGAAGCAAAACAAGCTAATAAGCAATTAACCCGTCTAGTTGTTGTTGAAGGTTATATGGATGTGGTCGCGCTAGCGCAACATGGTGTTGACTATGCCGTTGCCTCACTCGGCACCGCAACAACGCCCGAACAACTGCAAACCTTATTTAGAACAGTAAAAGAAGTTATTTGCTGCTATGACGGTGACCGAGCAGGTCGTGATGCAGCATGGCGAGCAATGGACAATGCGCTGCCGATGATTCAAGACGGCTATAGTCTTAAGTTTGTTTTCTTGCCTGATGGTCAAGATCCTGACTCGATGATCAGAGAGCAAGGGCAAGCCGCTTTCGAAACAATATTAGATAATGCCACACCATTATCACAATTTTTATTTGAGCACCTATTAACACAAATTGATATGAGTTCTCCTGAAGGAAAAGGCGCTGCCGTCGGCGCTTTTCAGCCTTATTTAGCTAAGCTTCCAGAGAGTAACCTTAAAGATGCCATGGTCACTAAGTTAGCCAATCAGTTTGGTGCAAGTAACGAAATACAATTAAAAAAACTCCATAAAAATTTTGCTAATACCACTGAAAGTACCACCAAAACTAAGCGAACAAAAATCACACCGATCAGACTCGCTATTGCATTATTACTTGAGCATCCCCATATAGTAGAAATATTACCCGACCCTGCAATTTTAAGTGAATTGAATATGCCGGGTATTCCTTTGTTGAACACCTTGCTAGCCTTATGCAAGCAAAACCCAAAGGTAAATGGTGCGCAATTAATCGAGCATTTTAGAGGTCAAGAAGCAGAAAAACAGTTAAACAAAATTATGTGTATAGAACATCATATTGAAGCTGCAAATGCTGAAAATACGTTTCTTGATATCATAGAAAGTTTTCTAAATAAATTTTTAGAAAACCGTTGCAATGAGCTGTTTGAAAAACAACGTACCGTTGGACTGACTAATACTGAAATAGGCGAATTGCACGGTCTATTAAGTGAACAGAAATAATATTTATTGTTGAATTTATCTCAGCATAAAATTAACAAACACGAGAACAGTTTACCGCTGGTAATTTAGTAAATATTTCGCTATAATTTCCGGCTTACTGTTGTAATTTTGATAGCCATAAATAGGTGGACACTCGTCAATGGATCAAGCCCCACAATCTAGACTTAAAGAGTTAATAACCAAAGGTAAAGAGCAAGGTTATTTAACTTTTGCAGAAGTTAACGATCATCTCCCTCAGGATATTATCGATTCCGATCAAGTTGAAGACATCATTCGAATGATTAACGACATGGGTATTCAGGTGTTTGAAAACGCACCGGATAACGACACGTTAATGATGAGTGAAGCAAATACTGATGAGGATGCTGCTGAAGCTGCAGCACAAGCACTTGCTACCGTTGAAAGTGAAATCGGTCGTACTACAGACCCTGTGCGTATGTATATGCGTGAAATGGGTACCGTAGAACTACTGACTCGTAAAGGCGAAATTGTTATCGCCAAGCGCATCGAAGAAGGTATCAAAGAAGTACAACGCAGCGTTTCAGAATACCCACCAGCAATTAATTACTTGCTTGAGCAGTGGGATAATTTTGAAGCTGAAGAAGTACGCTTAAGCGATATTATCGTTGGCTTTTTAGACCCAGATGCTGAAGACGAAGAAATTCCTGCGGCAGCAACTCATATCGGTTCTGAATTATCGAAAGAAGACTTAGAAGATGAAGATAAGTCTGACGATGATGATGAAGATGAGGAAGAAGAAGATACCGGTCCTTGTCCTGAAGAAGCCCGTGAAAAATTCAATGCCTTACGTGCGGCATACGAACATGCCAATAGTGTAATTAAAGCTAAAGGCCGCGGTCATGCTAGTGCACAAGCGGCAATCGATGAGTTAGCTGAAGTATTTAAAGAATTCAGAATCGTACCAAAAGTATTTGACCGACTAGTGAAAAACATGCGTAGTGTTATGGACCGTTTACGTGTTCAAGAACGCTTGATCATGAAACACTGTGTGGTTGGTGCTGGTATGCCAAAAACAACCTTCATCAAAATCTTCCCAGGTAATGAAACCTCGAAAGATTGGTTTGAAGAGCAAAAGTCAGCCGGTTTACCTCATTCAAAAAGAATGTCGGATATCGAGTTAGATGTTGAACGCTGCATCTATAAACTGAACATGTTAGAAGAAGAGACTTATCTCAATGTTCACGGCATTAAAGACATTAACCGTCGTATGTCGATCGGCGAAGCGAAAGCTCGTCGTGCGAAAAAAGAAATGGTCGAAGCTAACTTACGTTTAGTTATCTCAATTGCGAAAAAATACACTAACCGTGGTTTACAGTTCTTGGATCTTATTCAAGAAGGTAACATCGGCTTAATGAAAGCCGTTGATAAGTTTGAATATCGTCGTGGTTATAAGTTCTCAACTTATGCTACGTGGTGGATACGCCAAGCAATAACTCGTTCAATTGCCGATCAGGCCCGTACTATTCGTATTCCAGTACACATGATTGAAACGATTAACAAACTTAACCGTATTTCACGTCAGATGTTACAAGAAATGGGTCGTGAGCCAACACCTGAAGAATTAGCTGAACGCATGATCATGCCGGAAGATAAAATTCGTAAAGTGTTGAAAATCGCTAAAGAGCCAATTTCAATGGAAACGCCAATTGGTGACGATGAAGATTCGCACTTAGGTGACTTTATTGAAGACGGTAGCGGTGAATTACCTGTTGACTCAGCAACCTCTGAAAACTTGAAAGACGCAACACATGAAGTACTAGCTGGTTTAACCGCTCGTGAAGCTAAAGTGTTAAGAATGCGTTTTGGTATCGATATGAACACCGATCATACCTTGGAAGAAGTAGGTAAACAATTTGATGTAACACGTGAACGTATTCGTCAAATTGAAGCAAAAGCATTACGTAAATTGCGTCATCCTTCACGCTCAGAGCAACTGAAAAGTTTCTTAGACGGCGAGTAATTTTACAGTAGCTTTATGCTTACATACTGTCAAAATATAAAATCCAGCTAGTTGCTGGATTTTTTTATCTTAAGTTTATGCTGAAAATTGCAACAAAAGTTGAAACAGAAATTAAAATAAAATGTCGAGAGCATTGAACAACCTCACTTATCTAAAGCACTTACACTTTACTCACTTAGCTGATGCTTTGACGAGGTCAAAAACGCTTGATCTGTTAATGCATCAAGGAATGCCAATAAGTCCTGCTTCTCTTCTGCTGTTAGTTCGAAACCTTTAATGAACTGACTTTTTAATGGGTTAGCTCGGCCATCTCCTTGATATAAACCATGCGCAATATTGCGTCCGCCAGCTGCATAAATATCAATAACCTCTGATAATGTTGCAACACTACCATCATGCATATAGGGCCCAGAGTAACGAATATTGCGTAGCGTTGGGGCACGAAAACGGCCATTGTCTTTTGCCAGAGTAGATATTTCAGCTAACCCGATATCTTTTTGAGGGTATCCAGCACTACTGCCCTCGACGTTATATAAGCCCGTGTTATGAAATGGTCTACGATCGAGTAATTGCTGTTCATGACCAGTAGACTGAGTAAAATTAAATCCACCATGACAATGGTGACACTCTAAACGCTCAGAAAAAAACAAATCCATACCGCGAATAGCAGATGCAGAAATAGCATCATCATCACCGAAATAAGCATAGCGATCGAAAGGAGAATTCAAGGAAATAAGGCTACGTACATAACTGGCCAATGCTTTTACTATCAGCTCAAAACTTAGCGGCTGTCCATCAAATGCCTGCTCAAATAATGCTTGATAAACTTGGCTATCAAATCGAGCCAATACTTTTGCTTCATGCCCAGTGATCCCAAGCTCAATTGGTGACTCACCAAACATCGGTATTAATATCTGTCGCTCAAGGGTGGTAATACCATCATGTGCCCAGGTCAGGGTTTTATTGTAAGCGATATTAACTAGCGCAGGCGCATTTCGTCTATGTATTTCACCGGTAGAGCCTTGTGAAACACTCCGATTTTCGGCAAATGCAAACGCTTGAAAATGACATGACTCACATGACTGCTGCTGATTAGCTGATAAGCTTTTATCAAAAAATAGTTTTTTCCCGAGTAATACCTTTGCCTCACTCATAGGGTTATCTTTAGGTACTTGAGGTTTAGGAAAGCCTTCGATAATAGGCCATTGGTAACTCGTTTGAGTGTTATTTGCCGTATCACAACTTAAAAGCATTGCACTTAATGCTATTAATATGGCGACAAAAACTAATTTATTCAACATCAACTCCTCTGTCAAAATGCTTAGTATTACCGGCATTAAATACCCCTGCCCCTATCGCTTCAGTTGAACTGTTGGTTGTTGATAAATTACGAAATAATTGCTGACAGCTTTCACTATCTCTTGCTGACTGGCAGCTCGATGATGAGTCTAACGTTACTTTATTAAGTAGTTCAGCCAAGTTCAAATTGAGCACAAATTGCTTGCTATTGTTTTTAACGGCAGGCACTTCAAAATGAAAAACATTGGAATAACGGCAGCGCTCTTTCGGCGCTCTCATAACACTCGCGGATTGGCACCCTGTTGACCCTAAATGAAATAACCATTGCTCATTACTACTAGCAAGCTCAAGACGCATAAACTTGTGTCCTGTTTGCCAAACCCAGAACATTGACGGTAAATTGAGCGGGCTTTTTTGACTAATAGGATTTAAGTGATTACTTGCAAAAGGCAGCCCTAGGGTAAACTTCATACGGCTATTAGCTGTTATCTTGGTATCAGAGTGAAACTCAACCTGCCAATTTCCAGCACTATCTAAGCTACTAGCTGGCTTCGTTTGTCGACAGTTTTTCCCTAACAAAACGCTATTGTCAACTTGATAGAAGTTTGGTAATAAATTAACTTTTTCCCAAGCGGAGTTTTCTGAGCTAAATTGAATATCATGAATAAAAAACTGTAATTGCTCAACAAACCAAGTTTTTTTATCTTCTCCCGCAATAAATGTACTTTGGCAATCTAACGTATCATTTTGCCATAATAATTGTACTTTAATCTGTTGATTGCTATCAGGTGCTAAACTAAAGAAGTAGCCCACAGCACCGGTTAAAAATATCAGCATTGCTATAAATATATACTGTTTGTTACGTAACATAGGTTCCGCTCAATAATTTTTAAGCCTAAAAGTTAAAAAATTTCATCAAAGATAAAGCCACAACTAAAGAGCAAAAATATAAAAAGCAATTTAAATGCGCTAAAGTGATATATATAACACTTTATTAACATAAGGACTATCTGATGTTACGGTTAACATGGATAACTTTTGTTTTATTGACAATAGTAAATAGCCAGCTAACATTTGCCCACTCTGAACATGACAAAGCTCGCTTTGTTGCTGAAACAGGCAAAGATATTGGTAAATGCGAGCAAGTATTGAGACCTTGCCAAACTATTGCTTACGCTGTTCAACAAGCGAATAAAGGCGATAAAATACTTGTTGCAGCTGGTGAGTACAGCGTTAGCTCAAGTGAAGAACTATTTTATTTAAAAAGTGCTTTAGTGCCTATTTTTGGTGGCTACAACCGTTTCGATCATTTTCAGAGCCAAAGCCCAAACACCAACCCAACAGAACTCAAAAATATTCCAGTTGATATGGCAGAGCCTTTGCGTCAGCAAGGCTTTGTTGTATTGGCGGATGGTAAGTCACTATTTGCCAAGAATAGTCAAGAAAGTAAGACCTTACAAAGTAAGCTTGATAGTTACTACACCTTAAGTGAAGCACAAAGCGGTGTCGAGTGTGCTGATGGAGCCGCGGGGGATTTTGCTTGTAACAATATAGATTTACTTGCCCATATGCCATTAAATGCATTTTCTAGTCGTCCTAATACCGCCAATGACATTTGGGGCCATGTTGATTTAAATACAGGTGATGAATATGCACTTATTGGTTTACGCAATGGCGTAGCTGTAGTTAATGTTACTGATCCTGAAAATCCGATAGAAGTTGATACAATAGACGGAGCTAACTCAACATGGCGTGACATTAAAGTGTACCAGTACTTTGATAGTAGTATCAACGCTTGGCAAGCCTATGCTTACGCCACTATTGATAGCCCAAATAACCACGTTAGCATTATTAACCTCAATCAACTGCCTAACTCGGTAAGTTTGACCGAAAATAATCAAGAAGTAAGAAAAGCCCATAACGTTTATATCTCCAATGTTGATCACAGCCTTAACATTGCTTTGCCGGGTTTAACGCCAAGTTTACAGCTGATCGGCAGTGACAAATTTGGTGGTGCATTTATTAGTTACTCTTTAAAAACACCATCGACATTAACTAGGATGTCTAACAGTTATTTTGGCTCAGGTTATACACATGATGGTGCATCGATTAACATTACCGATAGCCGAAAAGACAACCAGTGTAATAGCCAAAGTGATAGCTGCACTATTTTTCTTGACTTCAACGCAGGAGCAATGAAACTTTGGAATATTTCTGATCCCAATAACATAGGCCAGCTGGCTAGCGTTTCCTACCCTAACGTTGCGTATACACACTCAGGTTGGGGCGGAGAACGTCAGCAGTTTGTATTTCTTCACGACGAATTGGATGAAAAGAACTTTGCTTTAAATACCACTGTTAGAGTATTTTCCATTGCTGACTTGAGTAATCCAGTTCTCGTAGGGCAATGGACAGGCCCTACGCGTGCCATTGACCACAATGGTTTTGTACGTGGCAACCGCTATTACCTATCAAACTATGAACGTGGCTTAACGGTACTCGATATTACTGATCCTGCAAGTCCTGTGGAAATAGGTTTTTTTGACACTTATACTCCTTCAGACAATTCTGGCTTTAATGGCGCTTGGGGCGTTTATCCTTTTTTACCCTCTGGCAATATATTAGTCAGTGATATTAACAGTGGCTTGTATATTTTAAAGGACCGCACTCAAGAGTCCAGCCAAGGTAAAATCAGCTTCGTCGACAATGTTATCAATGCTAATCAAGGCGAAACGCTAACAGTTAATGTACAACGCAGTAGCGCTAGTGCGCCAGATCAAGCCATCAGTGTTGCTTATCAACTACTACCAGGCAGTGCACGAGAAAACAGTGATTATAACCCCGTATCTGGCACATTAACTTGGACAGAAAACGACGTTACAGATAAAACTATTGATATTGATATTGCAAGCGACCCAAGCGGACAAGAGTTTAAAGAAACATTTTATGTGCGTCTAAGCCAACCTAGCAATAGTGCTACATTGGGTAGCAACCGTTATTTAACCGTTAATATTGATGGCCTCGATAACACGGGTTCATTGGCCTTCACTGCAATCGAAACCACGGTACCTGAGAACCAAGGCACGCTCGATATAACCATTGCACGTCAAGGCAGCGCTTTAGGTGCAGTATCTGTATCTTATTTATTAAGTTCTGGTACTGCTCTTATTGGTGAAGATGTTGAATCAGCTTCCGGAACGGTAAATTGGGCAGATGGTGACTCAGCAGAAAAGAGCATTAGCATCACTATTATTGATGATGTAGACAATGAAGCTAATGAAAGCTTTACCGTTGCCTTATCCCCAGTTGCCGGCAGTAACTTAGGTGCCATCACGCAGCATACCGTCACTATTTCAGATGATGATAGTAATTCGGCGCCTATTATAACGTTGTCAGAAAATAGAGAGGTAAACACTGGTGCTACAGTTAACGTAACCGCAACAGCAACGGACAATGAAAATGATCCAATGACCTATTTATGGCGACAAACATCAGGTACGAGCATAACACTCAATACTGCTAATACCTTAACAACAAATTTTGTTGCTCCCGCCAGCGAAGGTAATGTAGTACTTTCATTTACAGCAACCGACTCTAAGGGTCTATCGAGCGAAGAAAGCATAACATTGACTGTGATTGCCGTGCCTGTAGCACTCCCGATACCAAAAGAGGATAAGTCATCAGGTAGTGGCTCATTAAGCTATTTAATTCTGATCCTAGCTTCAGTATTTATTAGAAGGCAGTATAAACAAGCTACTTTTTATTGTTGAACGGCTAAGTTAATGCTTTAATCGTTCAACTAATGAACTATCAGACTCATTTATCAGGTTTTTTATCGTTATAGTGGTGACAACAAAATAAAAAATGCTTATACTTCTCGCCGCTTTGATAGACCTTTCGCGTTTATTGATGCAAAGTAGAGAAATGGCCCCTTAGCTCAGTTGGTTAGAGCATCCGACTCATAATCGGCAGGTCCCCTGTTCAAGTCAGGGAGGGGCCACCATTTTTAAAGACTTCTCTAGTAATAACCTACTAACACATAATCGCTTGTGCTACCTCTGTGCTACTAAATATCAAAAATTGATATTGCTCGATTATCACATAAGTAATTTATGCGATAAAGAACGATTTTTCTACGTTTGACTTTTAATTGCCAAGAGAATTATTTTAAGTAACAGCCAAACTAACTGTTTCATGTCTATTGAGCCACAAAGCGGACATTATGAATTAGCCTCAATCCGCACTTTAGGTTAGATCTATTTATCTGTATCCCAGCCATTTTGAGTGACTGTCCCTTATAAATATTACAAAACGGACATTAGCCATTACAGCTAATTAGACTGGTGGGATTAGATTTTCTATCTATAACGTTTTGAATTATTCTCTAGGGTTAATTGCTATAAAGTTGATATGAGTAATATCAACTTTATAGCCTGAATTGTATTAGGATTTCTTTTGTTAAAGCTATTTTCTAGATTTCACAAATTTTGTAATTCTACTGTCTAATTCAGCTCTTCGCACTGCGCTTGCGATAGATTCTTTTTTATTTCCTACAATATTTTTGATTATTTTTTCTAAGTTATCCACTGCATTTTCGAAGTGACCCATTAAGTTATCGCGTAATTCATTCTTTATTTTTTCTTCATTGTCGATGAGTCCTTTTACACTGTAATCTTTTTTAAGATTGAGCTTAATAGCAGACAACCTAAATGAAATTTTCCATATGAAAATATTGTTTTCCTATATGAGCCTATATCTTCTGAGCTATTAATCTCTTTAATCGCTTTATTGACATTTAAATCTATAAATAAAGGAAAATAATAAATAAGAAAATTTACACTCTTGACGTGTGGAGCAGGGAATACTTCGTCGTATGTAGAGTTAAATAACTGTTTCGGAATTGTCTTTGCTTGTGACGGTTTTAATAAAATTTGCGAGGTATACAGTTGAAATAGCTTCTGAATACTGTATATATTTTTCATACCTTTATTTCTTAATTCATTGATTCTGCGCTCATAAGCAATACCATACTCTTCCAAAAACTTTTCTATTAGCTTTTGCACATCATCATTGGCTTTTAATGAAAATGCCTTTATTGGCGTTTGAGAGTTCGTCGTTTCGGTTATTCTATAAATCAAATCTTCATTTTTCGTCTCAATAATTTTAACTAAAAGTGTCGTATCATCATTGAACTGGTGGGATTCTGTCTTTTCCAGTAATTCACTTTCCTTAGATGAAAGAGTTTCTTCTTTTTCCAATTTTTGTTTTAATTCAGTAACCTTTTCTTTGTTTTTTACCGCTTGGTATATAGCATTTGAGGTTTGACAGCCATTAACTATTTGTAGGTTATGTAATTTATACTTATTGCCAGGCAATTCTTCAACCTTACTACATGTCATCGTAAGTCCATTATTATAACTCCAGAAATACTTAGACTCTTCATCACTTGAACTTGTTTCTATAATTTTAGAGTTCAGATCATTACGTTTAAAATAATCTCTAATATTAGCTTCAAATATGGACGATTGATGTTTTCGAACTAATTCACCTATTTCACTACCTTTTATTATACTGATGTATCCATTGAGCTTTGCTCTTTGGTCAGTTTCAGTTATATATTTAAATGTTTTATCATATTCAACTATGTCTACAATATTTTGAAATTGTGCAGGGTCTTTAATAAGTGTTTCACAATCTATGATTTTAACTTTAGAGTTTGTATATCCACTACTATTTAAATCGTCATTTATTTTTAATATTTCATCAGAGACTATTTTGTCTTTAATAATATTATTTTCCATACCACCGAAAACAATATATGCAGTTACTGATATGTTTTCACTTGGAAAGTTTTCAAATATAGATGACTTGATTTCATTTAATACATGCATTCTATTGTAAAAATATAAATTATCAGTATCATCTAATTCTTCATCAATAAGTACTTTTTGTATTCCGTTCTTAAATTTGAGCATGTCTGCTTGAGATACACCTGTTCCCCTCTTGAACTGAAAAATATGAATTTTAAACTTAGTATCTTCATTATATTCTTGTAGATCTTCGGGTTGCTCTAAAAAATCATTAGAAGCTGTTATGTAGATAGCATCAATACCATAATCATACTTTTCCGATTTATATGATGAATCTACAATTCCCTGCTCTATGTCAGCAAAATCTTTATCTCTGAATATATTAGCTAATGCAAAAAGCATAAACTCAGAGCCTCTTAAAATTGATCCTTGTTTACCCGTAAGGTATTCGGTAAATTTTGTACTACTTTTTTCAATACTTTTATCTAGAATTTTAAATATACTCAAAACTTCATTCTTAAAATGAGTTGATATGATGATTGCTATTGACTAATCAATTGAAATTATAAATATATATTGCTTCATAATCATTAACTGCGCAATTTTTATTAATCAAAAGCATGCAATTAAAAAAGGTCAATACACACTCAAAATATTAGAAAATATATGGCAAAAAACTTGAGGTTAATGTCTTCTGTGCGCACAAAGTGCTCGAAAATTTCCAATACAAATAAATTAGAACGTTTTAAGCTTTTCAGGTTATGGTTGCTTAAATTAACGCCAGCCTGTATAAATAACCACTAGTTTATTATACAGTTAATTATGAGGTTAAAGTAAATGACAAATAAAGCATTACCAACTACATATTCTCTCGAAGTATATGAAGATAATTTTGTAAACGATCCTAGTTATTATATTGAAAGCACTACACCGTTTTCAGGTCTTAATGTTGGTGATTATTATAGTCATCGATTGCATGATGGTTGGCAGAATACGCCAAAGACTGAAAATCAAAAATTTATAATTTCTGAAATAGAGCATATTATTTATACTATTGAAGGTGCTAAAAACACTCAAAAAATAATGCTTTGTTTAAAAGTAGTACCATACGATTGGGAAAAATAATTTAGGTACATAAACTAATAAGTTGTTCAAAAGGGTTAAAGCAGTGGCTACTGCTCGTGCCTTGCTGATTTTAGCCAATCATTTTTAGTCTCTTAACGGGGCATTAGGTGTATTGAAGTAGCTATGAGTGAAACTTTCTATTTTGCATTGTTCGGAACCCTAGTTGGGGGTGTTATTACAGCATATGGTGCACATTTAACATCTAGGTATCAGCTAAAGGCTCTAGAAAATAGATTTGAGTTTGAAAAAAAATTCGAAGAAGAAAAGCTTCAAAATAAAATGAGAATGGAGGCGTTGTCTAAATTAAATTTACTATCTAATAAACTCAGCCATCATAAATTAAACGAAGTCTATTCAAAAAATGAATTGAGCTTATTTAATACTAATTGTGATCAGAGTGCGGAGTTAATCGCAGATATACTTGCTTACTTAGCCTTATACGGCTCTTCTGAATATAAGCCTTTCTCTAAAATATGGGGAGAACTTAGTGAGTACAGATGCAATCTAAATGTTCATGTCAGTGAAAGTTTAAATGTTAACGACTCAAACTATTGGAAAAAATCAAATGAAGCTTCACAAGTTTGTAACAATATAATAAACGGTACCATAAACATCTTGCGGTAAAATACACTTAGTATCAAATTTAAATTACGGCTGTCTGGTATGAGTTTGAAGCAGACGTTACCTGTAACTATGTTGTAGCTTCCGCAATGCTACACATTGCTGAAGAACGTATCAGTTTTTCTCTACGGATTATGGCAGTTAAAGTCTTATGAACATCGAGTCGTCCCTACTCTTTTGGGTAGGGACGACTCGACAGAGTCGCTATCAGACCCTATTGCTCTTGATGTCTGATACAAGACATCTCAAGGACAGCAGGGGTATTGCACTTATTAGCCTCTGTGATATATTGAAAGCGTATACAAGCTCACTTATGTGATCCATCAAAAAATACAGGCGCTATTCAGCTGCCTTCAATGCGCATGACGCAATGAAACATCCGCCCTAATATCAGGGCAAAGTAATAAACCAAAACAACCGTAGTCTGCTTTATTTTCAACAGAAAATTTTCAGCTCAGCTTTCCCTGCTTTAAGGTTTTTAGCCCTTGTAACTCTTCCTTTTGGTTGCGTTGATACATGATGATTACGATCACATGAATGGCTTTTAAACTTATCGATAGACTTCTAGTCGTTAAACCTTTTTGTTTTGTTTTATTGCTACTTTCATAAATTGGAGAGCAACTATGAGTCAACTCGGATACAACTTGCATTTACTAGTAAAAACACACAAACAAGGAAGCCAAAACACTAAAGCATCTAGAATGAAAATTCTTAACCTTGTTGCTGATCAGTTACTAACATCAGGCTTTAAATTAAAAGATCCCAAAGGGTTAAAAACTAAGCATATTGAATACTTAGTGCAGCACTGGAAGGACGAAGGCCTTTCCCCATCCACACTAAAAAATAGATTGTCAATTTTACGGTGGACCGCAAAAATTATTGGCAAGCAAAATATAGTATTAAGAACGAACGACGCATATGGCATTAATCGTCGACAACATAAACCTGAAGGAAAAGCGAAAGAGCTTGATATTAACAAGCTTCATCAAATAACAGATAGATACATATATTTTTCATTGCAGTTACAAAAAGAATTTGGCCTACGCCGTGAAGAGTCCATAAAATTTAACGCCTCTTATGCAATACGTGAAAATCAAATAAGGCTTAAGAAATCATGGACAAAAGGAGGAAAAGCGCGAGAAATTCCAGTGACTAAAGAATCACAACAAAAATTACTTACTGAAATAGCACAGTTTTGCAAAGGAAAGTCTTTAATACCATCAGATAATAACTACATTCAACAGTTAAAGGTATATGAGTACCAAACAAACCGCGTAGGTCTAAATAAAAATCATGGTTTACGCCACATGTACGCGAGAAGCCGTTACTTGGCTATCACAGGTTGGCAGTGCCCTGCCGATGGTGGTTTACATCGTAAAGAGCTTTCAATGGAAGACAGAGAAATTGATTATCAAGCTAGAATGACTATTAGCAAGGAATTAGGGCACACAAGATTTAGTATCACTTATGCATATTTAGGGAGTTAAAAATTTGGCATGCCAAATTATTTTTGCCCCCAATTAATAATTATATTTGCTAATTCATCTTCCTCACAGAAAAAATACGCTGTCGGTACTGCAAGTACCTCAGCTATTGCTTTCACTGTTTTAAAGTCTGGCGCATGAACTCCTTGCTCATACTGATTCATCCTAGGAGAAGCTACAAACTGATCAATACCAGCTTGTATGCCTAATTGTTTTTGAGAAAAGCCTTTAGCCGTTCTTACTTCTTTTAACCTTTTAGAGAAAGGTGAACCATCATTAATTTTCATTCGGTGTGAGACATTGGCTCTTGAAAACTAAGATATTCTTAGGTTTAATGAACACTAGATACTAAGGAATACTTAGCACCCAAGGTATCCACGTAAAAATGAAAACAAATACTTAAAATACAATTGGTTAAATAAAAACAAGCTTTTAGGCACATTGCCTATTAATTAGTAATTTGGCATAGAGAATTATAATACTTCGGAACAGGTGAGTTTATGTTAAAAAAAGCATTAAAAATAACAGGTCATATTGCGGTAAGTATTGTAGAGGTAGTTCTTGATGATAGTTCAAATGATCATAAAGATGATCAGCTTGATCAATTATCTGATGGTTTAGGTAACTATATTGCTGATGATGAATCTTATACTGATGAAGAAATTACTGCAGCAAAATCTCGTGGTGAGTTATACGACACTTACTTATAGACTATTAAAATTTTTTATTATTCAAAGCTGACCACATTACAATGAAGATAAAATAAGTATTGATGAAAAAACGTTTAATAAAATATTTAAATAAAATTTGGCATGCCAAATTCCCCATAGCAAAGAGCATCTAGATGCTGCTAATTTAGTTAATTGCTCTGCACCAATTAAGCAGGACCCAAGTTGTTGGGCGCGTATGCGATGCACACGACTATGGTTAAAGCGCTTCCATTAAAACTCCTCGCTTCTAACGAGATTTAGTTATTGGGCATAACTTGCCAGCCTATAAGCAGCCACGTTCGGCGCAGAGCAAAACAAGTATATTTACTATCCCCAAAATAATCTTTGAAAAACCCCTGTTCGATTACAGGGGTTTTATTGAGAATATTAATTTTTAATATGAATAATAGGTAAGCACAAATAAAA
>Ga0209345_10003477_pt1 | contig 16206 bp, 14 predicted proteins | sample Cruoilmetagenom7_FD_187294 | JGI IMG/M metagenome (GOLD analysis project Ga0209345, IMG submission 187294) | Oil polluted marine microbial communities from Coal Oil Point, Santa Barbara, California, USA - Sample 7 (SPAdes) (version 2) | ecosystem: Environmental > Aquatic > Marine > Oil seeps ... | reverse complement strand
CCAAAAAATAAAGATGATGATCGTGCTCCTGGAAATATTCCAGATGAAGATAGAGATTATTACTTAGAACGTAGATATCCAGCTTTTGGAAATTTAGTACCTCGTGATGTAGCCTCAAGAGCTGCAAAAGAAAGAATGGATGCCGGCCATGGTGTTGGTCCATTAAAAAATGCTGTGTATCTTGATTTTAAAACTGCTATTGAACGTTTAGGAGAAGATACTATTAAAGAACGTTATGGTAATCTTTTCACTATGTATGAAAAAATTACAGCAATTAACGCTTATAAAGAACCAATGAAAATATCACCTGCTGCCCATTTCTCAATGGGAGGTTTATGGGTTGATTATGAATTACAAACTACAATTCCTGGTTTATTCGCTGTTGGTGAAGCCAATTTTGCAGATCACGGAGCGAATCGTTTAGGAGCAAATTCACTTTTACAAGCTTCAGTTGATGGTAATTTTATTTTGCCTAACACAATTTCAAATTATTTAGCTGATGAAATTCGTACAGGAACAATTTCAACTGAAACTAAAGAATTTGAAGAGGCAGAAAAAACAGTAAAAGATCAAGTGGCAAAATTATTAGCTATTAAAGGAACAATGCCTGTTGATCAAATTCATAGACGTTTAGGTAAAATTATGTTTAAAGAAGTAGCTATGTCCCGAAATGAAAAAGGGATGATTTGGGCTATTGAAGAAATTAAAAAATTACGTAAAGAATTTTGGGAAAATGCTGCGATACCTGGAAATGAAAACGGACCTAATTCAGAATTAGAAAAAGCAGGTCGTTTAGCCGATTATTTAGAAATCGCTGAATTAATGACTGTTGATGCTTTAGATAGAAAAGAAAGTTGTGGAGCTCACTTCCGTGAAGATTACCAAACTGCTGAAGGTGAAGCCATGAGAGATGATGAAAATTATATGTATTCATCAGCTTGGGAATGGGAAAATGGAGAAAATTGGAAATTACACAAAGAACCACTTGAATTCACTGAAGTTACACCAACAGTTCGCTCATACAAATAATAAAGATTATGAAACTGACACTTAAAATATGGCGACAAGAAAACGCCCAAACAAAAGGAAAATTAGTAACCTATAAATTATCAGATTTAAGTTCGGACACCTCTTTTTTAGAAATGTTAGACGTACTTAATGAACAACTTGCAGCAAAAGGAGAACCTGCTGTTGAATTTGATCACGATTGTAGAGAAGGAATTTGCGGTCAATGTTCGCTAGTTATCAATGGAAAAGCTCACGGACCAGAAGAACATTATACAACTTGCCAAACACACTTACGTTCTTTTAATGATGGTGATACTATTACTATTGAACCTTTTAGAGCCAATTCATTTCCAGTTATTAGAGATTTAAAAGTAGATAGAGGCTCAATGGATCGCATTATTCAAGCGGGAGGTTATATTTCTTCTTTTACCGGAATGGCGCCTGAAGCAAACTCAATACCAATTCATCACGACATTGCTGAAAGTGCTTTTGATAGCGCTGCTTGTATTGGTTGTGGTGCTTGTATTGCAACTTGTAAAAATTCATCAGCAGCATTATTTGTTTCAGCTAAAATAGGTCACTTAGCTAAATTACCTCAAGGACAAGTTGAACGTAATGAACGCGCATTATGGATGGTTAATGCCCATGACGATGAAGGTTTTGGTAGTTGTTCTAACACAGGTGCTTGTGCTATAGTTTGCCCTCAAGAAGTACAATTGTTAGATATTACACGTATGAATTTTGAATACAATAGAGCAAAATGTCTTAGTAAATAAGAAAACTTAAAATAAATTTAAAACAGCCATCAATTGATGGCTGTTTTGTTTATTAAATATACTAGTTATACTAAATTGTTTTAAAAATTAAACCTTGGGTTAACAATTGTATTAAACATTGATCCAAATGAATAACTTAATCCAATTCTAAAAAAATAATTATAGCCTGATTTAACTTGTTGCTGTCTTAATAACAATTCTTCTAAAGATAAATCTCCACCAGCTAAATTTACTTGATTATTTGTAATATCATAATTACCACTAATATCAAATGACAACCCTTTAGTAAGTCTAAAATTTGTTCCTAAATAAAATGAAAATGCGTTTAATGATGCATCATTTAAAAAACTTTCATAAGATATTTCACTGGTAATATTTCCCCATTGTTGTTTAACGCTTCCTCCTAAAGTTAAGGTGTGTTCCCACAAAAATTCATTGTCTTTATTAAATATAGTTTTCTCAATATAATTATGATGTACACCACCGACTTTATATGCTAGTGTTAGTTGCTTTTTGGAAGATTCTTCGTAAGAAAAAAAATTATATTCAATTGCTGGTTTAAACGTTACGTAAAATGCTTTGTTATTATAGGTAGATTTACCCGCATAAGAAAATGCACCAACTGACCAATGATTGTTAATACTTATAACGTCGTATAAATAGATTCTTGATGATTTTTGATTTGAAATAATATCTTCGTCATCAAAAGTATAAACAGATTTACTATTATTTAAGCTTCCTCTTAATAAAAATTTATTTTTATTAGTAACTTGTTTTGCAGAAATGCTAAGGTTTAAATTTTTATTTTTATTTGATTCTTGACCGTAAAAAAAACCACGAGCACCAATATTAAAAACCCATTTATTCCAAGTATCTATTTCTTCTTTTTTATCTACTACTTCTTCTTTTTTTAATTCGACTGATAATTTATCATGTGCTCCATTTTTTAACCAATAACGTACCAAACCAAGTTTAGCATACTTTAAAATCATATCTCTAACTTCACTATCTGTACTATCTGAATTTGTTGAGAAAGTAATTTTATCTTGTATCTCATTATAGCTATTTTGCCCTATAAATTCGATTTCATAAATAGTACCTCCACCTCCATTTACTTCAGTTCTAAAAAACAAGTGCGCATCTGCATCTTTTTGATCTCTTACAAACTCAACATAATCTAAATTCTGTTTAATATAAGTAACATCACAATAATTACAGTTCAGAAAAACTTTAAGTGTTGATTCTTGATTTTGAGAAAAAACTTGAGCACAAGAAATAAAGGCAAGCAGTAAAATAATTTTTTTCATAGCATTATTTGAATTATTACTTTTTAGCATCAAAAAACACACCAAAAGTGTGTTTTATATATAAAATATACTGCAAAATACAATAAATTAATTTTTAAACTTATGAAGTACTAAAAAAGGTGTTTTAAAATAATAACTTATGTCTTTTGATTGAGGTCTGAATAATATTTGCTCAAACAAGTTTAAATTTTTAGCAGCCATAACAATTAAGTCAATGTTATTTTTATCTATAAAATTTTCAATAGATAGTTCAAAATTTTCGTTTATCTCTGCATGAAAATTGTGTGGCTGGTTTGCAAAATAATCTTGTAAAGTTTCCTTATTCCAACGTTGTTCTTTATTTAGCTTATTGCTTTTTTTAGCCATATAAACAAAACTTGTAGCTGATTTATGAAAGCTTAATAAAGGTGTAATATTTTGTAATAACTTAGCTTCGCTAAAATCTGTATAATCAGTTGGAAAAGCAATTTTATGGATACCATTAAAACGAGCTTCAAATGGCACAACTAGTATAGAACACTTTAACTTTGTTATAATATCTTCAGCTATTGGGCTAATATTATTTTTCCTTCCGTTAGAAGACATTCCATTAGTTCCAATAATAAGTAAATCTATTTTTTGTTCTTTTATTTGAGTTCTAGCAGCCTCAATAATATCTGTGTTTTCTTTTATTTGGGTAAAAGTATGGCTACCTTTTAAGGGTTCTGTATTTAATTTTTTTAATAACGCATCAAAATTACGCTGTTGACTGTCAGTAATATTAACATTGTTTTTCTCATAACTATTCAATCCATTCAATAAGTAGAAGTTGCAACTTTGATTTTCAAAAATTGAAAGTGCATACGTTATTGAATTCCAAGAGTTATTGGAAAAATCAGTTAAAATTAAGATGTTTTTCATTGACATAATTATTCATTGCAAACTTAAACATTGGTGTTTTAAGAATAAATGACATAAGTCAGCGAAAAATTACGGTTTACTATATAACAACTTAAATAATGGTTTCTAATTTTTCAAGGTCAAGAATTTTTATGTTTCTCCCTTCAATTTCAAGAATTCCATTCTTTTTAAAATCGGTAAGTGTTCTAATTAAACTTTCAGTGGCAATACCAGCTACTCCGGCAAGGTCTCTACGTGAAATATTAATATTGTCAGATGTTTTATGACCCATTAAATTCGCAAACTTTAAAATGGTCTTAGCGGTTTTTCTTCGCATAGAACCATAAGCCATTTGCAACAACTGTTCTTTTACTTCGGTTAAATTTTCGTTTATAAGTTGAAATATTTCTAATGAAAGTTTATGATTACTTTCTAAAATGTCTAATAAAATGCTTTTTGAAACTTGTAAAATTTCTGAATTCTCCATTGCTGAAATAGATTCATAATAATGTGAATTATCTATAATTGCAGACAGACCAATAAAATCGTCACCTTTATGAATATTAATAATTAGTTCTTTCCCAAATTCATCAATTTTAAAACTTTTAACACTTCCTGTATAAACTAAATAAACAGTGTTTGAATACTCACCCTCTTTATAAACTGATTCTCCTTTTTTATATGTTTTTGAAGCTCCAAAATCACAAAAATAATTCTTTAAATCTTCAATATTCTCTATTTCGCTATAAGGATTTTTTGGTTCAACAACTTTAACATCTTCTGTTTCTTGCTCTTTCAACAACTCAAATTTTGCTAATCTACTTTCAATAGCGCTTAGCAATAATTCTTCACTAACTGGTTTTGTAAGATAATCATCAGCTCCTAAATCCATTCCTTTTCTAACATCTTTTATTTCAGTTTTAGCTGACATAAATATAAATGGAATTCGTTTGGTGTTTTCATCTTTAGAAAGAATATTTAATAACTCATAACCATCCATCTCTGGCATCATAATGTCACATAAAATTAAATCGGGAAGCATAATTTTAGCTTGTTCAACACCTCTTTTACCATTTGCTGCTGTAACTACTTTATAGTTTTCTAACTCTAAAATTTCGGCAGTAGTTTCCCTTAATACTATATCGTCTTCAATAATTAGTAATGTTTTCATTTTTCTTTAATTAATGGTAATGTTACAATAAAGGTAGTTCCTTCGTCTTTTTTACTTGTAAATTCAATACTTCCTCCTAAACTTTCTAAATGCCCTTTTACAATGTTTAATCCTATTCCTGTTCCTTCATTTGTTAAGGCATTTTCAGCTCTAAAATAACGTTCAAATATATGTTTTTGATCTTCGTAAGGAATGCCAATACCTGCATCTTTAATTTCAAAAATAAAGCCTTTTAAATTTCGTTTTATTTTAAAATCTATTGTTGTGTTTTCAGGCGAATATTTTATAGCATTATTAAATAAATTTGAGAGTACTAGCTCAACTATTTTTTCATCTTGATAAATATCTAAATCATCAATATTTAATGGATAATTAATACGCTGACCGCTTTTTAACATCATATTTGCATTGTAAACTACCTCATTTACCACTTTGCTTAACTTAAAGTTGGTAAGTTTGTATTTTACTCTGCCAGATTCTAACCTTTCTATTGAAAGAAAATCGTTTAAAATTCCGTTTAAATAATAAACTTTATTTTTAATGGTTAATAAATGCTTATCTCTTTTTTCTTGCATTTCGGTTTTGGTATACTTTCCAATCAAAACAGCTGCATTTAAAACACCACTTAATGGCGTTTTAAACTCATGAGATACTAGCGATAAAAATTTAGTTTTTAACTCGTTAAGTTCTTTTTCTTTTTTAAGTGCTTTTTTTAATTTTGATTCTGCTTTAACACGTTTTTCTATTTCTTTTTTAAGATTAGCAACCGTATTATTAAGCTCAACAGTTCTAGTTGAAACTTTAGCTTCTAATAATTTATTAAGTTCAATTATTTTAGCTTCAGATTTTTTTCGGTTTGTAATGTCAATAATTATAGACATTACATATTTTTTCTCACCAATTTTAAAAGGGTTTAATCCAACTTCAACAGGGAATTTATCTCCATTTTTATGAGCACCAAACAACTCAGTGTTTTCACCCATTTTTCTTGCTGAAGATTTTTTATAAAACGCCTCATAATGACCATCTTTTTCAGAATGGGCACTATGGTAATTTGGAGGAATTAAGATATTTAAATGCTGAGTGATTAGTTCTGATTTGGCATAACCAAACATTTGTTCTGCAGCAACATTAGTTGCAACAATTGTTTGACTTTCATCAACAACAATTACACCTTCTGAAACTGCTTCAAATAAAACATTAAAAACGAATTCGTTTTCATGAAATAAGTTAGGCAATAGAATATTTTTTTAGTTATTAGTAGTTTCGAAATTAGTAAAAATCATATAGATTATCAATCTATTTCAACTTAAAATTGTTTTTAATAGGTTTTAGTCATTGTTGGTGGAACAGCAATAATATAATCGCCCTTTAATTTATTTTCTTTATTAAATTTCTTTATGTTTTCTTGTTCAACAACACTTACAGTTACAATTTTTACATTGCTATTATTTTGATTTAAATACCAATTAATTCCTTCGTAATTATCAGAATGATATGAGCCATTATAATGAATAAACAATTTGCCAATTTCTCTATTTTTAAGAATAAAATAAGCCATAGTTGCATCTTTTATAGCTTGGGCTTTTGGTAAATTATCACCTCCGTGACCGCCCATCATAGCTTTCATTTTTATATAACCTGGCAAAGTTGCATCGTATTTAATTGGCAACGGAGCCAACCATGTTTTTTCTTCAATAGAAAGTGAATCTAAAGCTTCAAAGCCTCCTTTAAAAACTTTGCTTGCAAATCTTCTTGGCACATTGGCTGCAATAAATTTTAGTTTATTTTTTTTAGCAAAATCAACCAAAGGTTTATAATCTGTTTTGTGATTTTTCCACAATCTTGCAAGTGTATCTAACCCCTTTTGGTCTATCGTGTCCATTAGATAGTTATTTAAAGGTATTTGATTATCGGCTTCTAACATTTCAGCCCCTAATGTTAATTTTCTTAGTTTATTTAAATCAACAGTAGTTTCTAACTGTAACCAATGGATAATTGGGTTATTATGATGTTCTCCAAATAAAACCACATCGGCTTTACTCATTTTTTTAATCATACTTTTGTAAGAAACCTTAGTGCCTTTTGCATTGTATAATTTGTAAGCTGGTTTATTTTGTGAGAATATTAACGTAGAAAATACCACAAAAAACAGAAATACCTTTATTTTTAGCATAAATAATATTAATTTTTAAAGTTTGAATTTCAACAAATTTATAATTTTGTTATTAAATTTAATGCTTAATTTAACTTATATTAGATATAATAACTGAAATTTAAATTTTTAACCTATTTTTTTAATTCTTTTTATTGAAGAATTTTAATAATTTATAAATAATAACTAATGAAATATAGCCCAATTAGCAATCAACTTTTTATTAAAAACAGAGCAAAGTTTACAGCTCAAATGAAATCAAAATCAATTGCAATCTTTAATTCAAATGATGTATTTACAACTGGTGCAGATAGTACACTTCCGTTTGAACAACATAGAGATATTTTTTACTTAAGTGGTGCAGACCAAGAGGAAAGTATATTATTACTTTTTCCAGATGCTATTGACCCAAATCATCGTGAAATTTTATTTTTAACAGAAACTAACAAACACATTGCTATTTGGTATGGAGCCAAATATTCAAAAGAAGAAGCTTCAAAAGTGTCTGGAATAAAAACTATTTATTGGCTTTCTGAATTTGATAAAGTTTTTTATGATTTAATGACTGAAGCTGAAACAGTTTATTTTAACACCAATGAACATTATCGTCAGTCTGAAGAATTAGAATCTCGTGAAGACAGGTTTATTAAAAAATGCAAATCCACTTTTCCTGCACATAAATGGGAAAAAAGCAATCAAATATTACAAGGTTTGCGAGGTGTTAAAGAACCTGAAGAAATAGATTTAATTCAAACTGCTTGTAATATTACCAATAATGGTTTTAGACGAATTTTACCTTTTGTAAAACCTGGTGTTATGGAATATGAAATTGAAGCTGAGTTTATGCATGAATTTTTAAAAAGCCGTTCAGATGGGTTTGCATACACGCCAATTATTGCTTCTGGTTATAGTGCTTGCGTATTACATTATATAGAAAACAATAAAGAATGTAAAGATGGTGATATGCTGTTACTAGATGTTGGCGCAAAATACGCAAACTACTCAAGTGATATGACACGTACAATTCCTGTGAATGGGCGATTTTCTGAAAGACAAAAAGCTATATACAACGCAGTTCTAAGAGTTAAAAATGAAGCAACTAAAATGTTATCTCCTGGTGTTTTATGGGCTGAATACCAAAAAGAAGTTGGCGAAATTATGTCTTCTGAATTATTAGGGTTAAAACTTATTGATAAAGTCGATGTAAAAAATGAAGACCCAAATTGGCCTGCGTATAAGAAATACTTTATGCATGGAACGTCACACCATATGGGATTAGATACACATGATTATGGGCAACTTAAATTACCTATGAAAGCTGGAATGGTTTTTACTGTTGAACCTGGAATTTATATTCCTGAAGAAAATATGGGAATTAGAATTGAAGATGATGTTGTTGTACAAGAATCAGGATTACCAATTAACCTAATGAAAAATATACCTATTGAAGTAGAAGAAATCGAAGGTTTAATGAATTCATAAACTTTAATTAGATTTAAAAAAACTCGAAACTAAGTTTCGAGTTTTTCATAGCAATTTTCCTCTCAAATAATTTTTAGCCTTTAGTTTAATTAACCCCTTAAAAAAACAAAATAAACATTATTTTAGATTAGTTCAAATGTAGTTCACTTATCTTAATTATTAAAATTAAGCTAGTCTATATTCATAAATTTAGATGAGATTTAAGATTAAGAATGTTATTTTTACATTTATAATTAACCCTAAAAATTAATGAAAAAAAACAAAACCCCTAATCTATTTTTTTTAATAGCATTAACATGTTTATTGTTAGGCGTTCAGTTGAGTTATTCTCAACAACCTACCCAAAACTACACTCCTGATACTTTAAAAAACAAAACGTACAAAGAATTGTATAATGGTTTTAACTTTAGTTATAACGACACTCTAAAAGAAAAAATCTACGCAACAACTTATTTAGTTAAAGCCAAAAAAGAAAGAGACACCATTAATATTGCTAAAGCATATTCTTTATTTGTTGCTAAAACTAAACCTTCAACGGCAATTAAATATTGCGATAGCATTATAAACCTTACAAAAAACAAAAGCCATATAAAATACCCTGCATATGGTTATATGGTAAAAGGAATTATCAATTTTAATTTAGGTAAAGATAAAATTGCACTAGATAATTATTTAATTGCACTAGAAATAGCTTATAAAAAAAACAATTTAGAGCAAATTTTTTACATTAATAATTTGATTGGTCATCTTAAGAACTTATGGGGAAATTATCATGAAGGGTTAAAAATTTTCAAATCACAACTAAAAATTTATAATAAAAATAAAACAAATATTGAAAATGAAGAGTTAATGTATTTTAATACATTATTTCAATTATCAAACTCTTACACTTTAACTAAAAAATTGGATTCTGCTCTTTTATATTCAAAAATAGGATTACAACAAAGTTTAAAAGTTAAGAGTACTAGTTATTATTATAAATTTGTTGCTCAAATAGGTGAAATAGCATATCATAAAAAGAATTATAAAATGGCTTTAGATAGCCTTATTAAAGCTTTCCCTCATGAGTCTTCAAACAACGGGCTTTTAAACAACCATTATTATAGAGGCTTAATTTATCAAAAACAACAAAACGATACCGAAGCTTTTTACCATTTTAAAAAAGCTGATTCTATTTATAATATGACAAATGATGTTGTTCCAGAAGTAAGAAATATTCAGGAGTATTTTGTGAACTATTATAAAAAAAATAAAGACATAAATAATCAATTGTTATACATAGACAGACTTTTATATGTTGATAGTATTATAAAAAGCAATTATAAAAATTTAAATGAAACGCTTGTTAAAAAATACGATACTCCTTTACTTCTTTCAGAAAAAGAAAAAATTATTACTCATTTAAAAATTGAAGAAAAAAAATATAGAAAATTAATTTACATTTTAATAATAGCAGGCTTTTTTAGCTGTTTCTTTTTCTTGTGGTATTTTTTAAAACAACGCATTTTAAAAGACCGGTTTAAAAAACTTATTTCATACAGAAAAAAAGAAATAATTATTAAAAACTCAAATAATAACGTAAAAGGTATTTCTAAAACAGTAATAAAAGCAATACTTATTTCATTAGATGATTTTGAAACTAAGAAATTATATTTAGAAAACAACTTAACTTTAAATGAATTATCTAAAAAACTAAATACAAATTCAAATTACTTATCAAAAGTAATTAATAGCTCTAAAGGAAAAAACTTTAGCACTTATGTTTCTGATCTAAGAATTGATTATTGCATTGAAAAATTAAAAACCGATACAACTTTTAGAAAATACACTATAAGTGCTATTGCTTTTGAGATGGGTTTTAATAATGTTGAATCTTTTTCGAAAGCCTTTCATAAAAAAACAGAAATTTATCCTTCATATTTCATAAAAGAAATTTTAAAAGAGCAATAGTTAAAAATAGAAAAGCTCACTATTAAAGTGAGCTTTTCATTTACCAAATAACTAAAATTCATAGAAATTTATGCTGTAGCAAAATCAAAAATGTAAGAGTTTAAGCATTTAAGCGCTGTTATTTTATCATTTGTATTTACCAATAAAGAAATATTATTATTACTTCCTCCATAAGAAATCATACGTACAGATATATCTTGAAGTACTTGAAACAGCCTGTGTGTTTCATGATGCCTCACAACTAAGTGACCAACTAAACAAATAATACTTTGTTGATTGTCAACTTCAACTGTAGAAAATTTTTCTAACTCTTCAATAATAGCATTTAAGTTTTTATCATCATCAATAGTCAATGAAACTGCTATTTCTGAAGTGGTAATCATATCAATGGCTGTTTCATATTTTTCAAAAATTTCAAAAACTTTTTTCAAAAAACCATGAGCCAACAGCATTCGAGCCGATTTAATTTTAATAGCTGTAATTCCATCTTTTGCCGCAATAGCTTTAATTCCTTCTCCTTTAAAATCTTTTGAAATTAAGGTTCCGTAAGACTCCGGATCCATAGTGTTTTTTAAACGTACTGGAATATTTGCTTCCCTAGCAGGCATAACTGTTTGTGGATGCAAAATTTTAGCACCAAAATAAGCCAACTCAGCAGCCTCATCAAATGATAAGTTTGAAATTGCATGGGTGTTTTCTACAAATCTAGGATCGTTATTATGCATTCCATCAATATCTGTCCAAATTTGAACTTCTTCAGCCTTTACAACTGCTCCAATAATTGTAGCTGTATAATCACTTCCACCACGTTGCAAATTAGCTATTTCACCAAAAGCATTTAAACAAATAAAGCCTTGTGTTATATAAATATCAGCAGGTAAAGATTGATCAATTATACGTTGCAAATTTTGTTGAATGTAAAAATCATCAGGGTCATTGGCTTTATCAATTCGCATAAAATCTAATGCAGGTAACAATCGTGCATTTATACCTTCCTGATGTAGATATTTTGTAAAAAAATAGGTTGATAACAACTCTCCTTGTGATACAATTTTATTGTACAACAATTCTGAATGCTTTTCAGAAGTACATAATTTTAAAAATTCAAAAACTGAATCTATATAGTTTGCAACATCTAATTTTATACTAGGCTCTTCAATTAACTCATTTAAAACTAATATATACTTTCCATGTAAAGTTTCAACATTTTGTAATGCTTCATTAACTTGCTTATGTTTTATAAGTTCAGATATTTCAACTAAAGCATTTGTAGTACCAGACATTGCTGAAAGCACTACAATTTTTTTATTTCCGTCAGTTATAATCTCTTTTACCTTTCTAATATTATTTATAGAACCTACTGATGTTCCACCAAACTTTAAAACTTTCATTTTTCATCATTTTATGGTGTAAATTTAGAATGATTTTCAACTACGTGTGTTTATTTAAAAATTATATACTAATTTTGCACAAACTGTTAACTATTTAACATCATGAAAACTATAGCTACTTGTGTTGAAGAAATATTAGTTTCTCAACCTTTTTTAGAAGACGCATTAACGCGTAACATTTTAAATTACAGCGCATTGTCTGAAGAATTAAGAGATCAAATCTCAGATATGTTACGTAAACCTGTAAAATCTGGAGCTATTATGATGGCACTTCGCAGATACAGTCCACCAAAAGAAATGGCAAACAAAATTAAGCTAAATAAGGTGTTACAAAATTTAGGAGATATTACAGTTCGCTCAAATCTTTCTGATTATACGTTTAAAAATTCTAGTAGTTTAATTCACAGTCATTTAAAAATGCTAGAGGTTTTAAAAGAAGATCCTCAAATTTTTTACACATTTACACGTGGTGTTCACGAAAGTAACGTGTTAATTACCACTGCTTTAAAAGAAAAAATTGAAGACAGCTACAGAAATGAAGTTTGTACCACAATACAAGACAACTTATCAGCCATTACTATTGGCTTACCTAAAGAAAACACGAAAATTGCTGGTTTATATTATCAATTTTTTAAACGTTTGGCTTGGGAAGGAATATCATTATATGAAGTAGTTTCAACAACTAACGAATTTACTATTTTAGTTGAAGATGAAAATGTAGATAAAGCATTTTCAGCAATTAAAAGTCTAAAAAATTAACAACTATATTTCTATTTTGAAGTATGAATTTTCTTCATAAAAACACCAATGTTTATTTTACAAGTACTGGCAAAGGAAGTGCTGTAGTTTTATTACATGGTTTTTTAGAAAATAGTTCTATGTGGAATGCTGTTTCTAATGCCCTCTCAAGGAAAAACCGTGTAATTTGTATTGATTTGTTAGGTCATGGAAAAACTGAAAACCACGGCTATATTCATACAATGGAAAATCAAGCAGAAATGGTTAAAGCAGTTTTAAATCATCTTCGTTTAAAAAAATACGTGTTAATTGGACATAGTATGGGAGGCTATATTGCTTTGGAATTTGCAAAGTTATTTCCTTCAAACTTAAAAGGATTATGTTTGATGAATTCAACAGCATTAGCAGATTCTGAAGAAAAGAAAACAAACAGAAATAGAGCCATAAAAGCGGTTAAACAAAATTATAAAACTTTTGTTCGCATTGCTATTCCTATGCTTTTTTCAGAAGAAAACAAAACAATTTTTACTTCAGAAGTTGAACAAATTACAAACGAAGCATTACAAATTTCATCACAAGGAATAATTGCTTCATTAGAAGGTATGAAAATTAGGAAAAATAACACTTCATTGTATAAAAATACTAATTATCCAATTCAACTAATTATAGGTAAACAAGATCCAGCACTAGAATATGCTAGTTTAATTAACCAAACTAAAAACACAAAAGTGCAAGTTGTAGAATTTCCTGACGGGCATATGAGCCACATTGAAAACAAAGATGAGTTGATTAAAAAACTAACTTCTTTTGTAAAACAATGTTTTAAACACTAATCCTTTTTAGTTAAAGCATTCCAGCCTTGAGCAGTTAGTTCAATTTGTTGATTTGCTCTAGTTACTAAGTTTACACCTTTATTTTTATTGGTAATATGACCAATAACCGTTAAATGTGGATTGCCTTTTATTTTTGGAAAATCTTCTTGAGAAATGGTAAATAATAATTCGTAATCTTCACCACCACTTAATGCAACAGTTGTACTGTTTAATTCAAACTCTTCACTAGTTGATATTACTTGAGGATCTAGTGGTATTTTTTCTTCGTATAAACTACACCCAACATTAGATTGTGAACAAATATGAAGTATTTCAGAAGAAAGTCCATCAGAAATATCAATCATAGCTGTTGGTTTTACTTCTAAATCTTTTAATAATTTTACAATGTCCTTTCTAGCTTCAGGTTTTAATTGACGTTCAATTAAATAACCATAATTTGTTAAATCTGGTTGCGAATTTGGATTTACTTTAAACACTTGTTTTTCACGTTCTAACACTTGCAATCCTAAATACGAAGCGCCTAAATCTCCCGTAACTACTAATAAATCATTTTCTTTAGCAGTGTTTCTATAAACAACATCTTCTTTAGTTACTTCACCAATAGCAGTTATACTAATTAACAAACCTGTAGTTGATGAAGTTGTATCTCCACCAATTAAATCAATATCATATCCTTTACAAGCTAAATGAATTCCGTCATATAATTCCTCTATAGCTTCTAATGAAAAACGATTAGAAACAGCAATTGAAACCGTAATTTGAGTTGCGCTACCGTTCATTGCATAAACATCAGATAAATTTACCATAACAGCTTTATAACCTAAGTGTTTTAAAGGCATATAACTTAAATCAAAATGAATACCTTCAACCAACAAATCTGTTGTAACTAAGGTTTTTAATCCATTCATATTCAATACAGCTGCATCATCTCCAACTCCTTTAATGGTTGTTTTATGTTGAATTTTAAAATTTTGTGTTAAGTGATTTATCAATCCAAATTCACCTAATTCAGATAAATTGGTACGTGCTTGATTTTTATCTTCTATCATTTTGCAAAGATAAAAGTTTATAAGTAACAACTATAACACTATTAGTTTTATTCATATTAAAAAGGTTTCTAAAACCATAATTTGTGCTTATATTTGCACTTATTTAGAATTAATCTACTTAAGCAATATGATAAAAGTTTCAGATATCGCAAAAAAGAAAGTTGTAGAGCTTATGAACGATGATGGTTTTAACTCAACTAATGATTTTATTAGAGTTGGTGTTAAAAGTGGTGGTTGTTCTGGTCTTTCATACGAATTAACTTTCGACAAAGAAAAACAAGAAGATGATAAAGTTTTTGAAGACAATGGTGTGAAAATTATTGTAGACAAAAAAAGTTTCTTGTATTTAGTTGGAACTACTTTAGAATATTCTGGCGGATTGAATGGAACAGGATTTGTATTTAACAATCCTAATGCACAACGCACTTGCGGTTGTGGAGAGTCATTTTCACTTTAGTGAAAAACTATTTAAAGATTAAAAAACTGAAATATTTAAAAAAGAAATGAAGAAGTTTGAAGATTTAGAAGTTTATAAAAAAGCATTTGATTTTTCTATTGCTATTTATCAATTAACAAATACTAGAAATTTTAATTCTAATATTAAAAATCAAATTCAAAGAGCTTCTTTATCAATTACATTAAATATTGCTGAGGGTTTTGAACTACAATCAAACAAGCAATTTGTGAAATTTTTATATATTTCTAAGGGCTCTAGTGGTGAGGTAAGAAGTTTACTAAAAATTTGTGAAAAATTAGAGTATATAGATAAAAATACAGTTGAAAATTTAATTAATGAAAGTGAAGATATTTCTAAGCAATTGTCTAAATTCATTACTTATTTAAAGAACAGTGAAATAGATTAAAACTTTTAATTATTAAATCTTTTAATCTTTAATAAAATAAAATGAACAAATTTACTGAAGACGATTTAAAAAAAGAGCTCGAAACAAAAGAGTACGAATACGGTTTTTATACTGATATTGAAGCTGATAAGTTTCCTGTGGGTTTAAGTGAAGAAGTTGTAATTGCAATTTCTAAAAAGAAAAATGAACCAGACTGGATGACAAAATGGCGTTTAGAAGCATTCAAAGTATGGAAAGAAATGAAAGAGCCAGACTGGGCAAATGTTAACTATGAAAAACCAAAATTTCAAGATATTAGTTATTACTCTGCTCCTGTTCAAAAGAAAAAACTTGATAGTTTGGATGAAGTAGACCCTGAACTTTTAAAAACATTTGAAAAATTAGGGATTTCAATTGATGAACAAAAACGTTTATCAAACGTTGCTGTAGATATTGTTATAGATTCTGTTTCAGTTGCAACTACTTTCAAAAAAACATTGAATGAACGAGGTATTATTTTTATGCCTATTTCTGAAGCTATACAAGAACATCCTGAACTCGTAAGAAAATATTTAGGAACCATTGTTCCAACGACCGATAATTTTTACGCAGCTTTAAATTCAGC
>Ga0209345_10003476_pt1 | contig 16210 bp, 4 predicted proteins | sample Cruoilmetagenom7_FD_187294 | JGI IMG/M metagenome (GOLD analysis project Ga0209345, IMG submission 187294) | Oil polluted marine microbial communities from Coal Oil Point, Santa Barbara, California, USA - Sample 7 (SPAdes) (version 2) | ecosystem: Environmental > Aquatic > Marine > Oil seeps ... | reverse complement strand
ATTGAGGGTGGAGATGGAAAGTTCTGAGAAATTCCAGGGTACCTTTAGTAGCTATGTCATAGGTGATGACACACTGCTTCTTCGTTGTGTGAGCTTTTTGCTCGCTCAGGGTCATGAAGTGAAAGGCGTTGTGTCGAGCGCTGCTGGGGTTATTGCCTGGGCCGAAGAAAAAGACATTCCTGTGATCGCTCCTGGTGAGGGCCTTCGCGCTCGTCTTCTTTGTCCCGTTGACTGGCTTTTAAGTATTACGAATCTCCGCATTCTTCCCGACGATGTGTTGGCGGTGCCACAACGCGGCACCATTAACTTTCATGATGGGCCTTTACCTGCCTATGCGGGATTACATGCTACGACATGGGCACTGCTTGCCGGTGAAAAGAAGCACGGAGTGACCTGGCATCTCGTTACTTCTGGTGTGGATGAAGGCGAGATTCTGTCGCAAACATACTTCGATATCAATCCCGATGAAACTGCCTTCACTTTGAATGCGAAGTGTTTTGAGGCGGGGTATACGTCTTTTGAAGCACTCGTGCCTGCTCTTGCTGCGGGGACTGTGGGAAAGCTTGATTCCCGTGCGCAAGATCTCTCGCAACGTTCTTATTTTGGGCGCCGGCACCGTCCTCCGGCCGGGGGAGTCTGCTCCTGGGGAGAATCTGCGGCAACTCTTGCACGTTTAGTGCGGGCACTTGACTTTGGGCCCCGATATCCAAACCCGCTCACGCTTGCGAAAGTGCATCTCGGGACTTCCCTTTATGCTGTTGTTGCTGCGGAGGAGCAGGGAGTTTCTCCTTCTTCCCCTCTTCCCGGCACAGTACGTTTGTCCACTGGTGAGGACACCTCGGTCACGGTTGCGACTGCAGAGGGGGACTTGCGATTGTTGCAGCTTTCCTCCCTTGCAGGAGTGCCGATTTCTCCTCGTGCGGCCTTTCTGGCTGCCGGCGTGGCAGATGGAGAGAGACTGTCGGGACTTTCCGTTCTGCAATCGTCGAATGTGACAGAAAAACTGAGGGCGGCAATCGACCACGAAGCCTTCTGGAGAGAACGCCTGCGTTCTAAATCTGTGGCGGAATTTCCTTTCCTCTCTCAGGAGAAGAGCTGGGCGAGAGAGACCGGGCGCACGGACGAGCTTCTCTCGAGTTGTCTTGCTTGGGAAACCGTTGAGTGCTCAGTCCCTTCGGGGCTTCCCACGAGGCTTGTTGCGCCGCTTTTGCTGTCTGAGGGCCTGCTTTCTTCTGAGCTTGAAGACTTTGAGGGAAAGACCGGCATGGGCGCGTGGGGCGTGGTTGCCACACTTACTGCCTATTTTCTGCGCTTTTGCGGAGCGGAAACCTGCGATTTTGCCTATTGCTCGCCAGGGATTGCCGAACGAATGGCAGGTGCAGAAGAACATTTTGCTTCGCACGTCTTTTTTCGTGCGACAGCTGACGGGAAGATTGGGAGCAAGCAGGCATTGCAGCGGTTCGTCGCGGCAATAAGAGAGGCAGAGCATCGGGGGCCATATCCTGAGGACATTGTCGGTCGCACGCCAGGTTTGCAGGGGGAAGACACGATTTTTCCTGTGGCCTTCCTTGTGACGGACAATTTGTTGGCGGCAAGTCCAGTCCCGGGCGCTGATCTTACTGTGGCTGTAGACACGGACGGTCTTCGTACGCGCTGGCTTTTTCGCGAATCAGTGCTGTCCCGCAAGTCTGTCAAGGGTCTTAACGATCGCTTTCTTGCATTTGCTACAGCCTTGTCAGACTGCCCGGAGCGGCCTTTGCGCTCCACTCCTCTTTTGTCGCAGGCAGAATGCCAGCGTGTGCTCCTCGAATGGAACGACACCGAGCGAGAATACTATCGGGATGTTTGTGTCCATGATCTTGTGTCCGGACAAGCCGCGCAAATACCAGATCTTCCTGCCCTGATCTTTGGTGCGGAAACTGTGACCTACGCCGAGCTTGACGCGCGGGCGGAGAAGCTGGCTTCTCGACTCGTGCGTCTTGGTGTGGGGCCGGGATCTCTGGTCGGCGTGTATCTGGAACGATCAATCGCGATGATCGTGGCTGTGCTGGGAGTGCACAAGGCGGGCGGAGCGTATGTTCCGCTTGACCCGGCCTATCCGTCTGAACGTATCGCCTACATGGTGGAAGACTCGGGGGCAGCGGTTCTTCTCACCCATGAGTGCAAGCATCAGGCACTCCTGGACATGCTTGCAGAAAAATCTTTTCTGTCGACGCTTTGTGTGCTTTCGCTGGATGCTGCGGAGTCGCCGCTCACGTCTTCCCCTATTGCTGCCTCCTCCCGTTCCCCGGTGTCTTCTCGTGATCTTGCCTATGTGATGTACACATCGGGGTCGACGGGGAAACCCAAAGGGGTGATGGTCGAACACCGAAATCTCACCAATTTTTTCTGTGCAATGGATGAGAAGGTGCCGCCTGCTCTTCCGCCGGGGGAAGAAGCAGCTTCGGATGTTGTGCGGCAAGTGTGGCTTGCTGTGACGAGTTTGTCTTTTGATATCTCTGTGCTTGAGCTGTTTTGGACCCTCACCAGAGGGCATACTGTCGTGCTGTACAGCGAAAACGCACCGTCGGCCTCTGCGGCGCCTGTCGCCTTGAAAAAGCAACAGGACACGCGTGTGTCTGTGCTCGATCCCTCCGCCAGTCTGCCTATAGATTTCAGCCTTTTTTACTTTTCGAGTAGTTCACGGGACCGGGCAAAGAGTAAGTACCGACTTTTGCTCGAGGGGGCAAAATTTGCCGATGCACAGGGGTTTTCGGCAGTGTGGACGCCGGAACGTCATTTCCATGAGTTCGGGGGTCTGTATCCGAATCCGGCTGTGACGGGTGCTGCTGTGGCAGCGCTGACTGAGCATGTGGAGGTGCGGGCAGGCAGCATTGTGCTTCCCCTTCATTCCCCAGTCCGCGTGGCAGAAGAGTGGTCAGTGGTTGACAACTTGTCAAACGGGCGGGTTTCCATGGCTTTTGCCGCGGGTTGGCAGCCAAATGACTTTATTTTTGCCCCAGACAATTATGCGGATCCGAAAGGGGTCATGTTTGCCTCGCTTGAAATTGTGCAGCGGCTCTGGCGCGGGGAGGCCGTGGAAATGCCGGGACCGGACGGGAGGACGGTTGCGGTCACGATTATGCCCTTGCCTCTGCAACAAGAACTGCCTTTTTGGATTACCGCGGCAGGGAACCCGGAAACTTACCGTTTGGCGGGCGAAGTTGGGGGCGGCTTGCTGACGCACTTGCTGGGGCAGACGCTTGAGGAAGTCACAGAAAAGATTGCACTGTACCGTAGCGCCTGGGAGAAGGCAGGACACTATGGTACGGGACGTGTTGCTTTGATGCTGCACACCTTTGTTGGGGAGGGAGACGAAGACGTGAAAGACATTGTCGCGGCTCCCATGAAAGAGTATCTGCGGACTTCTACAAACCTTGTGCGGGAGGATGCCTGGTCCTTCCCTGCTTTCCGGGGCATGCCTGCAGACGCCCGGGGAGACGAGCTTTTGGGTCTCTCGGATGAGGATTTTTCTGCACTACTCGACCATAGTTTTGCCCGTTACTATGAAAAGTCTGGGTTTTTTGGCACAGTGGATCAGTGCGTGGAGCGTGCCCAACAGTGTCGAGCGGCCGGAGCCGACGAGATTGCCGCGCTCATAGATTTTGGGGTTGATGACGAGCTTGTGCTCGACCATCTGCCTTTTTTGAATGAAGTGCGTGCCCGCTGTGCGCAGGATGCCGGACAGGCCGCGACTTTTTTTGCTGACCGGGTTGTTCCTGAAGAACACACGGAAGCAGTGTTGCCCGAGACTGCCTCCGAGCACACCATTGCGGCACTTATCCGTGCGCATGATGTGACCCACTTGCAGTGCACTCCTTCCCAGGCCGCCATGCTGCTTGCCGATCTCGACGGTCGTGCTGCGCTCAATTCTCTTGATGTGCTCTTGGTGGGTGGAGAGACTTTTCCGCTGCAGCTCGCGCGTGACCTGCGCTCGCTTCCACGTTTCTCTTCCATAGGAACAGGGCGGATCGTCAATATGTATGGTCCGACTGAAACCACGATCTGGTCAGCATGCCATGAAATTGGCGACGAGGAGGGGGCTATCCCCATTGGCAGGCCCATTGCGAATACGTCGCTCTACATACTTGACCAATATCAGCAACCTGTACTGGTAGGTGTCGCTGGTGAGTTGTGGATCGGAGGAGAAGGGGTGACGCGAGGGTATTATCGCCGCCCTGATTTGACCTCTGAACGCTTTTTTCCTGACCCTTTTCGGAATGCTTGTCTCTCTGTTCCTCACGCGGGGACTGTGCCGGAGGGATTGATGTACAAAACGGGGGACCGGGCGAGGTTCCGTTCTGACGGGGTGGTGGAGTTTCTCGGGCGTCTTGATCATCAGGTGAAAATACGCGGTTATCGTATTGAGTGTGGAGAAATCGAAACCCTTCTGCAGGCTTTTCCTGAAGTGCGAGAGTGTGCCGTCATAGCGCGCGAAGATCGTCCTGGTGATGTGCGTTTGGTTGCCTACATAGTGCCGGAGATGTCTTCGGGAATGCTCACGCAAGAGGCAGTGAAAACGCGTCTCGCGCGTGATCTACCTACGTATATGATCCCGTCTCGGGTAGTGAGCATGCCGGTTTTTCCCCTTACGCCAAACAAGAAAACCGATCGGAAGGCGCTTCCTTCTCCTTATGAACGTGAACGAGCTTCTGTTGGACTTGATGGGAAAAGAAGGCCAGAGCAAAGAGGCACCCCTTCTGGCACACTTACAGACCAGATTGTAGGAATCTGGCAGAATGTCTTGGATGTTGGGGAAGTCGGCGTGCATGAAAACTTTTTTGACCTAGGCGGCCATTCTCTGCTTGTGCTGCAAGTGCAATCTCGTTTGCAGGAGATTTTGCAGCATCCTGTGGCCTTGACGGATCTTTTTCGTTTTCCCACGATTGCAGGACTGGCTGCTTTTTTCTCGGCAGAAACCGACGATGGATTGTCCGAGTCGTCGGGTTTGCTGCCGGCAGACATTGCTGCGGGAGGACCTTCCAAAGGTCTTGCGGGACGTGACCGGGCAGCAGCGCGTCGACAAGCGCTGTCTGAACGGAGGGAACAAAGGCGTTCTCGCCATGTGCAGCGATCGAAAACGCAAGACGATACGTCCGCTCATGATGGGTGAGGAACAACCTTGGAAACGACAGGAGAACGTATCGCGGAATTGCTGGAGCAGCCTGTATCGAGATGCTGGACAGGCTGTGGAAGGTGCGCGCAGAGAAGTTCTCTCACGACCTGGAGGTTTCGTTCTTCCTGTGGGCAGCAGATCCTGTACTCTGACAGACAGCAATGCAGCGCGGGGACAGGACGATGACTTTTTTGGATGTGCTCGATTCTCTCCGACGCCATTGGGTAGTGCCTTTGGTGATGGGGATTGTTGCCCTGATCAGTCTTCTGCTGGTTGTCTTTCAGACCACATCGACAGAGACGGATCTGTATGAGGCGAGAGCCCTGATTGCGTTGCCTGAGGAAGCGACGCAGGTTGACGATGCCAGTGTGGTGGCACGCTTCCCCGATGTAGAAGTCAAGCGCCTCACGAGTTTTGAATTTTTAGAGAAGGCATTGGCGAATGCCCAGATGTCTGTTGATCTCTCCGACCTTGATGTGGATGCGTATTCTCCGACGTCAGATCCTCCTCTGGTGGAGTTTGCCGTCACCGCGATAAGCCCTGATGATGCCAAGAGAGTGCGCGACGCCCTGGCAGATTATTATGTCGACACACTCACGCGGATAAATGGCAATCTGCACGACATTCGGCTTGAGAAGATCAACGGCAAGCTGAAATTTTATGAAAACCAATTCCAATCGATTGAGCAGGCGTTTCATGATCTGGGCATCCGGCAGGGAGATGACCCTCGCCTGAACCCCCGCTACACCCTGCTGAATGGTCAGATTGAGGCTGTTGCCGCCGAGATTTCTGATCTCAAGACGAGACAGTTGCAGCTTCAGGCGACGACACAGGAAAACCTGGGGTCGCCGGTCGAGGTCGTGGAGCGGAGCGACCCGCTTGGCCTGCAAGCCAATGTGTTTCCCTTTCTTGTTCCCATCATTATCCTGTTCATTGTGACGGCTGGCGTGAGTGTGGGTGGTGCAGTACTGCTCGACAAGTTTGATGCCACAATCCGTTCGCCAGGAGAAGCGGTAAAACTCTTCCAAACAGAATTGCTTGGTGTGGTGCCACGACACAAAGTCGGAGAATTGGACCCGGCTATCGTGCACGCTCCAGCGACAGAACGTGCTCGTTCATACCAATCTCTTGCTTCTACTCTGATGGTGAGTGGGACGGATGGCACGGCGTCTTTTCTTGTGACTTCTCCGAAAGTTTCACGGGAGACGACTATTGTTGCCGCCAATGTGGCTGCGGGTATCGCCGAGCTGGGATATCAAGCACTTTTTGTTCTCACGCGGGCGGCAGACGTTTCGATTTTGGCCGATATGGGATTACGTGGCAAGGACATGCGTGGGTTCAATGATGTGCTCGCGATGGCGGCTACGGGTGTCGACGATATTGCGCTTGAGGAGAGCCTGAAGACCAAAGCACGTCAAGTGCCGAGCTGTCGAAACCTCTGGGTTGTGGCACCAGGGAAAACACAAGAGGCTGCTGCAGCACCCTGGGTAGTTGACCGGATGCTTTCGGTGTGGCGTGCGCACTATGACGTGATCGTTCTCACAGGTCCTGCGGTCCTTGGTGACCCGTTTGCTTCAACCCTTATCGGACAAGTTGAGAGCGTGTTGTGGGTGGCCGAAATCGACAAGACGGTTGTTTCCTCGGCGCAAACGGCTGTACAGCGGATGATGGTGTCGGGTGGGAAGTCGAGCGGGGTCACCGTGGTAGGGGCGAAAGGAGAATCCTGAGGTAAAAGGAGAACTGAGGGGAGTTGTGGACGGAGGCGTCTAGGCGAGGGATGTGAGGCGCCTTCACCGTGGAAGTGTGGCATGAGATTGCCTGGACAGGTTTTTCTGGACAGGTTTTTCTGACAGATGGCAGCAGAAGACCGGTGGAGAAAGAACATGAGTGGCATTGGCGCGGAAGTCGAAGGGGGGAATCGATATGGTCGCTGAGAACAATACCGACATTGCGATAGTAGGAATGGCAGGTCGTTTCCCTGGCGCTGCAGACGTGGACGCATTGTGGGATCTCGTCGCGCATGGTGAGGTGGGCTTGCAAGAGTTTGATGAGGAGAGCTTGCGCGCAGCAGGCGTCCCGTCGCGTTCCCTGCATGACTCTGATTATGTGCGCGTGGGTGGTGTCCTTGATGATGTCGCCCTATTTGATGCCGGATTTTTTGGCTACGGACCACGTGACGCGGCCATCTTGGACCCCCAACACCGACATTTCCTGGAAGTCTCCTGGACGGCTCTTGAGCATTCCGGGCATGTGCCGGGAAAATTTGATGGCGCGATTGGGGTGTTTGCCGGTTGTGGAATGAGCAGCTATCTCATGCACAACCTTTTGACGAACCCGGCCCTCATCGAAGAACTCGGCATGTTTTTGGTCCGTCATACCGGCAATGACAAAGACTTCCTTGCGACCGAAGTGGCCTATGCCCTTAATCTCACTGGGCCGGCTATTTCAGTACAGACTGCCTGCTCTACTTCTCTTGTGGCAGTGCACCTTGCCGCGTCTGCGCTTTTGAATGTCGAATGCGATTTGGCCTTGGCGGGCGGCGTCACAATAGAGGTGCCTCACCGTCAGGGCTATCTCTATAAAGAAGGGGAGATCCTCTCCCAGGACGGAAAATGTCGCGCTTTTGATGCTGCTTCTTCTGGAACGGTTCTGGGCAGTGGGGCGGGCGCTGTGGTTTTGCGGCGCGCGCAAGACGCCTATGACGATGGAGACACGGTCTACGCTGTGCTCAAGTCTTCTGCAATCAACAATGACGGGTCAGGAAAGATCGGCTATCTGGCTCCGAGTGTGGACGGGCATGCCAATGTCGTGACCGAGGCACTTGCGCTTGCAGGTGTGACTGCAGAGGAAATCGGGTATTGCGAAGCGCATGGAACCGGGACCAAAGTCGGTGACCCGATTGAGATCGCCGCTCTCACGAGTGCCTATCGTGCGACGACCGACCGTCAGGGTTTTTGCCGTCTCGGTTCGATCAAGCCAAATATTGGTCACCTTGATACGGCCGCAGGGGTTGCGAGCCTGATAAAAGCTCTGCAAATCCTGCGTCATCGTGCGTTTCCCCCGCTCGCGCATTTTTCTTCGCCGAACCCTCTGATCGACTTTGCCGCAACTCCTTTTCTGATTCCGGAGTCGTTGACTCCTTGGCCTGATGAGGGTCGTCCGCGCCGTGTTGGTATCAGTTCCCTCGGCGTGGGAGGGACAAATTGCCATGTTATTTTGCAGGAGGCGCCGGTTGTTGAAACATCGGATCCGCCTGTTCGCGTTGCGCAGCTTTTGGCGGTTTCCGCGAAGTCCTCGGCTTCTTTGCAGGCGGGAAGTGCTGCTCTTGCCACCTTTCTCGAGGATGTGCCGGCAGATGCTGCCTCCCCGGATGCTTTTTCCGAAGATCTCGACGCCGCTGCGGCACGTGGCAGGGAAGACGCTTTTTTTGCGGACGTCGCTTTCACCTTGCAAGAAGGCCGGGAAGAGTTCCCCTGGCGTCAAGTTGTGGTCGCCGAGAACAGGCCGGAGGCAGCGCGTCTTCTCGCGTCTGGGGATTCCTCACGCGTCTTCTCGTCCCAGCTCTCGTCTGAGACCCCGCCTTCAGTGGTTTTTCTTTTTCCCGGTGGCGGTGCCCATTTTCTCGATATGGGCCGAGACCTCTATCAGACAGAACCTGTTTACCGAGCTGTTGTGGACGAATGCCAAGGCATTTTACAAAAGCGCAACTTTCTCTGTGGTCCTGACGGTATTCCGCTTGACGTGCGCGTGTTAATGTGGCCCGAGGCAGGGGCGAATCGTGCGGATGCGGCGGGTTTTCTGGAGAACCCTGCCGCGTCTTTTGCCACCATTGTCACGACCGAATGTGCGCTTGCGCGTCTGTACATGTCCTGGGGTGTGGAACCTGACGCGGTCTGTGGTCACAGTTTGGGGGAATATGTTGCCGCGCATGTAGCGGGGGTTTTCTCACTGGAAGACATGTTCGAAGTCGTGATGTTGCGAGCCGAGCTCTTTGCTCGTGGTGAGATTGAGGGGGCGACTCTTACGGTCTCTCTGGACGAAGAGTCGGTCCGTCCTTATCTGGTGGGAGAAGTAAGTCTTGCAGTAGTGAATCTTGCCGACCTCTGTGTTGTGTCCGGTGCTGCCGATGAGGTTACCAAGGTGCAAACGGCGCTGGAATCTGACGGAATCGACTGCAAACGACTGCCTCTGGCGGTGGCGGCGCATTCTTCTCTGCTTGACCCTGTGCTGTCCGAATTCGAGCAGCGTCTTGCGGGTGTCGCGATGGCATCTCCTCAGATCGGGTTCATCTCGAACCTCACAGGGGCCTGGGCGGGAGAGGAAATCACGCATCCTGAATATTGGGTGCGCCATTTGCGAGGCACTGTGCGGTTTGCCGATGGTCTGCAAACTTTGGGAGAGGTGAAAAACCGGGTGCTGTTGGAAGTGGGGCCAGGACACTCCCTTGCTTCTCTGGCACGCCGTAGCCGTCTTGGGGTGACGTCGATTTTGTCGGGGATGCGGCATCCTGAAGATAAGCAAGAGCAGAGCGACGCGGGCGGAACGGCATACTGTCTCACCATTCTCGGGCGTCTCTGGCTCGCCGGAGTTGAGCTGGACTGGCTTGCGCTTCATGATCAAGAGATCCGTAACCGGGTTCCTCTGCCTGGCTATCAGTTTGACCGGCAGGAGTATTGGATCGCTCCGGGGACTGCTCGCTCAGAGAAAAAAACGCTGGAGAAGCAGGAGAAACTGGAAGATTGGTTTTGGGTTCCGCGCTGGTGCCAGAGCGATTTGGGGCAGCCTACCGAGACTGCACTGCAGCTGCTTGTGTTCTCTGACAAGGTGCTGGGCGACTCTGTCGTGACCCGTTTGCGAGAAACCGGACACAAGGTTGTCACGGTGGTGCCAGGAGACGAGTTCGGCATACGCCTCGGCAGCGAATATTGCTTGAACCCGTCTGATCCTGCACAGTATGCAGAGCTTTTTGCACAGCTGGCCGCGAAGCAGCAGATGCCTCAGCGGATTCTGCATCTGTGGGCATTGGAATGGCTGGATGAGGACGTGACGAGCCGCCGTGTGCAGCTGCTTTTCCCTCTTGCCTTCCAGAGCATTTTGTTTTTGGCGCAAGCGCTTTCTCGTCTTGATGACGAAGCGGCTGTGGATCTTGTCGTGGCGACAGCGAATGCACGCGCCTGGGGACCAGGAACAGTTGTCCCGGGTGTGGCGAGTCTCTTTGGTTTGCTTCGTGTGCTGTCACAGGAATTGCCGCATGTGTCCTGTCGTGCTGTCGATCTGGACTGGGCGAGCCTGCCACAAGATGCGTCTTCTGGTGTACCCAAAAATGGGGGAGAGCGAAAAACCGCGATAAATGAGGCGGCGGTTGGACCGGTAACCGGACCGGGAACACCCCAAGTTGCAGCGCATGCATCCCTCTCTGAGACCTGGCGCACCATACCGAAGGTGCTCTCTCGTGTTGCGTCCCATGTGTTGGCGCCCCTTCCGTCTTCTTGTCCTACTCTGGTGCGCCAACTTGTGGCGGAAGCCGGCGTTGCACTGCCCACAGCCTCGGCAGTGCAGGGCACTGTTTTGCGGAAGGGGGAGACGGCAGCCTGGCGTGCCGGCGTGCGATGGACAGAAGAACTGGAGGCTTTTGCGACTGGTGTTGATCCCGATGAAATACTGTCTGATGGGTGGTGGTTCGAGAGGTCCTGGTTCCGGGAAAATGGTGTTTATCTTATTACCGGGGGTCTTGACGGAGTAGGAGCAGCCTTGGGACGCGAACTTGCCCGTCATTGGGCTGCGCTTGCGGCTCGTGCGGGGGCTCGTCTTGAAGATGATCCCGGATTCGCGCCTGGGCGTGTGCGTTTTGTGCTTTTGGGACGGACTCCTCTGCCTGCGCGCGCGGACTGGGATGTCTGGCAAAAACGCCATGATGGGGAAGACCGTATTTCCCGTCGCATCCGGTCTGTGGAAGAAATCGAAGCAGCCGGGGCAGAAGTACTGGTGCTCACGGGTGATGTGACAAACCGGGATGAGATGCGGGATCTGCTTGCGCAGGCGAAGCGGCGTTTTGGCGGGATTGACGGGGTATTCCATGCTGCCGGGGCGTTTGCGGATGATCTTCTGATGGAGAAGACGCCTGAAGCCGTGGCACAGGTAATGGCGCCGAAAGTGCAAGGAACGCTTGTGCTGGACGAAGTGCTTGACTTTGCCTCTCTTGATTTTGTGGTGTTGTTTTCTTCGACTTCGAGTTTTCTTGGGCTTGCCGGACAAGCCGATTATGCCGGGGCGAACGCCTTCGTGAACGCGTATGCAGAAGCAGCGAGAAGCGGGGGTGTATCCCGAGTGATCGCGCTGGACTGGGGCATCTGGAAGGAGACCGGATTTGCCGCCCGCACCGCAGCAGGCAAACCGGAATATAATCGTCTTCCTTTACGGGCAGGTGAGCATCCTCTTCTTGGCCGTGAGGTCGAGGCAACACAAGACCGGATTGTTCATGTGGCGAGGCATTTTTCGACAGACTGGATTTTTGACGAGCACCGTGTGCGCCGGAGTGGCCCTGTGCTGCCGGGAACCGGCTATGTCGAATTGGCACGGGCAGCGCTTGCGCGTGTGCCAGGGGTCTCCCTTGGCGATGTGCTTGAGTTACGCGACCTCGTTTTCACTGCTCCTCTGCCTCCGGGCGACAAAGACGGACGTGAGACTTTCACGATATTGTCCCGCCAGAAAGAGCCGCGTGCGCGCATGCAGAGCCGGGACGAAACTTCCCCGACTTCGCACACTCGCGCGTCTGTAACTGGCGAAACTCCCACAATCGGCGCCCAATGGCAGATAGAAGTGCTGAGTAAGACCGGGAGGGGGAACGAGCTTCCCCACATGATCGGTACGGTGCAGGCGGTGCAGGCATCTTCGCCGCCCCCACAGGACCTTGCTGCGCTTGCAGCTCGTTGCGCGACAAGGGTTTGTGACCGTGCTACTTCTTTTGGCAAGCAGTCGGATGGGAAATTCGGCCCATCATGGATGCATCCGCAGCAGGCCCACTTGGATTTTGGTCCCCGCTGGGATAACGCGCGCTGGGCGCGTTATGGAGATGACGAGGCGCTTGTCTTTCTTGAACTTGACGATCGCTATCTCGACGATATCGTGGTTTACTCGTTGCATCCGGCCCTACTCGACATGGCTGCAGGTTTGAGCTTGTCGCTCTTGGAGGACACGCTTTCTTCTTCTCTTTTTTCTGGGGGCAGCCCACAAGAACCGGACACCTCTACAGCAGCAGATCTCTATGTTCCTGTCGGCTATGGGCGAGTGCGCGTGTACGCGCCGCTTCTGCCGCGGGTTTTTGCGCACGTGCGTTTGCGTGAAGTCACGAACGACACTGTGTGTTTTGACATGATTTTGCTCGACGAAAAGGGCAATGTGCGGGTAGAGATTGAGACACTGCTTTTCCAGCGTGTGCCGAGCACGACAGCATTTGGCGCGATCGAAGAAAAAAGCATGGCGCGTCAGGCTGGAGGAAAGGGAACTCTGGACCTCGTCTCCGAAGGAATCGCACCTGCGGAAGGAATCGAAGCCCTCTGCCGTCTCCTGCGGGACGACCGGCCGCCTTGGGTGTGTGTGTCTTCGCTGGATATCCCTGCCCTCATGCGGCATGTGGAGGAAAACACACAGCTTGAAGCGGCAAAAGTAAAGGCGCCGCGCCCTGCCTTTGACGAAGAACTTGTTGGACCTCGCGATGATATAGAAGCAGTTTTGCGTGAGATGTGGGAAGACGTGCTTGGCGTGGAAGGGATCAGCGTGCACGATGATTTCTTCGAGCTCGGCGGCCACTCCCTTGTGGCTTTGCGTTTCTTTACGCAGCTGCGCAAAAGACTCCATGTTGATCTGGCTTTGTCGACCTTGTTTGAAGCGCCGACCATTGCACGCTTGGCTGGACTCTTGCGGGAACGAGGTCTGCTTGCAGAGGAGACGGAGACGCAAGAAGGAGCGTGCGCACAAGAGTCTGCAGGGACAGTCGCAGAACTTTCGTCCCGCTCTCTTGTGGTAATCAGAAAGGAGGGGACGCTTCCGCCTTACTTCTGTATCCACGGGCGTGGGGGAAATGTTCTGACCTTCCAGCGTCTTGCATCCCACTTACCTGAGGATCTGCCGATGTATGCCCTGCAGGCGCGAGGCGTGGACATGCGGGAGAAACCGCATGATTCGATAGAGGAAATGGCAGAAGCCTATCTCGACGAAGTGCTCGAAGTGCAGCCTCATGGGCCGTACTATTTCGGAGGCTATTCGGGTGGCGGGGTGATTGCTCTTGAAATGGCGCATCGCCTGCGTGCGCGCGGTGAGATTGTCGCGCTCATCACGATGTTTGACACATACAGCCCTTCTGTCAACAAGACCAGTATGCGTTTTCGTTTTGGACGGGAGTGGAACAAGGCAAAAGAGCACGGTGTCGGGGATCTCGGCAAACGTGTGTGGAATAAGTCTGTTCTGGCATTGGGAAACGGAACCCCGACAAAACCCTTCTTCCTTTCTCCGGAAGAAGCCTGGTTCAAAGACATGGAAGACGCGTTTATCAGAAAACAAGATAGTTACCGTCTTTCGCCCTATGACGGAGATGTGGTCTTGTTTCGTGCGCTCGACAATGGGCGCTCTACCGAGTTCCAATGGACACGTCATATGGGGTGGGAGGAATGGTTGCGGGGGTCCTTCCGCGTCGTTGATATTCCCGGCACTCATACGAGTTTGTTTATGGAACCGAACGTGTCGATTCTTGCTCTTGCCGTCAGACGGGCACTCGATGCGGCCTGGTGCCGGTACTCTTTTCCACTGAAACGACGAGAACTCCCCGCGCGTGTGCCTGACCTGACCGTAGATGAGCATCAAACCTTTCCAGGGGAGTTCCCTCCTGCGACTCTGTTCCCGGAGGCATCGCCTCCGGGAACAGAGTCTCTGGAAGAGTCTCCGCAAGAGCCCTTCAAAGGGCCTTCTTCTGGGTCGGCCTCTTCTCTCCCCTAAGTTTTCTCTTGCGTGTCCTTTGCCCAGGATTTTTCGTGAGAACATCTTTTCGTGCGCAGTTTTTTCCCTGTAACAGCCCTGATATGAGCAGCCTGAACATGAGGAGTCCTGTCATAACTATCCCGAGATTGCCCGATTTTTTGATTGTGGGGACGATGAAATCGGGGACGACTACTTTGATTCGCCGGCTTGAGACCCATCCTGATTACGCTTCGGGACTTTTGAAAGAGCCACACTTTTATTCAGACGATACGGTGTGGGACAAGGGGCTGGAATGGTATCGGGGGCTTTTTGCTTCTGTGCCTTCTCATCAGCGTACCGCTGAAGCCTCTGTGACCTATACTGCTCCGCATCTTGCAAGGAAGGTGGTTACACGTATTCGGGCTACAAATCCGGATGCTCCTCTTGTGTGTATTTTGCGAGATCCGGTGGCCCGATTGCGTTCCCACTATGGCCACCAGGTGCAGCGTACCCGGGAGAAACGTCCCTTTGCAGTTGCAACGGCGAGCCCGGAGAGCGACTATGTGAAGTGGAGCATGTACACAGAATGCCTCACCCCATATCGAGATGAGATTGCTGCCGGGCGCCTGCTTGTTGTGCGATTCGAGGACGTGATGGGGGAGTCTGACACAGCTTGGCAGCGTATTCTCTCGCATGTGGGGCTTGCGCCTTGTTCCTGCCCGACGGGAAAGCACAATGTGACTGCAGAAAAACTTGGGTACACCAAAACCATGCTTCGTCTGTGGGAGTCAGGCATGGTCGAGAAGTTGAAGTGGGTGCCTGGGCCGGTTCGTCGCCTTGGGAAACTTTTTCTTTTGCGGAATGATGCGGCGTATCAGACGCTGCTCGAAGAGTCGCGCGCGTTGCCTCTTGCTGGAGAGGTGGAAGCTCGTCTTTGGGCTGATGCAGAGCGGCTTGTTCCCCTGCTCGGTCTCGAAAAACCTCTGTGGAAAACGCCTTGACGGAGGCTGGTTTTGATCTTGGGGCTGATGCAGAGTGGCTTGTTCTTCGAGCCGGGCTGTCTGCCTGAGTGGCCGATACCGAGAAAATATTTTGTTTCACGCCGATTGTTTGCTGCCAAACGACTGCGGTGTATTTGGCGTGAGAGTGTGATTTATGTGGACAGGTATCGCGTCTGCTCTCCCCTCCCTGTCCCTGTCCCTGTCCCTGTCCCTGTCGGGGAGATATCGCGTCTACCGATGAAGTGACGAGAAACCGGGCATTGACGCAGATTGTCGTCTTGTTGATGCGGGCCCTATGCGATGAACGGCAGCCCATCAGACTTGCACGACATAGGTATTCGCTGCCATATCTTGCCAGCCTTGTTTGTTCGGATCCCATAAGAGCGAGAAGCCAATGATGATTCCGATGAGAGGAATGATCCAGATGCCGTTCAGTATGAGCCAGCGGAGGAAAACATTTCCCCATTCTGGATTGGCACCGGTTCTGCTGTCGATGATATGGATGTTCATCACCATTTTTCCAAAAGTGGCGCCTTGTGTCGTCACCATTGTGACTTCATAAAGAATTGGGTACGTGAAGAAGAGCAGGAGAAAAATATAGGGCAGCGCGGACGCTAAGGGACTGATCGCGAAGAAGCCTCCAAATAGGATGCCCCCATCGATGATGCGGGCGACGAGGCGTTGCCCGGGAGAAGCGAGCGTAAACGCTGCCAAGCCTTCTATTTGTACTATGTCGTTTGTAGAAACAGGGGGAAGGTGCCGGCCTGGAGGAGGTGGGTACTGGGGTTGTTGGTATTGAAGGTATTGGGGTTGAGGAGGTGGGTACTGGGGTTGTTGGTATTGAAGGTATTGGGGTTGAGGTGGTTGGGGTTGAGGTGGTTGGGATGGTTCTTTTGGGGGTGGGTCAGTCTGCATTGTTTCTGTTTAAGTATGGTGGGTTACCTGGGTTTTTCATGGTGACGCGTGTGCTGTGGACGTTCTTGTTTGAGAATACCGAAGGCTTGTGTGGGGACTTTTCGCTCACTGCCGTGAGAAAGGGGAAGGAAGTGTGACGAATTTTAAAAAATATCGGCACAAAGACCTGCCCAATTACTTTTCCAAA
>Ga0209345_10003475_pt1 | contig 16216 bp, 15 predicted proteins | sample Cruoilmetagenom7_FD_187294 | JGI IMG/M metagenome (GOLD analysis project Ga0209345, IMG submission 187294) | Oil polluted marine microbial communities from Coal Oil Point, Santa Barbara, California, USA - Sample 7 (SPAdes) (version 2) | ecosystem: Environmental > Aquatic > Marine > Oil seeps ... | reverse complement strand
GAGCCAACGTGCTAATAATATTGATTTTATTGCTACAAATTATTTAACAAATGAGATTGTTAATGAAGATGACGCATTAGAAGGAGCACGTTATATAATTGCCGAATGGATTAACGAAAGAACTGATATAAGAAATAATATCCGATATCAACTAGAAAAATTTGCAGTAATAGCTTCAAAAGTGATTAAAAAATTTGAGAATGAAGAAAAAGCTCAAAAATATAAAGATTATTTTGATTGGTCTGAATCTTTAAACCGTTGTCCGTCTCATCGATTATTAGCAATTTTAAGAGCAGAAAATGAAGGTTTTATTCGTGTAAAAATTGAAATTGACACAGAAAGAGCTTTCGCTAAAATTGAAGACAGAATTATTCGAACAAAAAATGATTGTTCAGCTCAAATTAAACTAGCCATACAAGACGCATATAAGCGTTTATTGTTTCCAGCACTTTCAAACGAAATTTTAATTGCTTCAAAACAAAAAGCTGATGAGAATGCGATTCAGGTTTTTGCCAAAAATTTAAAACAATTATTATTAGGCGCTCCTTTAGGTGAAAAAACTATTTTGGCTATTGACCCAGGTTTTAGAAGTGGATGCAAAGTTGTTTGTTTAAATGCACAAGGAGGATTAATGTATAACGAAACAATTTATCCACATGCACCTCAAAATAATCAAATTGGCGCTATCAAGAAAATTAGCTCATTAGTTGATGCGTATAAAATAGAAGCTATTGCTATTGGAAACGGAACAGCATCACGTGAAACGGAGCAATTAATTCGGAAAATAAGATTCAATAAAGATATTCAGGTTTTTGTTGTAAGTGAAGCAGGCGCATCTATTTATTCGGCTTCAAAAATTGCACGTGACGAATTTCCAAATTATGATGTTACAGTTAGAGGAGCAGTTTCAATTGGTAGAAGATTAGCAGACCCTTTGGCTGAATTGGTAAAAATTGATGCAAAATCTATTGGAGTTGGACAATATCAACATGATGTTGATCAAACTAAATTAAAAAATTCATTAGACACCGTTGTTGAAAGTTGTGTGAATACTGTTGGTGTAAATGTGAATACTGCAAGTACCTCATTATTAAGTTATGTTTCGGGTATTGGACCAAAATTAGCTGAAAACATTGTGAATTTTAGGAATGAAAATGGTTCATTTTCTTCAAGAAATGAAATAAAAAAAGTTCCACGTTTGGGCGCAAAAGCTTTTGAACAAGGCGCTGGTTTTTTAAGAATTAAAAATGCTAAAAACCCGTTAGATGATTCAGCTGTTCATCCTGAAAGTTATGAGATTGTTACTAAAATGGCAAAAGATCAAAAGAAAAGTGTTCTTGAGTTAATAAATAACAACCAAGTTTTAAAACAACTGGATTTACAGAATTATTGCACAAACATAGTTGGTTTACCTACACTAACAGCTATTATTAATGAGTTAGAAAAGCCAGGATTAGATCCTCGTGAAACTGCTAAAGTTTTTACATTCAATCAAAATATTAGAACTATAAACGATTTGGATGTTGGAATGCTTTTACCAGGAATTGTAAACAATATCACCAATTTTGGTTGTTTTGTAGATATTGGAATTAAAGAAAGCGGCTTGGTTCATGTCTCAAATTTATCAGATAAATTTGTGAGTGATGTGAATGAAATTGTAAACTTACATCAACAAGTAATTGTAAAAGTGTTAGAAGTTGATGTTGCACGTAAACGTATACAGTTATCCATGAATTATAAATAAAAAAGCGCCAACAGGCGCTTTTCTCTTTTTCAAAACAATTTCCCACACTATTTGCTTCCTAACATTAAAAGCTCATTCACAATTATTTCAGTAACATATCGTTTATTCCCATCCTTATCATCATAGCTTCTTGAAGTTAACTTTCCTTCAATTGCTATTTCTCTTCCTTTTTCTAAATATTTTTCAATAATTTCAGCTGTATTATTCCATGCAACTAAATTATGCCATTGTGTTTCTGTCACTTTTTCTCCTTGTGAATTTTTATAACTTTCATTGGTTGCTAATGAGAATTTAGCTAATTTTTTTCCTGAATCTAATGTAATTATTTCAGGGTTGTTTCCTAAGTTTCCAATTAACTGCACTTTGTTTCTTAACGTATTCATAAGATAAGGTTTTATTTAAGTTGAATCTCATTCGTTCAATTCAACAGTGCAAATATTGGTTAGTTGTTTTGTTTTATTCGGTTGTTAGTTAATTACTTTCATATGTAAACGTTTGTAGTCATTTGTAAATGGTTATTTTTCAGTATATTTGTTATACCCTTTAAAAAAACTAGCACATGATTATTGATTTTAAAAATGAATTATGGAAACCATATAAAGAAGAGCATTGGAGTGATGATGATGAATACATGGTTTCAAATTACGGAAGAGTTAAAAAGAAAAAAATATATGATGAGAATTGGAGATTGTCTCCAACATCATTAGTAAGTGAGTATACATCTTTTGGGATAAAGAAAAAAGGAAAATTAAAATCTTCATCTAGTTATGTGCATAGGTTAGTTGCACTGTTATTTTTAGAGAAGAAGGAAGATGATAAATATGTAATTCATTTAGATTTTGACAAAGAGAATAATGTAGTTTCAAATTTAAAATGGGTGAATAAAACGGATATGTTTTTGCATCATAAAAAAAATCCAAAAAAGATAGCTAGAATTGGACAGATAACGTATTCAAAACTATCTGAAGGAAGAGTTCGGTTAATTAAAAAGAAGTTATTTGATCCAAACAGAAGAACTCGAATGAAAATGATAGCGAAACAATTTGGTATCTCAGAAATGCAATTATATAGAATAAAATCTGGTGAAAATTGGGGCCATGTAAAAATTTAAAAACTTAACTGAAAAAGAAAAAAAATTGCTATGAAAAAAAAATGTTTAGAGTGTGGTGAACCGTTTAATGGACGTGTTGACAAGAAATTTTGTTCAGATTATTGTAGAAATTCATTCAACAATAAAGTAAACAAAGAAAGTAAAAACTTAATAAGAAATATTAATAACAGACTTCGTAAAAATCACCATTTATTGGCTGATTTAAATCTATCAGGTAAAACCAAAGTTACCAGAACAAAGTTGTTAGATGGTAATTTTGATTTTAATTATTTCACTTCAATTTATACCACAAAAACAGGAAACACCTATTATTATATTTATGACCAAGGTTATTTGGCCTTAGAAAATGATTACTATCTTCTAATTAGAAAAGAATAAATTAAAACTTATTTTCAACTTCAGCTGCTTCTAACATTAGGTAATGTAAGTCTGTATTTTTTATAAATGGTTTTAACAAGTTGCTTCCAGGACCAAACATGGCTAATTCTACATAATCTGATGAATGATGCATACTAATCCAGCTTATTGAATTACGTTCTTTTTGAATTTCAGAAAGTGCTCTAAATGGCAAATGTCTTGCATTATATAAGCCGTCTTCAGATTTTATATCGTTATAATATCTTAAAATTCGTGCAGCTTCTTTATCTGTAACTGCAAAACTATTAGCATATTCAATACGTTCTTTTACTTGTGAAACTGAGGTTTCTTTACCAAAACCATTCAAAATCCAGTCGTTTGTATGTTTGTAATTTTGTACAGTATCAAAATTATCATTAGCCTCTTTTCCAGAAATTACACCAGGATTTGAGTTTCCGTGATCGGTAGTAATAATAACTAGCGTGTCATTATCTTTTTCAGCGAAATCTATAGCAACTTTTATAGCTTCATCATGTGCTGTTTGATCGTAAATTAAACCAGCAATATCATTTCCATGAGCAGCCCAATCTACTTTTCCGGCTTCAACTTGTAATACAAATCCTTCAGGATGATCTTTCATACGATCAATGGCCTTTTGAGTCATTTCTCCCAATGTTGGAACTTTCTCAGTAAGTTCTTTATTGTTATTTCTGTCAATAGTATAAGGAAGTCCGTCGTGTTGAAAAACACCAAGAATTGGTTTGTTATTATCTGCTGAAAATAGTTCATTTCTAGTTTTTACAACTTGATAACCACCATTTGTAAATTCTTGAAACATGTCTTTTTTATCTTTTCTATATTCCGAAGAAAAATATTTTTCACCACCACCCATCATAATATCAAACCCTAAATCTAAATATTTTTCAGCTATTTCAGGTTGTGAATTTCTAGAGGTACTATTTACACAAAAACCAGCAGGTGTTGCATGAGTTATTGGTACGGTAGTTACACAACCAGCCATTTTTCCTGCTTTTTTAAACTTTTGCCAAATTGGTAAATGATGCTCGCCGTTTGGCCCAACATTTAACGCACCATTGTTAATTCTAAAACCACCACCCCAAGACGAGCTTGCAGCAGCCGAATCAGTTACAATAGAATTTGCTGAAGCCATATCCATTAAAGCACGAGTTATTTTATTTTCTTTATATAATTGAAGCCAATTACTACCAACACCAGTTTTTCTGTTTAAATATAAATCAGTCATGTTTAATGTTCCAGAACTCATTCCATCACTTACAACAATAATAATGTTTTTCGCTTTTTTGTTCTTTTTTAAAGTGTCAAAATCTATAGGAGCAGCACTTAAATCAAAAGGATTTAATAATGAAGTTCCAAGTGCAAATAATGATCCGTTTCTAAAAAATTTCCGTCTATCCATAATAAGTTTCTTCAAAAGATTGTCAAATATATAAGAATTAAGATTAAAATATAGTACTAATTATTGCTTTTGAAGTTGAATTTAATGAAACGTTCACATTTTATTTTAATTAAACTAAAAAATGAGTTAATTTTAAAAAATTCAATTCATCAAAAATGATTTCAAAAAAATACTATCAAGTAATTTCATTCTTTATTATTATAGCTGCAGTTTATGTTAGTTTTAATTCGTTAACACCTTCAGGTGAAATTAAAAAAACTAAAGAATTAACTGAGTTTTCAACTGAAAACGCATTAGTTCATTTAAAAGAAATTTCAAAAAAACCACACTTTACTGGTTCAACGGAGCATGTAAATGTGGTAAATTATATAGTTTCTCAGTTAGAAGAATTAAACTTAAAAGTTGAAGTACAAGAACAATTTGCTGTGAATAATAAATGGAGAGGAGCAGCCAATACTAAAAATATTTTAGCGCGAATAAAAGGAAGTGAGCAAGGAAAAGCATTGTTATTGCTTTCTCATTATGATTCTAATCCGCACTCAGCTTTAGGTGCAAGTGACGCCGGAAGTGGAGTAGTTGTAATTTTAGAGGGGATTAGAGCTTTTTTAGCCAAAAATGAACAACCCAAAAACGATATTATTATTTGTATTTCTGACGCTGAAGAATTAGGATTGTTAGGTGCAAATGCTTTTGTAAATCATCATTCTTGGGCGAAAGATGTTGGATTGGTTTTAAATTTTGAAGCTCGTGGTAGCGGTGGTCCAAGTTATATTTTATTAGAAACTAATGGTGGAAATAAAAATTTAATTGAAGCTTTAGGCGAAGCAAATACTTCTCATCCAGTAGGAAATTCTTTAATGTACAGCATTTATAAAATGCTTCCAAATGATACTGATTTAACTGTTTTTAGAGAAGACGGAGATATTGACGGATATAACTTTGCTTTTATTGATGACCATTTTGATTATCACACGGTGCAAGATTCTTATGATCGAATGGATTTAAACACATTTAAACATCAAGCGTCATATTTAACAGCTACATTAGATTATTTTTCAAATAATAGTTTAGAAAATCTAAAATCACAAGAAGACTATGTGTATTTTAATTTTCCATATTTTGGATTGGTATTCTATCCATTTTCTTGGGTGTTACCAATGTTTATAGTTTGTGGACTATTATTTTTTGTATTACTAATTGTTGGAATTTCTAAAAAGAAGTTAACTGTAAAAGGAATTTTAAAAGGATTTGTACCTTTTTTACTTTCGCTAATAGTTGCTACTTTAATTACTTTTTTCGGGTGGGAATTAGTATTAAAAATACACCCACAATACAATGATATTTTACACGGATTCACCTATAATGGTCATTACTATATTGCAGCTTTTATTGCATTAACTTTAGCTATTTGTTTTTGGTTTTATAAAGGCTTTTTTAAAAAAAGAACCATACAAGATTTAATGGTAGCACCTTTATTTTTCTGGATATTAATTAATGGCGGAGTTGCTTTTTACTTACAAGGTTCTGCATTTTTTATATTGCCGGTTATAATTTCATTATTTGTACTTTTAGTATTAATTTTTTTAGAAAGTAAAAGTAAAACTACTTTACTATTCACTATTTTATCAATACCTGTATTAGTAATATTTGCACCTCTATTAAAAATGTTACCTGTTGGTTTAGGTTTAAAAATGTTAGCAGCTAGCTCAATTTTCACTGTGTTATTATTTGGGTTTTTAGTGCCCGTTTTTCAACAATACAAAAACTCTAAAAATTTAGCTAATTTATTTTTGTCAATTTCAATTTTGGCATTTATTACAGCAGCTATTTTTTCATCGTACTCAATTGATAGAAGACAACCAAATAGTATTTTGTATGTATTAGATACTAATAATGACGAAGCATATTGGGCAAGTTATAACTCTAAAGTAGATGATTTTACCAAACAATTTTTGGGTGAAACTCCTAAAAAAGGGAATTATGGTACTAATACTACTGCAAGTAAATATAAAACAAGTATTCAGTTGCATGCAATTACTGAAGTTAAAGAATTTAAGAAGCCAACAATTACAGTAGTATCTGACACTATTGTTAATAATGAACGAAAAGTTTGTTTAAGTATTCAATCGCTCCGAAATGCAAATAAAGTTGAGTTATTAACTAAAATACCGACCGTTTTTAAAGTTTTTAAAGTGAATGAAACCGTTGTTCCAAATAAAATAGATAAAAATTTAGGATTATCTATGGCTGAAGGAACTTTAATGAGTTATTATTTTACTGAAGAAAATGAAATTATTGATTTAGAGTTTGTAGTTGATAAAAATCAAAAATTTGATATTGATGTGTTAGAAGTTAAATATGATTTATTTACAAACCCTCAATTCAACGTAACACCACGTTCAGAAATTATGATGCCAATGCCTTTTGTTACAAGTGATGCTACTGTAATTAAAACCAATATAAAATTTTAGGGAATGAAAAAAGGAGTGTTATTTGCTGTAATAATTGCATTGGTTGTAGGCTGTAATCAAAAAAAGGAAGAACAACCTATTGTTGAAACTTTACATGAAGAAATAGCTATAAAACCTAAATTGAACAATGAAACTGCAACCTATTTATATCACTTTGCATTTGAATGTATTGATCAAGAATACCCAAATAAATTGGGACAAGTTTTAGGAGATAAAACAGATTTAAAAGAACCATCAGAATTGCATCCTTCTTTTTATGGTTGCTTTGATTGGCATTCATCAGTGCACGGACACTGGACTTTGTTAAATATTGTAAAAGAACTTCCAAATTTTAAACATAGAGAAGCTATATTGAGGAAGCTTCAAAAGAATATTACTAAAAATAATATTTTAAAAGAAGTGCAATATTTTGATGACATTCACAATAAAACTTTTGAAAGAACTTATGGTTGGGCATGGATATTGAAAGTTGCAGAAACTTTACAAGATTGGAATTCAAAAGAGGCAACTAAAATGTATGAAAACCTTAGGCCTTTGGTTGAACTTATTGAGAAAAAATATATAGAATTTTTACCAAAATTAAATTACCCAATTAGAGTTGGAGAACATCCTAACACAGCTTTTGGTTTATCCTTTGCAATGGATTATGCAAAAAAATATTCACCAGAATTAGCTGAAATAATAACAGTTAAAGCTAAAGAATATTATATAAATGATAATGGTTGCCCAATAAATTGGGAGCCAGGAGGCTTTGATTTTCTTTCCCCGTGTTTACAAGAAGCTTCTTTAATGTTAAAAGTGCTAAAAAAAGAAGAATATATAGCTTGGTTAGATACTTTTTTACCAAACTTTAGAAATAATCCCTCTCAATATTTAAATATTGTTGAAGTAACTGATAGATCAGATGGTAAATTAGCACATTTAGACGGCCTCAACTTTAGTAGAGCTTGGTGTTTATATGAAATAGGAAATGCGTTAGAAAATGAAAAAATGATAAATTTAGCTAACAAATATTTTGAGTTTAGTTATAAAAAAATGGACTCAGGAGAATATGCCGGAGCCCATTGGTTAGCTTCTTTTGCTTTATATGCTGTACTTAAAAGCAACTAATTTTAATTACCGTACTCAGTAACACGTATTGTATTAGCCATACCTCTTTCTTTAACAGGCATTGAAGTAATATTAATAGCAAAATCACCATCTTTTAAATATCCTTTTTGGTTCGCTAAAGTATTTATATCTTCAATGGTTTGATCAGTGCTCACAAACTTATCGTAATAAACACCTTTAACACCCCATAATAAATTTAGCATTGCTAAAATTCTTCTGTTTGAAGAAAATACTAAAATATTTGATGTTGGTCTCCAAGAAGAAATGTGAAATGCTGTATATCCAGAATCTGTTAAAGTTGTGATTACTTCAGCGTTGATAGAATTAGCCATTAATGCTGCCTGGCGACAAATTATTTTTGAAATATAACGGTTATTAACACACTGAATATTTTCGTCAAAGGTTGAAATTAATGGTGAATTTTCAACATTTTCAATAATTCTTCTCATTTGTTTAATTACTTCAATTGGAAATTCACCTACCGATGTTTCTCCTGAAAGCATTACTGCATCAGCACCATCCATAATTGAGTTTGCAACGTCATTAACTTCTGCTCTTGTTGGAACTTGATTTTCAATCATAGTTTCCATCATTTGAGTAGCAATGATTACAGGAATGTGCGCTTTTTTTGCTTTTAACACTAATCTTTTTTGAATTAATGGTACTTTTTCCATAGGAACTTCAACTCCTAAATCTCCACGAGCTACCATTAAAGCATCACAATGCGCTGTTATTTTATCAATATTTGCAACAGCTTCAGGTTTTTCAATTTTTGCTATTACAGGTATTTTATAATGCGAGTGTTTTTTTATGAATTGATTTAGTTGAATTAAATCATCTGGTGTTCTCACAAAAGATAAAGCAATCCAATCAACTTCCATTTTAATTGCAAATAAAACATCTTGAATGTCTTTTTCAGTAAGTGCAGGAAGTGAAATATTTGTATTTGGTAGATTAACACCCTTTTTAGATTTTAATTTTCCACCACGTAATACTTTTGCAGTAACTTCAGTAGTTCCATTTGTTGCTGTAACTTCAAATAATAATTTACCATCATCAACCAAAATATGTTCTCCTACTTTTACGTCTTTTGGGAAATTTTGGTAGGTCATGAAGGCTTTTTCTTTAGTTCCTTCACACTTTTCAGTAGTAAAAGTAAAAGTATCACCCAGTGCTAATTTTACTTTTTCGGCCATTACACCTACACGTAATTTTGGTCCTTGTAAATCGGCTAAAATTGCTACATGAAAATCACGACGTTTATTTATGTCTCTAATTATTTTAATTCTTTCTTCAGCATCTTTATAATCTGCATGTGAAAAGTTAACTCTAAACACATTAACACCAGATTCCATCATTTCTTCAATAATCTCTTTGGTACCGCAAGCTGGGCCAAGAGTTGCAACAATTTTAGTACGTTTTCTATTTTTTGCCATAGTTAAAAAATTAGGTGATCTTTTGATTTTAGTAAGTTAGGTTCAATTGCGTATGAAGTAATTATTTGATGTATGTTATTTAATTTGTTAACTAAATTTATAATTAGATTTTGTTGATTACACCCTTCAATTTTTAAAAAATAATCTACCTTCTTTTTTTCAGGTATTAAGTAAGAAATTGTAGTGTAATCACCATCAAATAGTCCTTTGTTTTGTTTGTTATTTACAAGTTGTGAATACTTGTTATTTATTAAATAATAATTTATAAAATTGTTTTTATCTAAATATTCAAATAACGGAAATTCGGCATTGGAATTATTAAAATCTAAATGATATTTAGATCTAGTTAGTTTAGTTTTTAAAAACGTATTTATTAAATATGCCAATCTATAATCTTCTTCAGGTGTGTGAATTCCGATTAAAAAATAATCATCTTCTAAATCTATCGTTAATAGTTGCATAAAGAATGAATATTAATGAGGCAAAAATACTATTGTTTAAGTATAGTAACTAATAATTTTACGAAATCGTATTCGTTTTTATAAATTATAAATTGGTGATTTCATTTTGAAAAGCATAATAGGCTCTTTTAGAAGCTATTTCTTCGGCTTTTTTCTTTGATGTAGCTCTTCCTTTGGCAATAATTTTACCATCTAAAAAAAGTTTAACACTAAAATGTTTAATGGTGTCATTACCGGTATCTTCATATACTTCATACAAAAATTCGTTTTTTTGTTTTTGGCACCATTCAATAAATAAACTTTTATAGCTTGTAATTTTTCCTTCTAACTTAGGCACATCTACATAAGGAACAACTACTCTTTTATGAATAAATTTTTCACAATAACGGTAGCCTCTATCTAAATAAATGGCTCCAACTAAAGCTTCAAATATATTTCCATGAATATCGTCTCCAAATTTAGATTTTGATACATTACTTTTTACAAAAAGCAACAAATTAAAATCTCTTCCAAGTTCATTTAAATGTTCTCTACTCACAATTTTAGAGCGCATTTGAGTTAAATAACCTTCATCTCCAGATGGCACTTCTTGGAATAAATGTGAAGCAATAACAGCACTTAGCATTGCGTCACCCAAAAACTCTAAGCGTTCGTAATTAATTTGAAGTCCTGTTTTTTTATCTACACTTTTAATAGATCTATGAATAAAAGCTTTTTTGTATAGTTCTAAGTTATTAGGTTTAAAGCCTAATAATTTTTTTAAGGTTACATAAAATAATTCATCTCTTTTAGAGCGAGTTTTTATGAATTTACGAATGAAGCTCATTCAATTTTGTTGTTGTTAATCCAATTTTTTTAGAAGTACACAAGCATTGTGACCTCCAAATCCAAAAGTATTGCTCATTGCAACTTTAACGTCACGTTTTTGAGCTTTATTAAATGTAAAGTTTAATTTACTATCAATTTGATCATCATCAGTAAAATGATTTATTGTAGGAGGTACTATTCCGTTTTTTATTGCTAGTATTGAAGCTATTGCTTCAACAGCACCGGCAGCACCTAATAAATGACCAGTCATTGATTTTGTTGAGTTAATGTTTAGCGTATAAGCATGTTCACCAAACACTTCTAAAATTGCTTTAGATTCAGCAATATCACCAAGAGGTGTTGAAGTTCCGTGCATATTTATAGCGTCTACATCTTCTGGTTTTAAACCAGCATCTTTTAAGCAGTTTAGCATCACATTTTTAGCGCCTAAGCCTTCAGGGTGCGGTGCTGTAATATGATAAGCATCGGCTGATAAGCCTCCACCTGCTATTTCTGCATATATTTTTGCGCCTCTTGCTTTGGCATGCTCATATTCTTCTAGAATAAGTGTTCCTGCTCCTTCACCCGAAACAAAGCCATCTCTCTCTTTATCAAAAGGTCTTGATGCTGTTGCTGGGTCGTCATTTCTTGTAGAAAGCGCTTGTAAAGCGTTAAAACCACCTATTCCGGCAATAGTAACAGTTGCTTCAGATCCTCCAGCTACCATTACATCGGCATAACCTAAACGAATGTAGTTTAATGCGTCAATAATTGCATTTGATGAAGATGCGCAAGCTGATACTGTTGCAAAATTTGGTCCTCTAAATCCATACTTAATAGAGATTTGACCAGGTGCAATATCAGCAATCATTTTTGGAATAAAGAAAGGGTTGAATCTTGGAGTGCCATCACCCGCAGCAAAATTTAAACACTCATTTTGGAATGTTTCTAAACCGCCAATACCTGCTCCCCAAATTACACCAACTCTATCTTTATCAATTTTTTCTAAATTTAATTTCGAATCGTTAATGGCTTCATCAGTAGCTATCATAGCGTACTGTGTAAACTTATCCATTTTACGAGCCTCTTTTCTATTCAGATAATCTGTAACTTCAAAGTTTTTTAATTCACAAGCAAAACGAGTTTTGAACTTAGTAGCATCAAAATACGTAATTGGAGCGGCCCCGCTAACTCCATTAACAAGGCCATTCCAATATTGTTCGATATTATTACCTATTGGTGTTAATGCACCAAGTCCAGTTACAACAACTCGTTTAATTTCCATATAGAATTACTTTTTAGCGTCTTCTATATAGCTAATTGCTTGACCTACAGTACCAATATTTTCTGCTTGATCATCTGGAATTTGAATATCAAATTCTTTTTCGAATTCCATGATTAATTCAACAGTGTCAAGTGAATCAGCTCCTAAATCATTAGTAAAGCTAGCTTCGATTGTTACTTCATTTTCGTCAACGCCTAATTTATCTACGATAATGGCTTTTACTCTTGATGCAATGTCTGACATAATTCTTTTTTTTTAATTTTAATTACTGCGCAAAAATATAAAACTTTATTGAAATGAAAATCTTTTACTTAATAAAAGATGACAATTGATTTTTAAAGTTAAAAAAAGTTTTTTTATTTAAGCGGTAAAAGTTACTAATTATTCGTTTTATTTGTTGAATAACAGAACTTAAAAATAATACAAATGAAACGTATTGTAATATTAGCTTCAGGTTCAGGGACTAATGCTGAAAATATTATTAAGTACTTTAAAAACAGCAGTGTAGCTTTGGTTTCTCAAGTGCTTTCTAATAATAAAGAAGCATATGTATTAGAAAGAGCTAAACATTTAAATGTTGAGAGCCTTACATTTAATAGAACTGATTTTTATAATTCAGAAGAACTATTAAATAATTTAAAATTAAAAGCTGATTATTTAATTTTAGCGGGGTTTTTATGGAAAATCCCTACAAATATACTTGAAGCGTTTCCTAATAAAATAATAAACGTACATCCGGCATTGCTTCCTAAATATGGTGGTAAAGGAATGTATGGAATGCATGTACATAATGCTGTTGTTAAAAATAAAGAGAAAGAATCAGGAATTACAATTCATTATGTGAATGAAAATTATGACGAAGGTGCTATTATTTTTCAACAAAGTTTTGAAGTGTTGGTATGTGATACAGCTGAGGATGTTGCTGAAAAAATTCATATCTTAGAACAAGAAAATTTCCCAAAAGTAATAGAGCAAGTTATTTTAGAAAATGAGTAAAAAAAAGTTTTATGTAATTTGGAATGGCCACAAAACAGGTGTTTTTACATCTTGGAATGTGTGTAAAAAGCACATTGCCGATTTTAAAGGAGCTCAATACAAGTCATTTGCTTCAAAAGAAGTTGCTGAAAAAGCATTTAAAGGAGATTATGTAGATTATGTAGGAAAAAACACAAAAAAAGTACAGCTTTCTTCTGAAGAATTAAAACTTATTGGGAAACCAAATTTAGAATCTCTTTCAGTTGATGCTGCTTGCAGTGGAAATCCTGGAAGGATGGAATACAGAGGTGTAAATACCAAAACCAAAAAACAATTATTTATTCAAGGACCTTTTGAGAAAGGAACTAATAATATTGGTGAATTTTTAGCATTGGTTCACGGATTGGGATATTTAAAAAAAATAAAGAGTAACCTTCCTATTTATTCTGATTCTAGAATTGCAATAAGCTGGGTGAAAAAAGGACAGTGTAGAACAAATTTACCTATTACTTCAGAAAATAAAGTATTGTTTGATTTGGTTAAACGTGCCGAGATTTGGCTTAAAAATAACACGTATTCAACTACTATTTTAAAATGGGAAACCAAAGCTTGGGGGGAAATCCCTGCTGACTTTGGAAGAAAATAAACGTTTTGAATAATTATTCTAAAGCTTTAAAAAGAACTTCAACTAAAGGTTTTAATTCTTCTGGTGGGTTTCCGTGGTCAAATGTTTGAGATTCATAAATTAAATCATTTATAGAAATACTTAAAGTTGCATGTAATGCAGCATCAGTATCTCTATTGCTTGTAGGTGGAGAAAAACCTTCTATTTCAGTAAGGTTTATTTGTTCAACAATAGTTTTAATTTCTTTCCAAAATTTTGAATTTGTAGTTGTTTTAATTGTTTTTTCAAAATCTTTATAAGAAACTTCTTTTGAAGTAACTTTGAATTTAATTGAGCTACCGCGTGTTGCAGCATCATAATTAATAATCATGGTTTCTAAATTAGTTTGCGCTTTACAGCTATGAAGAATGACAATAAAAAATAAATATTTTATGAATTTCATTTTAGGTAAAAATTAGTAATTTAAAGGTATAAAAAAAGGAGCTTAAAGCTCCCTTTTTTATTTTTTTAAAAGTGGTTTTATTGTACGAAGCTTTCTCTAGCCCCATCAGTAGCAAAAATTGCTCTCATTCTATCATTTTGACCATTAGAGAACATATACATACAATCGTCATATACATAATCCATATAGTTCATTGTCATGTCATTAGATTTGCAATTAACTGTTGGGTATGAAGGACAACCGTAGTTTGGTGCATCAGAGCTAGGTGTGTCAGCAACAAAATCATCTTGACGACATCTACCATCACCCCAGATGTGGCGTAAGTTTAACCAGTGACCAACTTCATGAGTTGCAGTTCTACCGTGTCCATAAACTCCACCAGCAGTATTTTCTCCTAAGAAATCTGAACCAATAACAACACCATCAGTTGCTAAAGAACCTCCAGGGAATTGTGCGTAACCTAAAATTCCACCACCAATTTCACAAACCCAAATGTTTAAAAAATTAGCAGGATCAGTAGCATCAATACCTCCTTGGTTAGCAAGTTTCATAGCATCATTAGTTCCCCAAGTTGCTTTAGATGAAGATTTTCTGTTAACACCAGCTAAAGTAAAAGTGATATCTGCATTAGCAACTAACGAAGCAAATTCTGCAGGTACATTGGCTGTTCCTGGGTTGTTGTTGTTAAAATCATCATTTAAAATTGCAATTTGAGAATCTATGTGTGCTTGAGTTACTGGATGAGCTGCATCTTCCAAAACATTTACAATCACAGGAATAGAAATTGTACCTGTATAACCTGTTGGAGGAGGAGGATCACCACCACCACCGTTATTCCCACCGCCAGGTGTTCCATCAGGTTTTTTTCCAGCAATAAAAGTTCTTGTGTGTTTTTCAATATTATACATACGATTTTCCAATCCTGGATTTTCGTTTAATTGTCTATTTAATACTTTCATAGACTGACATTTGTCGTTTTTTGCATCGCTTGAGGCTTTCGAAGCATCAACATCAGTATGAACGTAAAAGTCGCTCATATCTATTTGAGCTGCTTCTTGATTTGGTACTACCTCGTCAGAATTTTGCTGACATGCAACAAAAGCTATCGCTAATACTGCAAAAGAAAAAATGATTTTTTTCATTGTAAACTTGATTTGTTTTAGTTAATAATTTAGGGTTATTCTTTAAATAAAGATGGTCGAATATATTAAAAAAAAGTTAAAAAACAATAAGAAGAGAAAATAAGTTCACAAAAAAATATATTATTCATAATGTAAATTCCTTTTTATACACAAAAACACATTTTGTTAAATAATTAACAAAGCATTGCTTTTGCTCTAGCTAACGCATTGAATAACAGGTCAATTTCTTCAAAAGTGTTATAAAAAGTAAAAGAAGCTCTAATGGTCCCTGGAATATTATAGAAATCCATAATTGGTTGTGCACAATGGTGTCCTGTTCTAACAGCAATTCCTAATTTATCAATTATTGTACCTATATCATAAGGATGAATTTCATTAATATTAAATGAAATTACGGAAGTTTTATGTTGTGAAGTCCCGTAAATTTTTAACCCTTCAATTTGAAGTAGTTTTTTTGTTGCGTATTCAAGTAGTTCATTTTCATAGGCTGCAATATTATCAAAACCAATAGTATTCATATAATCAATAGCAACCCCAAAAGCTATTACACCAGCAATATTTGGTGTGCCAGCTTCAAATTTATGAGGTAAATCGGCATAGGTGGTTTTTTCAAAAGTAACTTGTTTAATCATTTCACCACCACCTTGGTATGGAGGTAGTTTATTTAACCACTCTTCTTTTCCATATAAAATACCAACACCTGTTGGGCCACATAATTTATGAGCAGAAGCTACATAAAAATCAACATCTAAAGCTTGTAAATCTGGTTTTATATGTGGACAAGCTTGTGCGCCATCTATTAAAACAGCAGC
>Ga0209345_10003473_pt1 | contig 16224 bp, 16 predicted proteins | sample Cruoilmetagenom7_FD_187294 | JGI IMG/M metagenome (GOLD analysis project Ga0209345, IMG submission 187294) | Oil polluted marine microbial communities from Coal Oil Point, Santa Barbara, California, USA - Sample 7 (SPAdes) (version 2) | ecosystem: Environmental > Aquatic > Marine > Oil seeps ... | reverse complement strand
TCTAGGTCGAGGCAGCGGCCGCGGATGGCACGCTGTCAACGGTGCGGGTCGAGTATGATGGCCAGTTCTATCAGGCCACTGTCGACGCGGCAGGCAACTGGCGCGCGGAAATCCCGGCGGGTGCTGTGCGCACCGGCAGCTATCCCTCCGAACTGGTCGTGCATGCGCGCGATGCGGCGGGCAATCCCGGCATGTTGACGCATGCTCTGACGGTGGATACCGATGCGCCGGCCAGCCCGTTCATCGAGGGGTATACCCGCGATCATAAGGGCATTGCCGCGATTTCGATCGACACGGTGCCCGAGCTGATCACCCTGACCGAAGTGCGGGCAGATGGTACGCTTGGCGTGGTGAACAGCGAAGAAACGGTGATCCGAACCCGTGGTGAAACCCTGCATGATTTCGGCAGTGTTCTGCCCGATGGCAGCTTTGCCGAAACGCCTTTGCCGGATGGATCGCATCTGGTTGTCACCGCCACCGATCAGGCGGGCAATACCAGCGGCACCTTCCTTGCCTTTGACGAATTGACGACGTCGGTGATCGATCTGTCCGCGCCGATTGCGGCGGGTCTGAAGATCGACAGCATTGATCTGACATTCGCCGAAGACAGCAATCTGACGCTGACCGAGGCGCAGATCCTTGCAATGTCGCCGGATGACCGAACCGTGACGATCCACGGGGGCACCGATGATACTGTCACGCTGGCAGGCGCGCTGCGCGATGGCACCGAGATGGTCGATGGTCGTCCCTATGCGATCTACGATCTGGGTCAGGCCCGGGTGATCGTGGATGAAGACGTGAACCGGATTTACTAAATCGGTGTCATGGCCGGGTCTGCGGGGCGGCTCAATTCCCCGCAGGTCCACCACATGCAAGAAGCACCGGAACAAGGGGCGGTCATGAGGCAGGGGAATACGCAACAGGCGTCGGGGCAAAGGATCGGCCCGGCACTGGCCTGTCTGGCGCTGCTGGCCTTGCCTGGCTGCCTGGCGACGGGCGATGGCGGTGCCGTCAGCCGGATGCTCATGCCCGAAGCCGCGCCGGTGCCGCAGGGCTTGAGCACGGGCGATGCAGTGACCGAGGCCTCACCCGTGTTGAACGACCTGATGGGGCGGCGCAGTGCTTTGCCAGATGGTGCGTCGCTTGACCGGATCGCGGATGCGGTGCTGATTGCGGATACGCGCGCCGCCGCCGCAGCCTTGCGCAGCGCGCGGTTGCGTGAACGGGCGCAGTCGCGCAACTGGTTGCCCAGTATCGGCCCGCAAGTCAGCCTCAGTTCGTTGGGGTCTGTCGTGGCGATGCTGGTTGTAGAGCAGGTGCTGTTCGACAATGGGCGCAAGCTGGCGGAACGCGATTTCGCCAAGGCGGATGTCGAGGTTGCGGCGGTCGCGCTGGTGCAGGATGCCAACGCGCGGGTGCTGACTGGCCTGACCCTCTATCTTGCCTCGCTTGAGGCGCAGGAGAAAGCGGCCCTGTCCATGGCCGCCGAGCGCGACATGGCGCATTTTGAATGGATCATGTCCGAGCGGGTCTCGGGCGGGATTTCGGATCCTTCCGATCTGCAGGTGCTGCGGCAGAAGCTGGCAGAAATACGTGCTTCGGTGCAGACCGAATCCGAAGCGGCGCGTGCGGCGCAGGCCGAACTGGTGGCCATGGGGGCCAGTCCCGATCTTCTGTCCGCGCAGGGCGGTATACCGGGTATCGGGGAGGCGTTGCAACTGCCCGCGCCATTGCCTGTGGCCCTGGCGGTGCGTCTGGCCGAGGCCGAGCAGACCCGCGCCGAAGCCCGCGCAAGGGTCGAGCGGGCGAGTTTCCTGCCATCCCTGACCGCGACCGGAGCCTTGGGGCGCGGCGCGCCCGATCCGTCTCTCGATATACGGAGCACACGACCTTTCGGCTTTGGCACAGGAGATGATCTGCGCGCGATCGAGGCCGCGACTGAGGGCGAGCGGCGCAAGGTCGCGCAGGCCCGTGAGGGGGCGAACCGCCGGCTGGCGCGGCTTGAGCAGGAGCGGACCGCCCTTGGGCGGCAAGCGGCCGATGCAGCGGTTCTGGCAGGGCGGGCCAAGGCGAACCTTGATCTGTTCCAGGCCCAGTATGATGCGGGGCAGCGTCAGGTCATGGATGTGGTCGGTCTCTACGAACACTTCGCGCGCCAGCAGCAAGATGCGGCGTCGCTACGCTATCGCGCCATCCTGACCCAGCTTCAGATCGCGGCCGAGCTTGGGCTTCTGGCCGATGGAGACAAGCTATGAACGGCGTTGCAGCCCGATCGACAGGACCGGAGGAGGCGCCGCAGGCCATCCCTGAGACTGCGGAAATCGTGCGCAATCCCTTGCAGACCGTGCCGGAGCCGCGCAGCTCAGCGCATGTTGCCGCGCAGCCTGCCGCCGATCCGCGTATTCTGGCGCGGGCCGATCTGGTTGTGGTCTATGCGGGCCTTCTGGGGCGATCCCTGCTGCGCCGCGACGTGATCGAGGCCATGGTGGGTGTCGACCGTCAGGACGGCACCGCGCAGGACGGGCAGGATCGCACGCAAGCGCTGGTGCAGGCTTTCGAGGCTTGCGGTCTGCTTTCGCGGCTGGAGACAGCCGCCGCGCCTTCTGCCGATCTCTGGCCCGCGCTGGCGCATATGACCGGCGGTCAGGTCGTGCTGGTGCTGGAGCAGTCGGGCAATGATCCTGCGGCCACGCTGACGATCTACGACACGGAAAGTCCGGACAACCGGCTTTTGGTGTCCCTGGCCGAGTTCCAGCCCTATTTCGCGGGCACGATCCTGCGCGCCGAGGCACGGGTCGCCGACCTTGCCCAGACGCATCTGGCCGCCCCGCGCCCCGCGCATTGGTTCTGGGGCGAGTTCACGGCCCTGCGTCGGCCTTTTGCGGATGTCATGCTGGGGTCATTTGTGGCCAACCTTCTGGCGGTGGCGGTCGCCTTGTTTTCGTTGCAGGTCTATGACCGGGTGATCCCGCATCAGTCGCAGGCCACGCTCTGGGTGCTGGCCGCAGGTGCCATTCTGGCACTGGTGATGGAGGCAGCGCTCAAGATGGCGCGGGCGCAGTTGATGGACGGGGCCGGGCGGCAGATCGAACTGACGGTGCAGGCCTTGCTGATGGACCGCATCCTTGGTGCGCGCTCGGATCAGCCCGGACGCAGCCCGTCGCAGATCTTCAGCGCGATGCGTGAATTCGGATCGGTGCGCGAGTTCTTTACCACCGCGACCGTCGGCACGTTGGCGGATATCCCCTTCATCTTCGTCTTTTTGCTGCTGGTCGCCTCGATCGGGGGGAATGTGGTCTGGGTGCTGGTGCTGGGCGGAGTTCTGATGGTGCTGCCGGGCTTTGTCATGCAGCGCCAGATGATCCGCCTGACCGAGGAGGGGCAGGGTGCATCCGCCCGCGCGGGCCGGCTGCTGCAGGAGGTGATCCACGAGCAGGAGACCGTCAAGACGCTGCGCGGCGAAGAACGGATGCGGCGTATCTGGGCCGAGTTGACGGCGCTGTCGGCGCATACCTCATCCGAGCAGCGCAGGCTGGCCTCGATGCTGACGACTTGGGCGCAAGGCGTGCAGCAGGCCACCTATGTGGCGGCTGTCGTGCTGGGGGCCTATCTGGTCTTTGCCGGGCAGTTCACCGTGGGGTCGATCATCGCCGTGGGCATCCTGACGGGCCGCACACTGGCACCGCTGTCGCAACTGGCGGGCACGATGGCACGCTGGGGCAATGTGCGCACGGCGCTGGATGCGCTGGAGGGCATCGCCAATGCGCCTCAGGACCGCGAGCCGGACCGCCACTACCTGCGCCGCGACCGTCTGGCGGGCCACTATGAGCTGCGCGAGATGCAGTTTCGCTACAGCGCCGAGACGGCCACGGTGCTGGACATTCCGGCGCTGGCGATCCTGCCGGGGCAGCGGGTGGCGATCCTCGGGGCCAATGGATCGGGCAAATCCACCTTCCTGCGGCTGCTGTCGGGGCTCTATGCGCCGACACGGGGTCGGATGCTGATCGACGGGACCGAGATGGGCCAGATCGAGCCGCGCGATGCGCGCCGGGCCATCGGCTATCTGGGGCAGGAGGTGCGGCTTTTTGCCGGAACCCTGCGGGAAAACCTGACCTTCAATCTGCTGGAGCGGGACGATGACCGGCTGATGCAGGCGTTGGATTTCGCGGGGCTGGGGCAATTCGTGAAGGCGCATCCGCGCGGGCTGGATCTGGAGCTGAGTGATGGGGGCGCGGGCCTCTCCATCGGGCAGCGGCAATCGGTGGGCTGGGCGCGGCTGTGGTTGCAAAACCCGTCGGTTTGCCTGCTGGACGAGCCGACCGCCGCGCTGGACCAGCGGCTTGAGGCGACGTTGATCAGCCGTCTGGAGGGTTGGCTTGAAGGGCGCACCGTGGTGATCGCCACGCACCGGATGCCGATCCTGTCGCTGACCGGGCGGGTGATGATCCTGCAGAACGGGCGGCTGGCGGTGGACGGGCCGCGCGATCAGGTGCTGGCGCATCTGGCGACCCCAGCGGGCGGGGGGATGTAAGCATGGCCCATCCCTCTCTCACCCTGCCTGCGCAACTGAGCGCACGGCTGCGCGGACCCAGCCTGACGATCTGGCTTTGTGCGGGCACGGTATTGCTGTTCGTGATCTGGTCCAGCCTGGCGTGGGTCGATGAGATCGTGCGGGCGGAGGGCGAGATGATCTCGGCCTCGCGTCCGCAGATCATCCAGAACCTTGAAGGCGGCATCCTTGCCGAACTCGCGGTGCGCGAAGGCGATGTGGTGCAGCAGGGCGATGTTCTGGCGCGGTTGCAGGGCACGCAGTTCCGCGCCTCGGTCGATGACCTGATGGATCAGATCGCAGCACTTGATGTGCGGCGTCTGCGGCTGGAGGCCGAATTGGCGGGGAAGACCGATTTCGACGTGCCCGCCGATCTTGCGCAGCGTGATCCGGCGATGGTCGCGTCCGAGAGGTTGTTGTTGCAGGCACGGCAGGCCGATTTGCGCAGCCGCATCGACGGCTCCAAACGGGTGCTGGATCAGGCGCAGCAGGAAATGCAGATGATGGAGCAGATGCTGGAGCGCAAGATCGTCGCCCTGATCGAGGTGACACGCGCCCGCAAGGAGCATGCCGATGCCCGCATCCGCCATGACGAGGTCGTCACCGGCGCGGCGCTGGAACGGGCCGAGGCCTATGCCACCACATTGCGTGAACTGGCGACATTGCGCCAGAACCTCAAGGCCAGTCAGGATCAACTGACCCGCACCGAATTGCTCAGCCCGATGCGCGGGATCGTCAAGGCGGTCTCCGTCACCACCATCGGGGGGGTCGTGAGGCCGGGCGAGGAAATCCTTCAGATCATCCCGCTGGACGAGGAACTCTTCGTCGAGGCCCGCGTGCGGCCCGAGAATATCGCCAATATTCGCCCCGGTCAGGAGGCGACGATCAAGCTGACCGCCTATGACTATACGATCTATGGCACGCTCAAGGGCACGGTGGATGTGATCTCGGCTGACACGTTCAAGGACGAACGCGCCCGCGACCCCGAGGCGGCGGCGCATTACCGGGTGACCCTGCGGGTGGACAAGGAACATCTGACGCAGCGGCAGGCATCGGTCCGGGTCCGTCCCGGCATGCAGGCCTCGGTCGAGTTGCACACCGGTGCCAAGACAGTGCTGCAATACCTGCTCAAGCCGCTCTACAAATCGCGCGAGGCCTTGCGCGAGCCGTGATCCGCCACCGGGGACGGGCTTTTGTCCTTGGCGCGGGGGATGGCGGGGCGCATAAGCAGGTAAACGCTTGAAAGGCCCGATCCATGAGCAGCCCCTGCGCCCTGTGTGGCAAACCCTCCGTTTTGGCCCATGTGGTTGCACCCGCCGACGTGGAGGTCGTTCTTTGCGATGCCTGCCACGCGGGCGTTACCGAAGGACCGGCCGATGATCCACACTGGCGTTGTCTGACCGACGCTGTCTGGAGCGGCGAGGCCGCAGTGCAAGTTCTGGCATGGCGGCTTCTGCACCGGATCGACGCCGCATGGGCCCGCGACCTGCTGGAGGTCGTCTATCTGGAGCCCGAAGTGCAGGTCTGGGCCGAAGCAGGGATGGGCGGGGGCGAACAGCCCCTCGACATCATTCACCGCGACAGCAACGGCACCGTTCTGGCGCAGGGTGACACGGTGCATCTGATCAAAGACCTGCCCGTCAAGGGCGCGGGTTTCACAGCCAAGCGCGGCACGGCGGTGCGTGGCATCTCGCTTGTGGCGGACAATGCCGCGCAGATCGAGGGCCGGGTGGACGGGCAGCGGATTGTGATCCTGACTGCCTTCGTCAAGAAGTCCTGAGCGCGCGCCGCGCCGGGGTCACTGATCCAGCCAGATGGTAACAGGTCCGTCATTGACCAGTTCCACCGCCATATCCGCGCCGAATTCCCCGGTTTGGGTGGGAATGCCCAACCCGGCCAGACTGGCGGCGAAATGGGTGTAAAGGCGGCGGGCATCCTCGGGCGCGGCTGCGGCCGAAAAGCCGGGCCTGTTTCCACGTGATGTATCGGCGGCCAGCGTGAACTGGCTGACCACCAGCGCCGACCCGCCTGCATCGAGGATGGAACGGTTCATCCGGCCTTCGTCATCCTTGAAGATCCGCAGCTTGGTAATCTTGGCGGCCATCTGCTCGGCCTGCGCTTCGGTATCGCCCTGCATGGCGCAGATCAGGATCAACAGGCCCGGGCCGCACTGGCCGATCTGTCGCCCGTCCACGCTGACCGAGGCGCGGGTGACCCGCTGGATAAGTGCGCGCATGGGATGAAGTCCTTTCCTGTCGGCCTGTTTGACTATGCCGATATTTGACGCGGATCAAGGTTGGGTTGCACCGCTTTTGGTAGAGTTTGGCCATCCGTCAATCAGCTTCAGGAGGATTTTTCCATGGTCGAGAAAACGCATCCCGCCGGGCTTTGGCCCTCGCTTACCGAACCGTTCCGCGCCATCGGGACCCGCGTGGCAGACTGGCTCGCACCGGCCTCTGACGCGTCCACCGACGGCCATGCCTACCGCATCACGGTGGAGCTTCCGGGTGTCGAGGAAAAGGATATCGACGTGTCGGTGAATGAGGGGATGATCACCGTCAAGGGCGAGAAATCATCCAGCCGCGAGGACAAGGGCGACACCTGGTTCTTCAGTGAGCGCCAATACGGAGCCTTCAGCCGCACCTTCCGGGTGCCCGCCGATGCGCAGGCCGACAAGGTGGAAGCGGATCTGAAGGACGGGGTCTTGACCCTGAGCATTCCCAAGAAAGCACCGCAGGAGGCCAAGGCCACCAAGGTCGCGATCAGGAAAGGCTGATCCTTCAGGAAAAGGTGGGGGGCTGTCCGCCCCCCACGTCGAGTTTTGTGCCACGTTTCCTCACTGATATGTCGGGCTGAATGGCGCAGCGGATGCGGCGGGTCAGCCGCGCATGTCCAGCACCTCGGACAGGGGCGCGCGCTCTGTGCGGAAGGCATTGGCAGGATGGTCGCTATCCTCGAGCCCGAAGGAAATGGCGCAAAGGATCTGGCGGTTTTCGGGGATGCCGAACCAGTCGCGCAGGAACGGGGCCTGCGCCGCCACGGCAGCCTGCGGGATCGACGCCACGCCGCGCGCTTCGGCTGCCAGCGTGAAAAGGGCAACGAATCCGCCCGTATCCATCGCACCGTAGGGGCCGAGATCGGCCTCGGTGGTCACGATCGCCACATGGGGCGCACCGAAGAGGCGGTAGTTTTCCAGCATCTGCGCCTGCGTTGCGGCGCGGTCTTCCTTGGGGATGCCAAGGCTGTCGTAGAGCTGAAAGCCGCAGGTGCGGCGGCGGTCGCGGTAGACGCCCGTGTATTGGCGCGGCCACTCCAGATCGGGCTTCGGTGCCGTGCTTGTGGCGGCGGCGTAGAGCGCATCGCGGAAGCGGTCGGTTTCCGGCGCGCGGGTGACGATCACTTGCCAGGGTTGGGCGTTGCACCACGAGGGCACACGGGCAGCGCTGGCGATGATTGCGGCGATCAGGTCGTCGGGCAGCGGGTCGGGCCGGAAGGCGCGGCAACTGTGGCGGGTTTCCAGCAGGGCATCCAGGGTGGCTGCGGCCGTGTCTGTCATCACATCATTCCTTCATTCAGAGCGATCCCGTAACCAACAGCGCCCGCGACCAGTGCGCCCAGGATCACGGCAAAGGCGATCTTCCATGCGGACCACGGCCGTTCGCCCTGCACGCGCCCTGTCGCGCCGTTCACCACGAAACGGTAGGTCTGGCCGCGATACTTGTAGGCGGCCAGCCAGACGGGCAGCAGCACATGTTTGAAGGTCACGTCCTTGATCTGCGTGTCAACCTGGCTGATCCTTTGCTGGTCGCCGCCGATGTCGAAGCGGATGTCGCGTTCGATCACGCGGTCCATCTTTTCGCGGGCGAGGCCGAAGCCCTCTTCAAGATCAACAGTATAGCCCTCGGCCCGGAAACCGGCCAGAAACTCGGGCCGATAGGGTTGCAGGGACGACAGGTCCCACGGCTCCAGCCCTTCGGTGTAGCGGCGCGGCAGCGAGGTCGCGGCAAGGACAAGCACATCGTCGAACCAGCGCTTCACGCGACCCGAGACCGGCGTCCAGCGGATGCGCGGCACCTGCTGGCGCACGGGTTTGCCATCGCGCATGACGGTGATCGTCTCGTAATAGACCGTGCCGCGCTGACCGGAATAACGGCTTTGCGTATCGGCGTCGAAGGTCCAGTAGGGCACGTAGATGCCGGACATCGCGCGGCCCTTGCGGGCGTAGTCCTGCAAGCCGTTGGGGGCGAACCACAGCTTGCCCAGCCAGTCGGTCATCGCATGGCGCGCGGCGCGTTCATCCAGCGCGAAAGGCAGCACCGCGCGCGGCTTGATATGGCGATGGGTGCCGGTATCGGCGACCAGCGGCGTGGCGCAGAAGGGGCATTCCAGTGCATGAACCGCAGGGTCGAATTCGACCTGCGCGCCGCAACTGGTGCAGGTCGAAATGCGCGTCTCCTCGATTTCGGAGGCGGGCAGGTTCTGCGACAGAGCCGCATTGAAATCCAGCTCGCGCAGGGCCCCGGACCATGGACCCGGTGCGGCGATCTGCTGGCGATGACCACAATGGTCGCAGACAAGTGCCCCTTCGCCCGGCGCAAACCGGTAATCGGCACCGCAGGCTTCGCAGGGGAAGCGGTGTTCCTGAATGGGGCCGGCGTCAGCGGTCTGTGTCATGCGCAAACAGGTCTTTCATCGCCTTGCCGGGTGGCAAAGGCGCGGCGTCAGGGCAAGGGGTGCCTCACCCGGCAGGGGGCGGCGGCGGGGGGGGCGGCGGCAGGATGGTGAAGAGTTGGGCGAGTTCCGCCACATCCTCGGCCCGCATCCAGCCATCCTGTCCGGGAGTCCAGACCATGCTGTCACGGGTCAGCGCGCCGTCGGCGGCCATGCGGCCCATGGAGGCCTTGGAGAAGGGGCCCTTGGTCGCGCCGTTCTCGGCGATGTGCCAGACGTGCTCGACCGGGGGCGGCGGCGGTGCCGCGGGGGCCGATGCTGCGCCCCAGGGGCCGGGTTGGGCCATCTGACTGGCCATCGCCAAGCCCATGCCCATCCCAAGACCGGCGCCCATGCCGCCCCCGCCCGAGGGGTTCGCGGCAGCGGCAGTCATCGCTTCGGCGGCGGAATACTGGGTGAAGCGGCCCAGGTCGCCTGCAATTCCCATGGATGTGCGCTTGTCCAGCGCCGCCTCGACCGCCGGGGGCAGCGAGATGTTCTCGATATAAAGCTCGGGGATGGTCAGGCCATAGGAGGCGACCGTGGCCGAAATCTGGGTTGCCACCAGCTTGCCCAGCTCGGCTGTGTTGGCAGCCATATCAAGCACCGGGATACCCGAGGAGGCCAGCACGCGGCTGACTTCCTGCACGATCACGTTGCGGATCTGAAAGGTGATCTCGTCCGAGGTGAACTCACCGTCGGTGCCTACGATCTCGGACATGAAACGCGCCGGATCGGTCACACGCACTGAATAGGTGCCGAAGGCGCGCAGGCGCACCGGGCCGAATTCGGGGTCGCGCGCGATGATCGGGTTCTTGGTGCCCCATTTCAGATCGTTGAACCGCGTGGTGTTGACGAAATAGATCTCGGATTTGAAGGGCGATTTGAAGCCGTGATCCCAGTGGTTCAGACTGGTGAGAATCGGCATGTTATTGGTTTCCAGCATATAAAGGCCGGGGGTGAAGGTGTCTGCCAGCTGGCCTTCATGGATGAAGACAGCAGCCTGACCCTCGCGCACGGTCAGCTTGGCGCCATATTTGATCTCATGGCCCTCGCGCTCGAAGCGCCAGACCATGGTGTCGCGGCTGTCATCGGTCCAGTGGATGACGTCGATGAACTGGCCGCGGAGAAAATCGAAAATCGGCATGGGGCGCTCCTTCGGTTCAGGTGGTTCGGGCAGGTCGGATCATGTCGCGCCGCCCATCAATTCCTCGGCCATCCGTGCGATGATCGGACGGGCCTGATCCAGCGTCATGCCGGGCATGAGACGCGGATCGTACAGCATTTTCAGCAGCAGCTCGTCATGGCGGGTCAGCAGGGCGAACTCGTCATCGTCGTTGAAGATCGACGGGCGCGCGCGGGGGCTGTCATTCGCCAGGCCAAGGCCCTGCGCCATTTCCTCGTGCACGCAGGAGGCGCGCAGCAGGTCGGGATGTTCGGCACGGATCACGACGATCGCCTGCTGATATACATTTGTCTCGGTGCCGCCGCCCGAGAAGGCCATCACGAAACAGTGGATCTGTCGCGGCAGGTTGCGGAACACGGACAAGGCACCGTTGCTGATGCCGGGGACAAGCTGGCGCGCACGCTGTGCCAGTAGATCGCGGTCATCCTCGCTATAGATGAGGATATGCATGTTGGGTCGGCTGTCATCCATCACAACCGGATGGTTGCTGGCGCGGGCCAGACGCGCGGCATAGTCGCGGACCTGACGGGCATCGGCCTGCTTCACGTCGGGCGCGACCGAGGGGCCGAACTCCACATTCACGCGCACCGGCTGTGTCCAGCGGCGCAACGGGACCGGACGCCCCGAGGAGGCGCGCAGCCCCGCGCCGCGTTCGTATTCGTCGAAAAAGGCGATCAATTCGAAGTTGCGCGCAAGGTCGCGCGCGCCGAAAGGCGTGTCGCGCCCGCCGGGATCGGTGCGCAGAAGTCCTTGCTGGCGCAGGTCCGTCTCAAGCCGCTGGTAATAGACGGCAAGGGCGAGACTGGCCTCGGAGGGCGCGTAGGTTTTCTCAGGGGCAGGCTGTGTCGCGGGGGGCGCGGCAACGGTCTGAGGGCCGCCCCCGGGAGGGACGGCCGTATCGCAGGCGGCCAGCAGCAATGCGCCAGCCAGCAAGCCCAATCTCCTGCCCGCGTTCTGACGCATCCTGTCTCAGCCCCGCGGCACGGCGGTGCCGGCCGTATCACCAAGTCCGGTCTTGCGGGCCTTGGCCGAGGCCAGCGTGTCGCGCAATTCGGCTTCCATCTTTTTCAGTTCGACTTCGGCGGCGGCGCGCCGCGCCTTGCCCTCGTCGGCGATCTGGAGGCTTTCGTTGATCGTGGCGATCAGGTCGGCATTGGCCTGTTTGACCGCCTCGATGTCGAAGACGCCGCGCTCCATCTCCTCGCGGATGATCTTGTTGCTGTCACGCAGGTTCTTGGCATTTGCTGTCAGCAATTCGTTGGTCAGGTCGTTGGCGTCACGCACCGCGGCAGCCGCTTCGGCGGACCGCTGGATGGTGACGGCCTGCGCCAGTTGGGTTTCCCACAAGGGCACGGTGTTCACGAGGGTCGAATTGATCTTGGTGACAAGGCTCTTGTCGTTTTCCTGCACCAGCCGGATCGAGGGTAGAGACTGCATCGTCACCTGACGGGTCAGTTTCAGGTCATGCACACGCCGTTCCAGATCGTCGCGCGCGGCGCGGATGTCGCGCAACTCCTGCGCTTCCATCACCTGATCGTTCTCGGGGGCGGCCTGAACCTCGGCCTCCTTGGCGGGGATGGTGGTGCTGTCGAGTTCCTTGATCTTGGCCTCGCCCGCCGAGATGTAGAGCGCCAGTTCGTCGTAGAAGTTCAGCGTCTTGTCGTAGAGCATGTCCAGCGACTTGATGTCCTTGAGCAGCTTGTGCTCATGGTTCAGCAGATCTTCGGTCACCTTGTCGATCTGGCCCTGCACCTTTTCGAAGCGCGCGGTGAATTGCGCAAAGGGGGCGGCGCGGCCGAGCAGGCGTTCCCACCAGCTGCGCTCGCGGCGCACGTCCAGTTCGGACACTGAAAAGCCCCTGATGGTCGAGACGATGTTGCGCAAGCTGTCGCCCGCCGGGCCCACGTCCTTGTTGCGCACATCGGTCAGCATGGCCTGGCTGATCGTCTGCAGTTCCGCCTGCGCGCGCGAGCCGAAGGACACGATGGACTGGGTATTGCTCATGTCCAGTTCGGCCATGCGGCGGCTGATCTCGGCGCTCAGGCCTGCGTCTGCCTGCTCCAACGGCACGATGGCCGTGGCCGGACCGGGCTCGGGCAGGACGGTGGCAGTCACTTCCTCGACCATGGCGAGGGTCTCCTGGGCCTTGCGGCGGGTGGTGTCAGACATAACGGTTCCCTTTCATGGATTTTCCCCGTGCGGCGGGCGGGGGACTAATGCGGTGTCCAGGCCAGACGCGATTGCTGGTCCTATTCTTGCGGGTGCACACCCTCGCGGTCCAGCCGTTCGCGCAGCACTTCGATTTCGACGGTCAGGTCGCTGCGGTCATCAAGCAACAATTTTTGCGTCCGGGCAGCGAAATTCTGCTCAAGATCGGTCAGCAGCGCCTCGTAATCGGCGCGTGCCTGGGGATCGCGGTTGCGGGTCCAGATCTCGGTGAACTTCACGGTCGCGTCGCGGGCCCCCAGAAGATAGACGCTCAGATACTTGCGGGCGGCGGTCAGGTCGCGCGGATCGTTTTCAACCGTGCGGAACAGGTCGCGCGCGGTGGTCTGAAACCGCTCCAGCCGCGCCATCAACTGCCGGTCGCCTGCGCGCAGCATCGCATCGGTCATTGCAGCCAGATGTTTCTCGGCTTCGTCCACCGCGCGGGCGACGCGGTCGGTCTGGAAGGTGTCGATGCCTTCGGCACCCTTGTCGCGCAGGGGATCAGGCCCGAAGGCCAGAAAATGCAGCACGGTGCCGACAACGGCATAGGCTGCGGGGGCCATGATCTCGCCAGCGGCGGCAAAGCCCGCGATACCAAGGCCGAGGCCGGTCAGGATGCTGCCCGCGATCTTGCGGGGAAAGGCGGGGCGGCGGGCGACCTTGCGCGCCTCATAGGCTTCCTGCGCGATCAACCCCTCGCGGGTCAGCCAAGCGGCCAGCAGCAATGTGCCGAGCGCTACAAGGTTGAGCACCAGACCTGTGGGGCCGGTCGTGAACGCCGCCCATGCGAGCGGAAGCGGCGCCAGAAACAGAAGGTTCACACGGCCCCCGGCACGGGTGCGGCGCGCACCCGTGAACGCGCCCTTGGGCGCAGGCGTGTTCGTCTTGCCATCGGGGCTGTATTTGCCGCCGAAACGCTGGGCCATCAAACGCCCCCCGCAATCGCGACATAAAGGATCAGGACGATCAGCAAGGCAAAGGACAGTTTCTGCAATCCCGTCTCGGACATGATGTCCCTTTCATCCCGACATTCTGCAGGAAAGTTAGGGGATGATGCGACGGGTTACTAGGGGGAAGTGTCGATTCCTGCGGCCTTGTCGCGGTTCCCGGCGGGTCGGTGCCTCCGGTCTAGCCGCGGGTCGGCTTGGGGCGGGGCTTGGGTCTGGGCTTGGTGCGTGCCACGGAGTCGGCGGCCGGTTTATCGCTGCGCGGCTTGGCTGATGCGCCGGGTTTGCCGGGCCGGTCGGTCCTTGAAGGCTGATCGTCTTTTCTGGCGAATCGGTCCGGCTTTCCTGCGAAGCCCGGCTTTCCTGGGCCGCTCTTGCCGGTTTCTGATTTGCCTGCGCGGGCCGGTCTGGCGCTGGCGGGTTTGCTGCCCGACTTGCCACCAGAACGGGCAGGGCGGTCGCCAAAGACATCCGCCTCGCTTGGCGTGGCGCGCTGTTTGTTGCGCCGAACGATGGGTTTGCGCGGTTTTGTTGTGTCAATTTCAGCTTCGACATCATCTTTCGTGTCCAGACCCAGCTGGTCACGCAATACCCGCCGCCTGATCTCTTCCACGGCACCGGGCTTGAGCTGGCCCAGCTGGAACGGACCATAGGACACCCGGATCAGGCGGTTCACGACCAGACCGACCGCTTCCATCGCGCGGCGGATTTCGCGGTTCTTGCCTTCGCGCAGACCCACGGTCAGCCAGGCGTTGGCACCGATCTGGCGATCCAGCGTCACGATCATCGGCTGGAAATCCTCGCCCTCGGCGGTGATCCCCTTGCGCAGCGGTTCAAGCTGCGGCTCGGTCACGCGCCCGTTGACGCGGACGCGGTACTTGCGCAGCCAGCCGGTCGAGGGCAGTTCCAGCTGTCGCTTGACGGCTCCGTCATTGGTGAGCAGCAGCAGACCTTCGGAATTCAGGTCCAAGCGGCCCACGGACATCACGCGGGGCATGTCCTCGGGCAGGTCGTCATAGATCGTCGCGCGGCCCTGTTCATCGCGGTTGGTGGTCACCAGTCCGGTGGGTTTGTGATAGAGCCACAACCTCGCGGGTTCGGGCGCGTCCAGCGGCTTGCCGTTCACCACGATCTTGTCGGCGGGGGTCACGTTCAGCGCGGCGCGGGTGATGACCTCTCCGTTCACGGTGACGCGACCGGTTTCGATCAGCTTTTCGGCCTCGCGGCGGCTGGCGACACCGGCGCGGGCGATGACCTTGGCGATGCGTTCGCCGGCGGGAGGGGGTGGCTTCTGGCTCATCCGACGGGGTTAGCCCAGAATCAGGGCTTGCGAAAGCGCAGATCGCGCGGCAGGGAAGGGGAATGACCTTCCGCAGCCACATGTCCGAGGCGCTTGACGAGGCGCGTGCTGCCGCGGCGCGCGGTGAGGTGCCCGTTGGCGCGGTGCTGGTGGATGCGCAGGGAAAGGTTCTGGCGCGGGCCGGCAACCGGACGCGCGAACTGAATGACCCCACTGCTCATGCCGAAATGCTGGTGATCCGCGAAGGGTGTCGGCGGTTGGGCTCCGAGCGGCTGACGGGCTGCGATCTCTATGTGACGCTGGAACCTTGCCCGATGTGTGCGCAGGCCATATCCGCCGCGCGCATCGCGCGTCTCTATTACGGTGCGGCGGACCCGAAAAGCGGTGGCGTGGCGCAGGGGCCGCGTATTTTCACGCATCCGCAATGCCATCATGCGCCCGAAGTGTATGACGGCATCGGTGCGGATGAGGCGGGGGCCTTGCTGCGGGATTTTTTCGCCGCGCGACGCTGAAGCGCGGTTCGGGCCGAGGGCACCGATTATTCCATTAGGGGAATATGTCTTGCCAAGAGGCAGGGGGTGGGCAAGGCTGGCCCTCCAAATGTCTCAGGGAGGATGACAGATGACCAAGACACCGATCCGGGCCGCAACGCGCCTGTTGGCAACGCTGGCGGCACTTGTTCTGGGCGCGCAGCTTGCGCTGGCCGAGGCGCAGCACAAGGTGGCGATCCATGTGGACGAGGAGAACGTCAGCACCATGAACATGGCGCTGAACAATGCCGCCAATATCGCCAAGCATTATGGCGATCTGGGCGAAGAGGTGGTGATCGAGATCGTGACCTATGGTCCCGGTCTGCACATGCTGCGCGCCGATACATCGCCGGTGAAGGACCGCATTGCCACCATGTCGCTGGAGATGGACAACATCAGCTTTTCCGCCTGCCTGAACACGGTCGAGGCCATGAAGCAGAAATCACAGAAGGATGTGCCCCTGATCAGCGAGGCGACAGTCGTGCCCTCGGGTGCGGTGCGGCTGATGGAATTGCAGAAGGACGGCTACGCCTATCTGCGGCCCTGATTGCGGGCCTTGCGTGTGAAGAACCCGGCGGGTCGCCCCGCCGGGTTTTTTCGTGGCGGATCACATCTCGATGGCCTGCATCACCTGCGGTTCGATCACATCGACACCCGGAAGGGCATCGGCCAGCACCTTGGCCGATTGCTCCAGCAGCGGGAAGGTGCGGTAGTGGCAGGGGATCACCGTCTTGAAATCGAAGAAGGTTTTCGCGGCATAGGCGGCACGGCGCATGTCCATGGTGAAATGGCCG
>Ga0209345_10003472_pt1 | contig 16225 bp, 12 predicted proteins | sample Cruoilmetagenom7_FD_187294 | JGI IMG/M metagenome (GOLD analysis project Ga0209345, IMG submission 187294) | Oil polluted marine microbial communities from Coal Oil Point, Santa Barbara, California, USA - Sample 7 (SPAdes) (version 2) | ecosystem: Environmental > Aquatic > Marine > Oil seeps ... | reverse complement strand
GCCTCAGCGATGAAAAAGTCTCGCATCCTGGTGCGTGATTACATCAATGCAGGTTATCAAAAAATTCATATCGATACAAGTATGAACTGCAGTGATGATCCTCAAGGCCAACCCCTGGAACCGCAGATTATTGCTGATCGCACCGCCGACCTTATGGCCATTTCCGAATCCACTTTTTCCCAATTAGGGCATCAGGATAATTACATACGCTATATTATCGGCACAGAGGTTCCACCACCCGGCGGCATGCAGGACCACGAAGAAACAGCATCGCCAACCAAACCCGAAATGGTTCGGGAGACGATCGAGCTTACAAAGCATGCGCTTGATCAACGCAGGTTGGATTCAGTTTGGGAACGTGTCATCGCCATTGTTGTCCAACCCGGTGTGGAATATGGAGACCAAAATATTATTGATTACAAACCTGAAGCTACTTCTGGATTAAAAAGCTTTATAGAAAACATAAACGGGATGATCTATGAAGCTCATTCCACAGATTATCAGACTCGTTCAGCGCTGCAGCGCCTGATTGAAGATCATTATGCAATATTGAAAGTTGGGCCAGCCCTCACCTTCGCTTATCGTGAGGCGATTTATGCCTTAGCTTTGATCGAGGAGGAACTATCCGCTACTCACATAGATTGGCAATCATCAAATATCATCAACACCCTGGAAGAAGTGATGCTTGATAATCCTGAATATTGGCAGGATTATTATCCGGGTACTGAGCAAATGAAAAAATTCTCTCGCCATTATTCCTTCAGTGATCGCATTCGGTATTACTGGCCAGAAAAACGTGTCCAATTATCTCTAAATCATTTATTAAATAATCTGCAAAGCGTCGAGATTCCCCTATCGTTATTATCACAGTACTTACCAGACCAATTTCAGCGCATTCGCTTAGGTGCATTAGACAATAAACCGAAATCGATCATCCATGATTCAATTACACGGGTATTGCAAGATTATGACTTTGCTTGTGGACATGGATGAACCGCCATAGAAAAAATACGCCTAATGAGATTATAAATAAAATATGGTGAATCAATAAATTAAACCTGTATTATCTCATTGCCTTGAGCTTATTAGTGGTTATTTCATATTGTGATTTTTGAAAACATGATGATCAGGTAAAAAAATATATAAGACGCACCGGGACTATCAATAATCTTGTAGATTGCTGATAGTAATCCCGAACCTGCTGATTAAGAGTTATCTTCTAATCATTCTATAGTTTCTATAGTGTCTATTGTGTCTATTATGTCTACACAGTGACATGTCAAGCCCCCAAATTTAGTACCACTCATAAGTAGACACTTTCAAGATTAGCAGAGAATTCATAAGGGGTTTTATTCCCTAATGAAGCGTGGGGGCTTGACAACCCTATTTGCACACAAACTGCACACGAAAATGGGAAAGGCGACTCATATTAGTGCACGTGAAGCAAATAAGATTAATTCATATATCTATTTGGGGACCGTGATCAATTCGGAAGGCGAGTGGGAACAGAAGTGGGTTAGTGACCTCGCGGACATGGTTAAAAGTTAAGGGAGCAATCCCCATGACCGTTTGGTTAAATCTTTTGTGGAGAAAGTTCTTTCATTTTTATTATGAAATCGTCAACGCAAATTACAACCATGATGTGTTTGTTTGCTTTGAGATTCACTAATTATTGAGTTACAAATCAGTTATTGCTTAGAAGTATTCTAAAAAATCCACCTTCATTTCAATTTCTGAAATCATACATTAAAAATTCTTGACTTTTGCTTTGATTTAATGTAAACTATACTCATCATGACGTGATAACGAGATAATATGATCATTCTTGGAGAATTATGGTTCTAGACCGCAATAAAGACATTTCTCTTTTTGGACAGTTAAAAAATATCCTCATCAAGCAAATTGATGAGGCCGAGTATCAGCCAGGTGATATGCTGCCGTCCGAAACTGAATTAATCACCAAATATTCGATCTCCCGCACCACGGCTCGCAAAGCTGCCCAGGCACTTGTTCAGGAGGGATTTGCATATACAGTACATGGCAAAGGTACATTTGTCATTGAAACAGGTCTCACTCAATATCTCAATAACTTAACCAGCTTCTCACATGATGTTAAGCAACGCGGTATGACCCCCGGACGGAAAATTCTGTCTCTTGAAAGATGTATTCCCGACAAAAAGATTGCCGCAAAATTGCGCATTCCTCCTTCCGACGAAGTATTTAGAATTGAAAGGTTATTGCTGGCAGATAAGCAGCCAGTATCGATTGGCAGATCTTATATTCCTCTTCCTAGTGTTGCTCCCAATCAAGGTAAATTTTCACTCGATGTATTAAATGACGTTGGCTTATACGCGCTTCTCGAAAGTATCGGAATTACCCTTTCCTTTGGTGAACAGGTTGTTTCCGCTGTTTCAGCAAATAGCGAACAGGCCTTATTGTTGAATGTGGAAAATAACAGCCCACTCCTGTACAGCGAACGCTTGTCCTTTACTGACCCGAGCATCCCCATTGAATTCTCGGAAATGGGGGGGGGAGCCGATAAAACTCGCTGGCGAATTGTTCTTGGACCGTATGATTCAAAATAATACATATGAATTATTGACATATTATTCGTTGAGAGGAAGGAGGTACCAGGCTTTGAAATTAATCTGAGATTGGTGAATTAATTAATAATAGAGAAAACAAATTGGAGGTTTGAAATGCGAAAAATATCTATTCTTTCGTTAATAGTATTAATGTCACTTGGATTAGCAGTCGCCTGTGCACCTCAGGAGACGCCGGTTGAAGAGGCAGCGGTCAAAGAAGTAATGGAGGAGCCGGATGTTGAACAACCATCTGCCGAAGAAGAAGCACAGGTAGAGACGGTAGAATCGACACCTTTGCGTGTGGTTTTCTTGCTTCCCCAAACCATGAGCCCCTTTGAGATCGATATGTGGGATGGAATTGACCAGGCAAAAACTGATGGTTATGCTTCTGAAATTAAAATGATCGAGATGAAGGAGCCAACTGAATTTGAACAAACCATTCGGCAGGTCAGTGAAGAAGGGTATGATGTCGTCGTTAGTGCCTTCTTCCTGGTCAAAGAATCAATTTTGAAAGTTGCACCAGACTTCCCCGATACAAAATACCTTATGGTCTACGAAGCTGTACCGGAACCAGTAACTGATTATCCTAATGTCCAGGGCATCCTCTATGATGTTCAGGAGGGTTCTTATGTTTGCGGTGTAGCTGCCGCACATATGAGCGAAGCTGGCCAGGTAGGATTCATCGGCGGTGCTGATTTCCCCGGTATCGTCAAATTCTTGGCTGGATATGAAGCTGGCATTATCTCCGTTAACCCTGATTTTCAGATCGATATCGCCTGGGCTGGTACTTTCATTGATCCGGCCAAAGGGCACGAGATGGGTTTAGCGCTCTTTGAGCGTGGTGATGATGTCGTCATGCATGCGGCTAATAAAACTGGCCTCGGTCTTTTTGTCGCAGCCGAAGAAGAGGGAAAGTTTGCTGTTGGCGTTGATGTTGATCAAACAGCTTTAGCGCCTGCAAACATTATCTGCTCGGCGCTCACCAATCCAGGTGCTTCTGTCTACAAATCTATCTCCGACATTACCATGGGCAATTGGAGTGCTGGAACAGTAGACTGGGGTGTTGACGATGGTCAACCATCCGCAGCGTTGAACAAGCTCCTTCTCTCTGAAGAGGCGCTATCCGCGGCGCTTGAAGCTGAAGCACAGATAGCCTCTGGCGATATTGAAGTTCCCTTATCAACAGAAACACGATAGTCTGATTTAATTGAATACAAATCGGGAATGTCATCTATAAGTGGCATTCCCGAAAAATGTTGAAAATTGGAGAATCTGTGGATGAACCTGCTGTCATCATGAAAGGAATTACTAAATCATTTCCGGGTATATTCCGTTCAGTTGTTGCCAATAATAACATTGACCTTTCCCTTCAGAAAGGGGAAATCCACGTTATTGTCGGCGAGAACGGTGCTGGTAAAACCACACTGATGAACATACTGTACGGTATGCTTCAACCGGATAAAGGCCATATCGAAGTTTTTGGCAATGCCGTAAAGATTCCCGACCCACAACGTGCTATTGATCTGGGCATTATTATGATCCATCAGCATTTTATGTTGATACCATCCTTAACTATTGGTGAGAACATTGTGCTCGGACGTGAACCAAATTCAGGCATACTGCTGAATCGAAAACAGATCAGGGATATCGTCCTTAAACTGTCCACTGATTTAGGCATGCAGGTAGAACCCGACCAGCGTGTCAGCGATGCAACAGTTGGGGTCCAGCAGAGAGTGGAAATACTCAAGGCGATCTACCGTGGAGCGAAGATCTTGATCTTGGATGAACCCACTGCTGTCTTAACTCCACAGGAAATCGATGATTTCCTACGCTTATTAAAAAAACTATCTGAGGAAGGTACCACCATCATATTAATAACTCATAAATTACCGGAGGTCAAAGTAGTTGCGGATCGCGTGACGGTCTTGCGGGACGGTAAGGTGGTCGGGCAAGTTGATAGGGCCAATATCGATGAAAGGCAGCTTGCAGAAATGATGACCGGCCGCCCATATCAGCCCAGGGATTTCAACCAGTCTCATCTTCCTCAAGAAACTATTCTTTCCCTCAACCATGTTTCCTGTCTCAATGATCGTGGTCTCAATGCCCTCAACAACGTGTCGTTTTCGCTGAATACTGGTGAGATTTTGGGTATCTCTGGTGTCGCGCACAATGGACAGGATGAACTCGCTGAAATATTGATTGGCGAACGGTCGGTGGTGTCCGGTTCGATCAAATTGGACCACCGGGAAATTACTAATTTCAGTGTCCGTAAGATTCGTGAATTGGGCATCGGATATATTCCTCAGGATCGCTTCGGAGAAGGGTGTGCCCGTGAGGCAATTATTTCTCGCAATATGATTATGGGAGTCCATAGAAGCTCAAGGTTGAGTGGATCAGTCTTGTTGAAACAATCACAGATTAACCTCTGGTCGGACGAATTGATTAAAAATTATGCAATAAAAACGAGTCATCGTGATATGCCGATCAGTTCACTTTCTGGCGGAAATGTTCAAAAAACAATTGTTGCCCGCGAAATGAAGATGACCACGCGTTGTTTGATCGCTGAACAACCTTCGCGCGGTATTGATATCGGTGCAGCCGAATTCATTTATGAACGTTTTCAGGATTTAAAAGCTAGTGGAGCAGGAATAATTTTGATATCTACTGACTTGAATGAAATTATGCGGTTAAGTGACCGCATCCTGGTATTGTATAAAGGTTCCATTGTAGGTGAAAGAACATCCGCACATACTTCACCAAAAGAGTTAGGTTTATTAATGGCTGGAATTGGATGGGAACTGTGAGGTCAATCAAACATGTCGGCTGAAAAAGATAGAATACGTTCAATTAAAGACGATTCTAAAAGACCGTACAGATCTTTTGCGGATTTTATTAAGATATTTTTCCGTAGATTTCGTTCAAAGAATCGTGCTTCAGTATTATTGCAGACTGCTGTCGCGATCATTTTGGCATTATTAGCAGGAGCCATCCTGGTCTTGATCGTGGGGGAGAATCCCATTAAAGCCTATATGGCTTTGGCAAAAGGATCCTTTGGGAGTTGGCCAGCAATTGCGCGAACACTGAGGGTCTCAAGCCCGCTCATTATCACTGGTTTAGCGACTGCAGTTGCTTTTCGAGCAGGCGTAATTAATCTTGGCGTTGAAGGTTCTCTGTACTTAGGCGCCCTATCAGCTGCTCTGGCAGGCATCTATATCAAAGGGCTGCCATTAGCCATTCACTTGCCATTGGCTTTATTGGTTGGAGCCTTGGTGGGCGGGATTTGGGCATTTTTCCCAGGTCTCTTGAAAGCTTTTTTTGGAGTGGATGAAATTGTCGCTTCCCTTATGCTCAATTACATAGCCGTCTTGCTGATAGATTATTTAGTTCTGTCATTCTTTTTAGATCCCGTCATTGGCACCACCAGTGATCGGCCTGCAACTCTGCCTATTCCTGAAACGGCAAAACTACCATTCATTAGTGAAAAATATGGGTTGACCATAGGTATCCTGATAGGGGTGGTGCTAGCATTCATTTTAGCTTTTATGTACAAACGCAGCATCTGGGGCTTTGAATCTGACATGAGCGGTTACAATCGACGCTTTAGTCTCCTGGGAGGAGTTAACATAGCCAAGATGAATCTTTTTACCATGGTCATCAGTGGTATGCTGGGTGGCTTAGCCGGTGCAACGGAAAGCCTAGGGGTTTATGGTCGCTATGTGTCTGGTTTTTCGACCGGTATCGGTTTTGATGGGGTAGCCGTGGCGCTCATGGGGAATCTAAGTCCGCTCGGAACTGTTGTTGGAGCAATTTTTTTTGGCGCGTTGAAAAACGGTGGGGCTGCAATGGAAGTATCTGTCAATGTCCCCCGCGATATCATCTTGGTAGTTGAAGGTTTGATATTGGCCGTCGTTACTGCACATAAGTTGTTTATTTTCTTGCGCCTTGGCTTGCAAAAATCTACCGAGGAAATATAGATGTTTTCAGCCCTGATTTCTCTCGGGATGCTCGGTGCAACCATCAGAATATCAACTCCCCTGATTCTGGCCGCTATCGGTGCGGCTTTATCACTAAAAGCGAATCTCTTCAACACCGCTATTGAGGGTTTTATGCTTATTGGTGCTTTTCTGGCTGTCTTGCTTTCCACAAAATTGGAAAATCCTTATGTTGCCCTTCTAATAACAGTATTAATGACAGGTCTATTGGGAGTGCTGTACGGCTTTGTCACTATTACATTGGGTTCTGATCACATTATTGCGGGTTTAGGTTTCAATTTGTTTGCGACTGGGATCACTACCTGGATTCTGCAATCCGTCTTAAATTCTCCCGGTGGATTTATGGATCCATCTATAAAAAATTTACCAGTAGTGAATATTGAACTCATTAATAATATTCCTATATTGAATGTCATTTTTAATGACCAGGATCTCATTACTTATTCCGCCTGGATCGTTTTCGCCATTGCGTATTTATTCGTTCACCAGAGCAAATTTGGACTTCGTCTTAGAGCAACCGGCGAGTATCAACTTGCTGCGTCTACTTTGGGTATCAAAACCATTTTCTGGAAATATTTCGCGGCATTGTGGACAGGCATTATGGCTGGATTAGCGGGGGCATCTATCTCGCTCTCTCATCTGCAGATGTTTTCCCAGGGCATGACGGCTGGCCGTGGCTTTATTGCCTTTGCGGCTGCGACATTTGCCAACGGGAATATTCTGGGGACTACCGTCATGGCTTTGCTTTTTGGTTTTTTTGGAAGTGTCGCAATACGACTGGAAGGATATGGCTTGCCGACCCAGTTTGTACAGATGATCCCTTATCTGATGACTTTGTTGGCCTTGATATTTACTCGTCGTAACACTAAAAAATGAGGAGCATAATGTGAAAGATTCTATCTATATCGGTGTGATTGGTTCTGGTGACGGCGTATCCGACGATGTATTAAATATTGCAGAACGCGTCGGAATTGAAATTGCTAAAGCGGATGCCATCCTGGTTTGCGGTGGACGCTTTGGTGTGATGGAAGCTGCTTGTCGCGGTGCAAAATCTGCTGGCGGTCTAACAGTTGGCATCTTGCCGGGGCTCTCCCGCAATGATGCAAACGACTTTGTGGATGTTGCTATTCCCACAGGTCTCGGATATGCACTTCGTAATTTTATAACTGTGAGGTCGAGTGATGCTATCATCATGCTTCATGGTGAAATTGGTACATTAAGTGAAGTTGTTTTTTCATATCAACATGCCGTCCCGGTTGTTTCCCTTGAAAATACAGGCGGCTGGGCAAAGCGTTTAAAAGATACAGCCCTGGAAGATGGGGCGTACTTAGATACAAGACAAATTATGAAGGTTCAATATGCCCGCGAACCAAAAATAGCTGTACAAATGGCTATTGAGTCAGTAGGAACGCTAAAGAAGCCAGACAAAATATAATAAATAATATGGCACTTGATAAAAATACTGATTATCCTCAATATAGTCTTCCCGAAAGCCTGATATCTCGGCCAATTGATATCCTCCCAGTTGGTAACGCCATGATGGAGATGATCGTCAAGCTTTCCTCAAAACTTGACTTGTGGGGGCAGAACGATGCAAGTATTTCCTTACCCATCTACTCAGCAGGTGGCTGCGCCACTAATGTAGCTTGTGTTGCCGCCCGCTTGGGAGCAAATGTCTCCATAGTTTGCCGCATTGGTGATGGGCGATACAGCCAGCCAATATTGGAAGAGTACCATCGCTCAGGTGTGGGTATAGACCACGTAAAACACATCAAACATCTTGAAGGTAACTTGCTTATCATTGCCACCAGTGTCGATGGTGATTGGACAGCCCTGAGTTATATGGATTCCGAGCTGGAATTACACCAGGATGATATCCCGCCTCTTGATGTATTCTCCAATACAAAAATTATGCACATCGATGGATTTGCTTACACTAGTGATCGTCAAAAGCAGGCTGTTGAAACAGCCATTAAGTATGCCAGATTAGCGGGGTGCTTGATTTCAATTGATGCCGCAGTTCCGGTAGTCAATAGCCAGCCCGATTATGTGGCTGAATTATTTTCAAAATGTGACCTTGTTTTTGCAAACAAATTCGAGGCACAAAAGATCACAAAAATGCGAGAATTGGATGACGTAATCAGGATTTTAATCAATTCAGGCCCGCAAGTTTCATTCATCAAAATGGGTAGCAAGGGTTCAATAGTTGTCACCCGGGACAAGATCACCCATTTTAGCTCGTTTGCCATCGATAATATACAGGATACGTTGGCGGCCGGGGATTCATACATTGCTGCTGTGTTGACCGGATTGTCCAATGGTAATACACTGCATGAATGTGTACAATCGGGTAGTGCTGCGGGCGCTCTCGCTTGTTTGGGTTCCGGATCGCTTTCATACCATTTTGATAAAAATGATATTGAAGCGCTAATTCAAAACCAGAGAAGGTCGATATAATCGACGTTGGAATAGGAAAAAATTATCGGAAAGGTTTCTTAACATGAAAACTGACCAGAAGGAAATCAGACATATTCATCAGCACTTTGGCGGCCAGTGCAGACCTGAAGATATTGCACCTTATGTTTTAGTACCTGGTAGCCAAAATCGTGTCCGAAAATTCTCCAAAAAATGGGACTTTTATACTGAGATGGCTCAACACTATGCATTTTTAGTCCACTCAGGTGAGTTTCAAGGAATCCCGATTTCTGCCTGTTGTTCTGGAGTGGGCGGTCGTTCAACCAGCATCGCTGTTGATGAACTGGCCGAACTGGGCGCAACAACCTTCATCCGCGTTGGAGTGACTGGCAGCATTCAGGATGGAGTCGAGGTTGGCGACCTGATTATCGCGACCGGGGCAGTTCGCATGGATACCACCAGTGAACACTATGTCCGCATCGAATATCCCGCTGTTGCGGACTTTGAGGTTGTTTGCGCGTTGATCAAAGCGGCTGAAGAACGAAATTACCGCTATCATGTTGGAGTTGTTGCAACATCTTCCTCTTTCTATGTAGGTGAAGGGACAAGCGGATTTAATGGATACCGCCATTCTGTGATGGATGATATCGTTTCTGACTTGAAAGCAGCCCGGGTATGGGATTGGGATACAGAAACCGCGACCCTTTTTACCTTATGCAGCCTTTATGGGTTAAGGGCTGGACGCATAAACGCAGTTGTTGATGACCTGGACACTGGATTATATAACCCCATCGGAGAAATAAAAGCGATAAATACAACCCTGGATGCAGTCAAGATTCTACATACGTGGGATCAGGAGAAACAAAAAAATAATTTACGGTATAAACTGCCGGCTGTACCTGCGTGAAAATGGGATTATTATGTTGCAGGAGGAATTGTGTCAGATTCAATAAACCATGTCCATTCTAATTTTGGAGGAGAATGTTCTCGACAGGATTTATCCCCCTATGTAGTCTTGCCGACAGATGCCAGCCATGTCGAAATGCTAGTAAAAAATTGGCAAAACGCGAAAAAAATAACACACCATTATGAATTTTTGATCTACACCGGAGAATACAATGGCGTACGCCTCTCTGCTTGTTCAGTTGGTCTCAGCGGTGTTCCAACTGCGACAGCGATAGAAGAATTATCTCGTTTGGGTGCACACACCTTCATGCACGTTGGATTTGCAGATCCGGTAATTGGAGAAATGAAAATGGGTGAGCTTGTTATTTCCACAGGGGCGGTTAGAATGGATGGTACCAGCTTGGGCTATGTTCGCCCAGAGTTTCCGTCACTGGCACATTTTGAAAACGTCATGGCAACTATTTCATCAGCACAAAATCGGGGTCTTTCCTATCAAGTTGCCACGGTCTGCTCGTTTGCCTCGTATGATTTATTAAGAGCTAATCGAACCATCAATCCTGAAATTCAACGCTCCTTGGATGAACTGGCAAATGCCGGAGTCTATGGTGGAACTGGTGTTGAAGCGGTCATATTCGTCCAGAGTGCACTTTATGGGTTGCGCGCTGGCTCTATATCCGTATCTCCAATTGACCAGGAAACTCAATCTGTGAACCCATCAGTCATTGAAAACGCGTTATTGACCAGCGCAGATGCCATCACGTTATTGGCAAAATGGGACTGTGAAAAATCCAGAACCAACAAACCATACATATTGCCTTAATTATGATTTGAATACGATCATTCTACAATAATAGGGGTTGTTAACCTTTACTTCATTCGCATTTCTTCATGTACCGATGACAACGCCTGCTCCAATGCCGCGATCATCATCTCTTCCTCGCTTTTTTATTCCTCTTTCAGCGCCATCGTGTACCCCTGCAACCCGCTCATCTTCATTAATTGCAGCGCAACACGCACTTTCGTTTTCGAATCACCGTTCCGCAGCGCGTCTTTAACCACCTCGATTGCCTCTGCTAGCAGCTCGTTCAGCGCTTCCATGTGCTACTGGATCAGTTTTTGAGGGTCAGGTCACAAAAATTGCGTGAGCATTTTCAGATTCAAAAACAAACAAAAGAGCAAAAGCCTTAAGATTGGGAAGAAAACGGATTGATTTTCCCATCTTCTGTTGGGACACCAATGAGACAGAGGAATCTACACAGAAGGTTCAAATCAACTTTAAGATCTTCTGGTTTGCGAGATATTCGTTTTCATGATCTTAGATATACAGCAGCGTACCTACTTTTGAACAATGGAATACCAGTAATAACCGTATCAAGACGATTAGGACATGCCCGACCAAGTATCACATTAGATGTTTACGGACATCTAATTCCCGAGAAACAAAAAGAAGTAGCGATTCTGATGGATCAGCTTCTTACCCCCATACAAATAGAAATTCCAAATTAATTGCATTTGGTTGCACCACGGTTGCACCAGAATAGAACAAACTGCTTATAAGCAGGTGGAAAAACAGTATATGTGGCGGTATTTACACTAGATTCACCCCATATAAGTGACGCACCAGGGAATCGAACCCTGAACCTACTGATTAAGAGTCAGTAGTTCTTTGTGTCCATTGGTTTCCGCAGGAATTGCAACGTAAACAGGAAAGGTGCCTTCATAAATAGGTTTTTAATTAGATTTACTGCTAATTCAGCAAATTTCTACTTATAAATGATACTAAATTCAGGGCTTAATATCACCATCTAATTTTCAAACACTTGAACATTATCAAAAAAGACATAATCAACTTCGCCTTCGTCTATTGCATCTGAGGGATAGAGAAACAGCCCAATCAATCCAGGCTCTTTTAGTGCTTGATTGTTGAAGTTTGCCAAAAACACTCCGTTTATGTAGACCTTCTGGCTTTCTCCGCTCACTTCCAATTTAACATGATTGAGGTCAGAACCTTGAAAGAAGTGTGAATCTGGTTCCATATACTCGGAAAATGCCCAGTCATCATCTATCCATACTCCCATTTTTACCTGGTTGATCTTTGGATATAAAAAGAGCGCATAATACTCATCCAAACCATCGGTGATATCTGGATCTGAACGAAAAATAAGGCCGCACCTGCTATCGTCATACGATTCAGGCATCTTAAAGTCGAATTCAACAATGAAGTCGCCAAGTTTAATTTCCGGGAACATGATAGGCAGTACACCAGTATATGACGTGCTTTCAATATACCCAAAACCTTTAGGCCTAAAGAAATGCATGTATTCGTCTGAAAATACGGGAACCGCGATGGTGTTGTCAGAATCAAAATCTTCAGAGAAGATTAGCGCATTCTCAGTTGCCACCTCATCTTGAGGGGCCTCAACATTTTCACCAGAAAGTGGTTCCGGCGAAGGATCTTCCAGTTCTTGTGTGCTTTCGTCAAGCGAGGTTTCAGGAGCATCGAGCACAGCTTCTCCATCTCCACTTCCAACACTGGCCGGAGAAACCTCGTCCGCGGATATAAATTTCATCAAGAAATATATGCCCACAAGAAAAGCCAATAATCCGGCAATTAAACCGATCTTTAACCGGGGAGAGATTTTCTTCGTTTTTACGAAAGGTTTTTTTTCTTGAGTGACGTGCGCCTCCAAATTGATGTTATCTTGTTTAATTTGAGACACTTTCACACCACATACCCCGCAAAATTTATCTTCTGAACTATATTCATTACCGCAATCAGGACATTTCATAAATTATCCCTTCACCAATAATTTAGACATTATCAACTTTTATAATAATTTCGATCCGCACTGCCTACAATATTTTTCTTTCTCTTCGAGAGGATGCCCGCAATTCCTGCAAAATTTATCTTCGGCTGTTTTCCTCGGAAGATCTTTATTAATATTGGATGCCTTTTGAGATGATGTGAGCAGGTGCTTCATACGATAAAGGATATTGCCGTTTGTACCAAGCGATGCTCCGGTGCTGAAGAACATCCCAGCCAATCCTATAGCAACCACGTTTGCTTTCGCAATAAATGCTAGAACCTGCGTCATTGCCAGAGATGCTATCCAGAAATATATATATACAACTGAGCGCTTTCCAACAACTTTATCCTCTTGAATATTCAGGATTGTTGTTGTCCCCCATGCAAAACCAAAACCAGCTCCAAAAATCAGAAAAAAAACGAACCCCCAGTTAATCCTGGCACCTTTTAATACAAGGACATTAAAAACGAGCATAAAGACAGAAAAAACAATACTAATCAGATGACTTCTTGCGCGCATGCGGTTTGTTTTTTTCATCTGTTTTATTAGTTTGGTAAAACCAACCATAATAAAAATTGTAGAAATTAACCCAACGAAACGCCCAAGGAAATTAGTTATTGTCTGCATAGATCTTACCTATTTCTGATCATCTACTTCTTCCGTCTTCTTAGAAAGACCCAGTTCAAATAATAAACGTGAAAGTTGCACACCGTTCATCCCATTCATTTGAACCCGGTTCTTTTCCGTATCCATACCAATTCTGACAACAAGGTTAACATTTAACCCAATTATGAAACCCAGGTGCAAACCAGATCCGCTATTATCAACACCAGAAAAAGAGCCAAAGCTCACCATCGGTAATAACCCTTCGGCAAGTGCGAGCGTAAATTCAGAGGGTTGGAACACATTCTTTTTTCCTGAAGTTAAAAGTGCTTCACCCACTAATTTATTTAGGGTTGAGTTGACCTTCTTTTCTTGCAGAGAATTGCCCACATAAGGAAACATGTAAGGCACTAAGGCCGATAACCACAACAGATCTTCCCCGAGTCGAATTTCTTTGAATCGTTTGGTCACATCTTGAGCGGTAAAAGTCAAAAGCGGGAAGTTTATATTTTGGATTTTCCCCTGCATCCGCCGGGTATAGATCAAATCCAACACACAAAGATAAGTTAGAAGATTCTCCGCTTCCAATTCCAGTTCAAAGGCCAAGCCTTCCAAATGGGGACCGTTTAGTAACTGAACCAATAACGCGTCCGAAATATCCGAAGGAGAAAGTCCCGGTCTGATGATGTGCAGGTCTTCACTTTTTCGGTGAGTATATAAAACCAGCGCGCCATCTTCAAAATCCGTTCGACTGTAAAAACTGGTGATCGCCATTTCATTAGGAGAACCCAGCAATAATTGAACCTGGTACATGGGGACAAGCAGCGAATGTACAGTATTCCGCGCTTCATTTAGAAAAGCAGGGGATTCGCTGCTTTCAGAAACTACCATCCAGCCTTTTTGCTGCAGCTCTTTTCCAAAGTCGAAGCTCAATTCAACACGTTTTATATCGCTGGGAAGAGGTGAGTCGTCAAATCGTTCAGCCTCTACTAGCGAGAGCAGTTGATTCAGCTGGTGGGAATCAATCCTTAACTCAACAAGCGTTTCCTGTTCAGGTTTTTTAAAATCAGTGGGTGGCTGCCCAATTTCTTCCACTGTGCCTTTCACCTTTTCGGAAATATTCTCCACTTTTTCTTTTAGGTCGATGTCGTTGACTGTTTTTTGAATTTTCCTGCGTGCTTTTGAGGTTAAACCTTTCAAAGTTCCCATACTTATGCTCCTAAGTTATCCGGCAAATCTAAATATTCTGTGTAATTCTCCCAAAGGCGGGTTATTTCACGCGTCGGCAATTCAATATTTGGATCTCTCTTCAGTATTTCCAGTTGTTTAATCCACTGCGGAGTCTGCGACTCACTCCCCGAATTGATCGTTTTCCATACACGCATCGCATGTTTTCCTTCCTGGCGAAGGATAGATATGCGGGATAAACTCTCACCAGTTTGTGAAACTGAATCGTTAATATGATCCAGAATCACTCGATTTACGTCCGCAACAGCCGCCTCAGGCTGGACAGGGAAATGCGGGACTGGCTCTAAAGGCCCAAAACCTCTTAAGGGTGCAACATCAGGATGCGCATCAAACATAATTGACCCGTTCTCTAACCTGACAGCAGAGCGCCCGCGGTTTATCATATCCACTTTATGCCAATGAATAAGCGGATCACTGCCATATCCACCACGTGGTGGAGCCACATTATCCGCATGAATGCCTGAGAACATGTTTACATCCGCATTGCCGGCATGCACTCCCGATTCTTCCACAGCTTCACGGAAAGTTTTGGAAAAAAGATCTTCGGCTTTTCGAGCGATTTCAGATTCACCCGCAATTACCGTGCTGTCAAAATCCGTGAATCGACCCACAGCCTGCGGTGAAAGAGGTTTCGCTCCTGTCCCTGTGACAGCAACACTCTCAATATAACTGCTGGCTGGTTTTCCATCTAAGAGCACGTTATCCAATCTTTCAAATGTTTCCTGGATGGCATTCTTGCAAATCTTATCGCGCGCCTGGTAAACCACCTGCTGCACACTGGAAGGTACAACACCCTCGCGAACAGCCTGCTTATAGGCCGGATTATTCATGAGCCTGACGGCAATCTCATCCGTTTGTGAAATCGTGTGTCTGCTGCCGGATTTTAAAAGATTGTTAACATGTACGTCTATATCCACGCCTTCCCTGAATAACCTGCCCATATCATCAGCAAGATCAGCACTGAGAGGACGGATGTGGTTATTTAAATAATTATCCATTCCAAGATCTACTGGCGGCATATTTCCGGGCTTGAAAATTGGTTTGTTCACGAACACTTGCGGTCCTCTTCCCCAATTTTGTTTAATTACAGGAAGATCAGCATCAAGTTTGGGCGCTCCTCCCAGTTTTACAGACGTTCGCCCCCACCATTCAGAAATCGCCTCCAAACCCTCTTCTCCAATCACCCGTTGGGCACCTTTCCCACCGTATTCAACTAATTTACCAACAATCTTTTCTCCCGCTTTGCTGAAAATATAATCCGTGCCAAGCTTGATGCCTGATTCCACCATGATAGACTTGGCAGCTTCCCAACCTGTTTTTCCCATCAGTCGAGCACGCCTGCTGGCATAAAGAGCATTCCCGATTGCCCTGGTTGGCATAAATATCACTTCCGAAGCACCCCCGGTCAGCACTCCACTGACCACTTCAATCCCCATAGCCGTCCAACTGCCCGTCAAGTCAGTGAATTCTTTCTGCCGCCGATTAAGAGCATCGATCTGTTGTTTCCATCCCGCATATGCTTCGGCCTCCCTATCCATTTTGAGGTGCGTATTGATAAGTGTCTCTAAACGCGCCAATGCTTTTCCATCCCATTTTCCATCCTGATGCACGTCAGAACCCATATCATCATACAGATCTATCAAATAATCACTTTTTTCATATTTGTCAG
>Ga0209345_10003471_pt1 | contig 16231 bp, 16 predicted proteins | sample Cruoilmetagenom7_FD_187294 | JGI IMG/M metagenome (GOLD analysis project Ga0209345, IMG submission 187294) | Oil polluted marine microbial communities from Coal Oil Point, Santa Barbara, California, USA - Sample 7 (SPAdes) (version 2) | ecosystem: Environmental > Aquatic > Marine > Oil seeps ... | reverse complement strand
AAATAGAAGATCTTGGCAAATTTGCATTTTTTGATAAATATGAAGCATATGTTAACTGTACTGCATGACCAACGCTTAGGGAAAAAAGAGCCTGTCCCAATGCTGTGACAAAAATGGTACCATTAATCAGGGAAAAATCAGGATGTAAATACCACTTAATTCCTTCTAGGGCACCAGGTAACGTCACAGACCTTACCAGTAGTATAATAATCATAATAAATAGGGCAGGCATCAGAAATTTGTTATAGACTTCAATCCCCTTAGAAATACCTTTAGCCACAATAAACATTGTTAACCCAAGAAAAACCGCTAAACAAATTATGGGATTCAAAGGTGCAGATATAAAGTTGGCAAAGAAAATATCCATTTCAGTGGTATGTTTATTTGCAACATTGCCAATAGTTGATTGTATAAAAAAATATATGGTCCAACCCCCAACAACTGAATAAAAAGCAAGAATGAAAAATGATGTTACTATATTAAGAAATCCAAGCCACTTAAAATTTTTATTAATTTTAGAATAACTCTTAACACAGTTTCCCTGCCCATTTCTTCCTATAGCTAACTCTACTAATAAAACTGATACACCTATAGTTATAAGTAAAACTGCATAAAGCATCACAAATGCAGCACCACCATTTTTACCAACAAGATATGGAAACCGCCATATATTCCCAAGGCCTATTGCTGATCCTGCCGAAGCAAGAATAAAACCCAAATTTGAACTAAAACCATCTCTTTTATTTAATAAGCTCACATTACTATCCTCTTTAATAATTTTTACCTAAATGAATAGGTTAACCAACAAATATAACTGATTTATAAAAACATAAATTATGTTTTTATGAACAGATGAAACTTATATATGATATCAATGATATCATATATAAGTCTTGATGCAATTCTAGCTGTCTGTCCATCAATGTCATATACAGGAGCGAATTCAACAACATCTACAAGTTTTACTTTATCCCTATATTTAATCAAAACAAATCTCAGAAAATACATTAGCATTTCAATCGTTATTCCGCGGGGCGCAGGAGCGCTAACCCCAGGCGCTATATAGCATGGTAAAACATCCATATCTATTGATAAATAAATAGTCTCACAATTTTTAATAAACAGATCTAATTTTTTTTCAAGATTTTGGATATTATAGAAGTTTACCTCTGAATCTAAAACATAATTTACCCCTAAATTATCGGCAGTTTTAAAGAGTGTCCTGGTGTTGTTCGCTTTGCTTATACCAAAACAGAAATAATTAAAATCAACGTTATCCATCTTGCAGTCATCTGCTATCTGAAGAAAAGGCGTACCAGAACTGATGGATTGCTTATAGCTTCTTAAATCAAAATGCGCATCAAAATTGATAATGCCTATACTATTAGAAGGTTCCGTTTCCCCTAAAAATTTTTTGAGTCCAAAATAACTGCCATATGCAGTCTCATGACCACCACCTAAGATAAAGGGAAAATGTCCAGCACTCATTATTTTATAAATTTCTTCAGATAATTCTACTTGTGATTCTTTGATTTTGCCACCTTCACATATAACACACCCTCCATCATATATTGATAACTCTTTCCAATGGGAAGCAAAATTACCAAATGTTTTTTTTAACTCATAAGATCCTTCTCTCGCGCCCACCCTACCCTTATTCTTACGGACCCCTTCATCACAAGCAAAACCAAGAATCACAACACCCCTGTTTTTATTGATAAACGGTGAATCAAGTTCTTTTACTTTTTGGTGTACCAGAAAGGAATTTTCATTATCTTCAGAATCTATTCTTCCTCCCCAAATTGACGTTACAGATCTTTCATACATAGAATGGTCTCTCCTTCTTTTATAACTTGAATTAGCGGATTAATCCCATACTGATAAGCAAGCATAGCAGGAGCACGTACATCCCATATAACAAAATCAGCATCTTTACCAATATCAAGAGAACCTGTTTTATCTGCTATACCTAGAGCTTTTGCGGCATTGATTGTCACACCTTTAAGAGACTCATAAGGGGTTAATCCAAAAAGGACACAAGCCATATTTATTATCAATAAAATTGAAACAAAAGGTGAAGTTCCTGGATTTATATCCGTTGCTATTGCCATATCTACCATATTTTTTCTGAATAATTCTACAGGGGGCTTCTGCTTCTCTTTAAGAAAATAAAACGCCCCAGGCAGTAGTGTCGCTACTGTATGAGAAATTGCCATCTCCTCAACACCACTTTCCTCCAAATATTCAAGATGGTCGGCTGACAAAGCGCTATACTTTGCAGCCAACTTAGCAGCGCCAGAACTTGACATCTGCTCTGCATGAATCTTTATATTAAATCCATATTCATTTGCGCATTTAAAGATTGTTTCTGTTTCTTTCAAATTAAAAGCAATATTCTCACAAAAGACATCAACAGCATCGGCTAATCTTAACCTTGATATTTCAGGTATCATTTCATGACAAATTTTCTCAGCATATTCTTCCCTATTATTCTTATATTCTTCAGGAATAATATGTGCTAAGAAAGTTTTTTTTACAGATACAGGAAATTTTTCTTCAAGTTTTTTAGCAATCTTTAACATTTTTATTTCATTATCTAAATCAAGACCATATCCAGACTTTATTTCAACTGTTGTAACTCCTTCGTGCATCAAGTTATTTAGTCTTAAGGCTGATTCATTATAAAGTTCCTCAAAACTAGCTTGCCTTGTTGCATTGACTGTTGCTAATATACCCCCCCCTTTTTTTAGAATTTCTTCATATGATTTACCTTCAAGTCTCATCTCAAACTCTTTGCTTCTGTCACCGGTAAAAACTAAATGTGTATGGCAATCAATAAAACCTGGAGTAATAAGCCTCCCTTTAATATCAATAATCTCATTAGCTGAGACAGCTATATCATCTAATTTGTCAGTAGCAATTATGAGATTTATACGACCATCTGCAACTCCTATTGCACCATTTTCTACTATACCATAAGTGTTATCAACTGATTCGCTGTATGTTACAAGCTTGGCATTGGTCCAAATTTTATCACATCTAAGCATACCCTAACCCCTACAATGTATTGACAAATCATTTGTTTGTATATACAAACAAATGAGAAATCAAGTGAAAATTAAAAGGGGTATAAAAATGGATCCAGCTAAAACATCAAAAACAGTACGTACTATAAAGGCTCCAAGAGGAACAAAACTTAATGCAAAATCATGGCAAACTGAAGCAATGCTCAGAATGATTATGAACAATCTGGATCCAGACGTAGCTGAAAAGCCTGATGAATTGATAGTTTATGGTGGAATTGGTAAAGCTGCCAGAAACTGGGAATGTTTTGATAAAATTGTAGAAGTAATCAAAAGATTAAACAGTGATGAAACACTGTTAATTCAATCTGGAAAACCTGTTGGGGTATTCAAGACACATAAGGATGCGCCGAGAGCTTTAATAGCAAACTCCAATATTGTTCCCTATTGGGCTAATTGGGATAAATTCCATGAACTCGATAGAAAAGGACTTATGATGTTTGGTCAGATGACAGCTGGTTCATGGATATACATCGGAAGCCAGGGGATCGTACAAGGAACTTATGAAACATTTATATCTATGGCAAAAAAATATTTTAGTGGCGATCTGACAGGGAAATGGATACTAACCGCAGGACTTGGCGGAATGGGGGGTGCTCAACCACTAGCTGCCACTATGGCCGGGATGTCTATGTTAGCCATAGAATGTGATGAAGAGAGAATCAAGAAAAGAGTTATGACAGGCTATTGTCAATACAAGGAATATAGCCTGGATAAAGCAATGATGCGTATTGAAAATGCATGCAAGAAAGGTGAAGCAATCTCAGTGGCACTGCTTGGTAACGCATCTGAAGTCTATCCTGAAATTGTTAAAAGGGGTATCAAACCTGATGCTGTTACTGATCAAACGAGCGCTCACGACCCATTAAACGGTTATCTCCCAAAAGGATGGTCTTTAGAATATTCAAAAAAAATGCGGAGCAAAAACCCTAAAAAGGTTATTGATGAAGCAAGGGCTTCTATCGCTATTCATGTGAAAGCGATGGTAGCATTTCATAAAATGAACATACCTACCTTTGACTACGGAAATAACATAAGACAGGTCGCATATGAGGAAGGAGTTGAGGATGCTTTTCTGTTTAAAGGATTTGTGCCAGAATATATAAGACCTCTATTTTGCAGGGGAATAGGTCCCTTCAGATGGGTTGCTTTATCAGGAGACCCTGAGGATATATATAAAACAGATAAAAAAGTAAAAGAGCTTATAGATGATAAGCATCTTCACAACTGGCTTGACATGGCCAGACAAAAGATACAATTTCAAGGATTACCTGCAAGGATATGTTGGGTTGGCCTGGGAGATAGGGCAAAACTTGGTTTGGCTTTTAATGAGATGGTAAAAAATGGGGAATTAAAAGCGCCTATTGTTATTGGTAGAGATCATTTGGATTCAGGATCAGTGGCAAGTCCAAACCGTGAAACAGAATCAATGAAAGATGGTTCAGATGCTGTTTCAGACTGGCCATTTTTAAATGCGCTGCTTAATACGGCAAGTGGTGCTACATGGGTTAGCATACATCATGGAGGCGGCGTAGGTATGGGATACGCCCAACATGCAGGTGTAGTTATTGTAGCAGACGGAACAGATGAAGCTGAAAAACGCCTCAACCGCGTGTTAACAAACGATCCAGGCACAGGAGTTATGCGTCATGCAGATGCTGGATATGAGTCAGCGATTGACTGTGCAAAAGAAAAAGAGTTAGATCTACCCATGATAAATTACTAAGAGACAGCATCCTCTAAATGGATAATATATGGCAATTTCACAATATCAAAAAATAAAAGAGTATATAAAAAATAATATCACAAGCTCTCACTATAAAATAAACAGCAAAATACCCACTGAACACGAATTTGCAAGTATGTTTAACGTTAGCCGAGCAACTGCTAATAAGGCTATAAGTGATTTGACATCTGAAGGTTTTCTTATTAGAAAGCGTGGGGCAGGAACATTCGTAGTAAAAGTTAAAGCTGAAACATCCATACTTGATATTGAAAACATTCCTGATGAAGTTTATTCAAGAGGTCACGTCTACAGCAATAGAGTTTACGCCGTAAAAAAAATCCATGCTAATAATACTATTGCAACATTATTAAACGTTATTAAAGATCAAATAGTATACAACTCAATAATAGTACATATGGAAAACGGCGTACCCATAAGACTTGACAACAGATATATTAATCCTATAGCTGCTCCTGAATATATAAAACAAGATTTTTCCAAAATTACCCCCAACGTATATTTAACCAGAGTATGCCCCTTATCTAGAATGGAACATAAAATAGAAGCTGTTATGCCTGATAGAGAAATACAGAAATATCTCCAGATAAATATCAAAAAACCATGTTTATTAGTAAATAGGCGCACATGGTCTAAAGGAATCATTGTTACTTATAGCAGACTATATTATCCCAGTTCCAGATATAAATTGAACTCTAATAGAGATTTTACCTAGCCTAAATATGCAAATTCTGAAAAAAAGTTGAAACCAAACTACTAAAAAATAAATTGTCTTGAAATGGATAACCACTTGACTTTAAAATCACGTCTAATATATTTGTAGGCTTATAGAAAATGAGTTGGAGTCAAATATGGGATGGACCTATTTGTTGCTTGCAGGTGTTTTTGAAGTGGGCTTTACCACATTCTTAAAGTTATCGGAAGGATTCACCAAACTATTACCAACCACAGCATTTCTGATTTTTTCTGCTTCTAGTTTTTGGTTTTTAACAAAAGCATTAAACACAATCCCTCTGGGAACAGCTTATGCTGTCTGGACCGGGATAGGAGCTGCAGGAACAGCTTGTATAGGAATATTTTTCTTCTACGAATCTGTTACTTTCTGGAGAATATTTTTCATCCTTCTTTTAATAACTTCCATTATAGGCTTGAAACTTGTTTCAAATACACATTAATGGGGATAGTTCTGAACATATTGAACTGAGAGTGAAGTTTTTTATATAAAACAGCAATATTCTCAAATTTGTTCAAAGTAGTGAACAGTAGCATTAATTGCATCAGATATCAGGTGGAAAATTATGGATTTAAAAATTAAACTGGATTCTAAAGGTATAAACTGGGGCGATGTCACCCAGATTTTAAAAAAGGGAGGTATGGCGTACCACACCCCTGAAATCCACCAGAAAGCCTTTGAAAACAGTCATACAGTTGTATTTGCTTTTGATGGGTACAACTTAATTGGCATAGGCAGAGCAATCTCAGATGGGACTTATCAAGCTGCAATTTACGATATGGCTATTTTACCGAAATATCAGGGTAAAGGTTTGGGACGTATAATTATGCAGCATATTCTCAAAAATATTGGGAACTATAATATCATAGGCTATGCTGCGCCGGGAATGGAGGAGTTCTACAAAAAATTTGGATTTAGAAAAATGAAAACAGGGATGGCTTTATTTCAAAAACATGAAAAGATGCATAAAAAAGGGTTTATAGAGTAATTGCAGAAGTTCCTTAGTTCTCAATGAAAAAAAGTATCTTTAATTTCCCTGTTTATTTTATTTAAACAATTGTTAAAAAGAGATCCTAAGCATTAGATAGAAAATCAACAATATGCTTATTAACAACTTCAGGTTTTTCCCACATAACCATATGCCCTGCCTCAGGGATAATATGCAATTGAGTATTCATAATATTATTCCTTAAATAATCTGAGTATTTGATAGGAGTAGCAATATCATCTTCACCACAAAGGATCAAGGCTCTGGTCTCAATATCTTTTATTTTGTCTATTAAATTAAAACCATCACATGCCATAAAATCTTTATAACGGGTCATCGGTGTTGTTAATAAAAATTCCTTTTCTGCATTTTTTATCAAGGTCCCTGAAGTTTTATAAGAATATGAATATTCTGCAAGACTCTCACCCCTTTTCACCATTTCCAATAAAGCTTGAGATGTTCTTAATTTTGCACCAGTACCTATTAGTATCAAAGAATCTAGCTTTTCCTTATATTTTAATGCAAATAACTGGGCGATAGCTCCACCCATAGAATGACCAGCAATAGCAACATTATCAATGTTTAATACATCTAAGAATTGTTCTATAAAATCACAATATTTTTCTATACTTTCAGCACCTTCACCATCAGATCTCCCGTGTCCTGGAAGATCCATTGCTATCTGAGTGTATCCTGGAATATCTGCTTTTATTTGGTTATACCATGTGTAAGAAGTACATCCAGCCCCATGCAAAAACAATAAGGGGATATCGTCATTATTCCCACCCTTTTTTGCTTTATAAAATATTTTTAAACCATTTACAACTAATTCCATTTTTTAATCCTCACATAAATTTATAATATACATATTTTTCATCTTTACCGAATATTATATCTTCTTTAGATATACAAATCAAAAGAATTTATCTAAACTATTATCTGAAGTGTATTTTAACCTGCTTGTTATCACTATTATATATATTTATTACCCACTACTTCAAGGATTGGATGCCGTTGCAGCAAAATTTGTAAAGCCGACGAAGTTTTCTTAAAAACTGCCAATCAGATTCCATAGACTTAAGAGGACTTTGTAAGATAATCACGACCGGGGTTTTTAATTGTTATTATTACTTCTCTCCTAAAAAAATAAAATACTCAACCAGTTGATAAGTATTGAAGATCTGGTTTACAGACATAGGTTTTATAATACTATAATATTATGAATTTTGTTAACAGAGTAATAAGCGCGCTTACAGCAATTAAACAAGCTAACAGTGGTGATAAGATCGAGCAGGAGCATATTTCTCTCATAATGGTATTCGTCACTATATCCATTTTCTCGATCCTTGTTCTCTTGCTGTTAAACGAGCCTCTTTTATCTTTTATCTCTTACTGTTACATAATGTCACTAATCTTTCTATGTGCCTGCAAATTACTGAGTTTTAATAAGCAAGGTGTTATTCTCGCAATTGCAATATTTTTTTTTCTTATACATTTAAGCCTTTGGCTCATTTTTAATTCACTCTTTGAAAGTGAAAATTTTCTCCAAATTGATGATTTATTTGAAGCAATTATGTATGTTTTGTTTTTTGTAGCTTTAAATTTTGTGGAATATAAAAGTAAACCTGTATCTTCTATCTATTTTTTAATCACTATACTTTTGATATCCCTTATATTTATTAATCCAATCTTTTTAAATTCTACCAAGTTGCCTCTGGATACAATTATTGATGTCATTTTAATCAATATTGTTTTATTCAAGGCGTCTCCACATATTGAATCCTTTATAAAGGGATTGGCTCCTGATGGCAGATTTTTCTGGATATCAGGGCTTATTATGGCATGGATGGCTGAACCAGTTGATGGAATGCTTGAAGTAGGTATTAAAGTATTTGATACAAAATTTACTGAATTTCTATTTGTTGTATCCATATTTTACATAGCTATAGGCTTTTTAGCAGAATTCCAAAAATGGAAAATAGAACTTTGGCCTTTTGCAATCGGAGTAGGAAGTCTATTGATTGCATGGATTGCTGGAATAGTTATTTCATACAGTGCAACGCCAATTCTGCATCACACATGGGCATTAGTAGGAGGTTATATAATATTTATTTTATCAACAGCAATAATCATGAGCAATAGAATACGGCTCAACAGAACTAATAGGCAACTGGCAGGATGGAGTAAACTTGTTGATGAAATTACAGAGAAACATACAAAAGATGGTAGTGTAGAAAAACTAGTTGAAAAGGTATTTAGCATTTTGAAAAAAAACATTAATAATATCATAGGAATAAGTTTAAATCTGCCTTATAAAATCCAGAGAGGGAACAATAGTGATTTTTCCATACAGATATTTGACAGAAATGAACCTATTGGACATCTATTCTTAAAAGAACAAACTATAAATATAGAAGACCTAGAAGCATTCACTCCAATTCTAGGAAGAAGATTAAGAGAAGAAATTACAAAAACTGAATGGAGAAACAAGGCTTTAACCGATCAACTTACAGGATTGCTAAATAGAAGTGGTTATAATTTAATGATATTTGATATATTAAATAAATGTCAGACGAGTAATCTAAATCTCACTGTCTCCATGATAGATATAGATTATTTTAAAAAAGTTAACGATACATTTGGTCATAACACGGGTGATAATGTTCTGGTCACTCTTGCAAATTTGCTAAAACAATCATTGAGAAAAGAGGATCTTATCATACGGTGGGGTGGTGAGGAGTTTTTAGCGCTTTTAATTGATACAGGTGTAGCTCAAGCTGAAAAAGTGATAAACAGAATAAGAGAGAACCTCACTAAAATTAAGATAGAACCTGTAAATTGGACAGTTACTTTCTCCTCCGGTATAGCAGGTGAAATAATACCAAAAAATATTAGTGAAGTAGAAATTTTGATACAAAAAGCGGACTCTGCTCTTTACAAGTCAAAAGAAAATGGACGAAACAGAGTAACCATTGTTACAGAATAACCTCTCTCACATAACACAACAGTGACTAAGACAATTAAGAAACATGAAGAAAAGCTTAAAAAGTAATAGCTTGAGAACTGTTCTTTTCTGTGCTTCCACAGGATTGAACAAGCCCCATGAAATTTCTCTATTAAATGTTGTATCTCATCACATTGGCTCTGTACCTATTCTAAAAATATTTTAGTGAGCCATACCTATTTTTTTATTGTCCTTTTACTTTTATTCCATATGCAAGTGTGCCACCCGTTGCATAAGAGATTGGCCTTGCATTAGCAAAAAACATTTTGGTATCTGCAGGCATTAGTAGTTTAAATGTATAACGACAATTGCTGGGCGCACCCATAATTCTCTCATCATGAGGTTATTCAAAGGTACAATCTACTAATTCTATTACACTTGGAAAATATGAAACAAGAATATCATCTCTTGTTGTGGAATTGCATTCAATAACAACATCAAATGGTTTATTGAAATCCACCTCTATAAGCTGTGTGGGATCCCCTGAAAGTGTTTCATCACCGAATCCTTGTTTCTCAGTAGTCAGACTATTTTCTAATAAATAAGCATTTTTAGAAAACCCTATCATAAAGAAAGATATTATCTCTGTATAAATAGTAGACTCTGGCACATCCCCATTGTTTTTAAACTATAGTATTTTTATATCCTATTTTGCATTTCAAATTTGATAAATTTGTATGCGAACTGCTAGAATGCAAGCTTGGCTACGTAATTCCGCAAACCTGACTGTTTGCCATTTTCGATTAAACCAGGAGATAAAACACAAGTATGGTACTCTGGATAGCAGATCAAAAAAAATGGTGATAGTTTTTTTTAAAGAGTTCTGAAATAAAAATAAAAGTAGTTAAAACCTATCTAATTACTTTCAATTAGAATATTTAAAACATCATAACTTCCTAGCAAAAAAATTTAATTCTGAGGAGACAATAGAGAGGATAAAAACAAACGGTCCATTATATAATTTGTGCAATAGGTCTTTGAACTTTTATTATAAAAGGGCATAATATGAATGAGACCTGACCTGTCTTCATTCCCTTTAATATTTTGCTAATAGGGGACATTTCTACTTTGGTTTGACAAATATTTAGCTTCGCCATTGATATTCATATAAAAATAATTATAATGATCGTTTGGATTTGAACAGTTCACAAAAAATAAAGGTTAAAATGACTCTCTTAAAGATAACAAAACTATGGATACCTCTTGCCTTAACGTGGCTGATGATGTCTGCCGAGGGACCGTTCCTGGCTGCTATCGTGGCGAGAATGAGCGAGCCCAAATACAATCTTGCTGCATTTGGTATAGCCTTTGCTTTTGCCCTATTAACGGAAGCTCCTATTATGATGTTACTGGGTGCATCTACAGTACTTTCTAAAGATAGAAAATCATACTTCAAACTCAGAAATTTTACCTTCACATTAAATTTAATTATTACTATTATACTATTATTAATAGCCTTACCTCCTATTTTTAAAATAATCGCTGTGGATATGATAGGTGTTGAACCGAATATTGCACAGATAGCTAATAATGCTGTTTTACTGCTACTGCCTTGGCCTGCTTCTATAGGTTTTAGAAGGTTTTATCATGGTATCCTAATTAGAAACAACCAGACAGTAAAAATTGCGATTACAACAATTTCTCGTATTTTGATTATGGCAACAACTGCTATAAGTTTATACAAACTATCTTATTTAAAAGGAGCATATATAGCATCTATTGCATTAAGTTCAGCTGTCTTGTTCGAATCATTATTTACAAGATGGATTGCAAGAAAAAATATTAGTTCCCTACTTAACCAGAAAGTAACTGAGGATATAAAAACGCCAACTTATTTAGAAATAACTAAGTTCTACTATCCATTAGCCTTAACCCCGTTTATAGCTATTAGTGCTCAACCAATTATCACATTTTTTCTAGCTAAAAGTGTTTATTCTCTGGAATCTTTGGCTATCTTCCCAGTTGTTGCTTCTTTTTCCTTTATTTTTAGGAGTATGGGATTGTCATTGCACGAGATTGCAATAGCAAAGATAGGAAATAATTTTGAAAATTATAGTCAAATAAAACTTTTTTCAATCATACTGGCTTCAGTCATTACCACAGTAAATGTATTAGTTATCTTTACGTTCCTTGGTGACATATGGTTTGTGGATATTTCAGGTCTATCTGAATTCTTGGCTGGATTTGCCATTATAGGCTCCCGTATTATTTTTATACTGCCAGCATTAACTGTTTTAATATCATTGCAAAGAGCTATTTTAATAACTGCTAGTCAAACTACACCTGTAGGAATAAGTACTGTGGTGGAATTAGCTGGGATTATAATTACTATATATTTATTTGTAAAACTGACCAGTATTCCAGGTATATATGCTGCCTGTTTCTCTTTTCTTGTCGGTAGAGTTGCTACAAACATCTTTCTTATATACCCGATCAATAAAATATTCAAAAACAGAACCTGCTAATATAGCTTTGCAAAAATAGTAATGAAATTATATATCCTTATATTTTATCTATAAGATATTCTGCCAGGCGCAAATCCTCTAAAAACGTTATTTTTATATTTTCATAGTTTGATAAGGTATAGTTAATATCTACATCTATAATTTCCACTGCTTGTGCATCATCTGTAATGTTTATATTTTTCGTTCTGACATATTCTAAAGCTTTTGTTAATATTATTGTTTTAAATACTTGGGGTGTATGGGTCAATACATATTTATTTCTATCAACCGTGCTGCATATTTTATCACCTTTTACTAATTTTAAAGTATCTTTCACAGGCAAAACACAAATTGCAGCGCCTGTTTGCAGCCCCAGATCTATTGTTTTTCTAATTACATCTTGTGACACAAAGGGTCTTACAGCATCATGTACCATAACAAAGTCAGATCGTGATTTAGATAAGCAACTGTAAACAGTATCCTGCCTTTTCTCACATCCCTCTACAAGTTCAAAACTTTTTAAGTTAGCTAAATATGCAGATTGCTCTGCCAATTCAAAATCTTCTTTTAATACGCCAATAATAAAATGATTAAAATCGTGAGCCCTCTTTAATTTATCCAGCGTGTAATATAATATCGGTTTGTCTTTCATCTTAAAAAATTGTTTTTTAACAGAATTAGAAAACCTCTTACCAATACCTGCTGAAGGTATTAACACATCTATCCTCACTATTGAAACTTTCCAAAAACAATCCTGCCAGATTCTGTTTGCAACAAGCTTGTAACTTCCACCTTCATTGTTTTACCGATATTCCTCTTGCCATATTCCACAACAACCATTGAACCGTCATCAAGATACCCTATTCCCTGTTCTTTCTCCTTCCCTTCCCTTATTATTGCGATATTAAGTTCATCCCCTGGGAGAACTGTTTGCTTCAAGGCCATTGTTAAACTATTTACATTTAATACTTTTATGTCTTGTATTTCCGCCACTTTGAGAAGATTATAGTCAGTAGTAATAATAGATCCTTTTACTTTTTTAGCCAAGTACACCAACTTTTCATCGACAGCATCAATATCTTTAAAATCAACATCCCTTATTTCCACATCAATATTTTTCTGAGACTGGAGCTTTTTTAATACATCTAACCCCCTTTTCCCTTTCTGTCTTCTCAAATGCTCGTGTGAATCCGAAATATTCTGGAGTTCACTTAAAACAAATTTTGGTATTACTAACACCCCCTCCAGAAAGCCCGTTTTAACAATATCAACAATCCTTCCATCTATAAGTGTTGAGGTATCTATCAGTTTTATTAATTCCATGTACTTATTTTTTAGATCTTTTGGATCATGTCTATCAAAAAAATTCTCTATTACATGATAATTATTATAGCCAATAAAACTACCCAAATATGAAATCACAAAGTAGAAACTCAATGTAAATGCTGCATTAGTAAAAAATGTGCTGAGTGTAGCTGTTATAATATATCCCATTATAAGAAAAAATACTGCCCCCCCTATAGCTGACAGTATTTTGTAACTTTTCAACTCTCTAAACACAATTTCCACCAGATAAGCAGCCAGAATAATACCAAGAGAATACGTAATAGCATAATGTTGATCTATCCCCAACTCGTCTTTGAAAGCAAAAAAAACAGTAAAAATAAAAACTGAATATAATATTCTAAAACCCCACATCATAACCTCCTTTTTTTGTTTTGATTATAAATAATATATCTGTAGGTATTATAATATTTCTTTGACAATATAACAACTAATAATGAGAAAGGGTGTCAAGTCTGTTTTTGACCTTTGATGACCTTGACCGTCAATGCATCTAGTCTATTCTTTAGCTTTGGGGTTAACTTGCATCCTATGTTTCAGGCTTTCAATGATACTGCTGACAGAACTATATTTTTTTATGTCAAGTTGCGCGCCTATCTCCTTCAACGTGTTACGCATCAGCTCTCACATCAAGAATATGGCTGCTTTTCGAGCTTCGTTAAATTTCCCTCTTTTTGATTTATATATATCATCTTGACCAACTCCATACAAATCAGACACGCTTTTTATTATCAACTGTGTGAAAGGTAACTATCAAAGGTCAAAAGCAGACTTGACCTCTGTCAGCCCCCCTTCACATTATTGTCTGCTATCTTGAGTACCTCATCAAGAACACTTACTGCTTTGTCAATCTCTTTTTCTGTAATAATAAGAGGAGGAGCGATGGTAAAATGGTTATACCATGTATTTATATAAACACCCAGTTTAAAAGCCTCTCCAGCTATTTTATCTGTCATTAATGGCTTCATTAAAGCTTTATCTTCTTTTGTATTAAAAGGTTCTTTCGTTTTTCTATTTTTGACAATCTCTATTGCCCAGAAATGCCCGATACCCCTCACATCCCCTATACTCACATGTCTTGTTTTTAGTTCCTTAAGTTTCTTTTCCAGATAGATAGAAACTCTCTTGATAATTCCAGATTTTTCCAGTTTTATATATTCATCAATAGTGGCCGGTATCGCAGACAGCGTAAGAGGATGGCCTGAGTATGTATGCCCATGCGGGAAAAAGCGATCATTAAAAAAGTCTTTTATTTCACTTCTGGTGATTGTAATACCAACCGGTGTATAGGCAGATGAACACCCTTTTGCAGTAGTAATAATATCAGGTATAATATCCCAATGTTGAAAGGCAAACCACTTGCCTGTTCTAAACCAGCCACTCATTACCTCATCCACGATCAACAAGACACCATTTTCATCAGCAATCTTTCTTAAGAGCTGCAAATAACCATCTGGAGGTACTATAATACCGTTAGTTCCAACAACAGGTTCCACAAATATGGCAGCAACATTACCCTCTTCCTTAATCATATAATCAATATATTTTGCGCAGGCTATGCCACAATTGGGATACTCCATACCAAAAGAACATCTGTAGCAATAAGCATCCGGCGCAAAAATAACACCAGGGATCTTATTCGCGGGTTCAATAAACCATCTTCTTGGATCACCTGTGAGATTAATCCCACCTGTGGTAGCTCCATGATAAGAACGATATCTCGATATTATTTTATATTTTGGAGACATGTATTGCCTCAGCATCAATATTGCAGCTTCATTTGCTTCAGTTCCTGAAGGAGAGAAGAAAAATTGATCTAACTCTGCAGGCACAACAGTAAGCAATGATTCAATTGTTTTAACTGTGATATCGCAAATATAGCTTGGGGCAATATAGGGGATTTTTTTAGCCTGTTCACATATGGCTTCAGCTACCTTTTTATTACCATGACCCAGATTAGAACACATAAGCTGCGATGATAAATCCATATATTTATTGTTATTATCATCGTAAAAATACACCCCTTCCGCTTTTGTTATATATAAAGGTTTTTTCCATCCCTTTTGTGGACGCCACGTTCCATAAGTATGGTTTGCAACAAAAATTGATTCATCATTGTAACTAATCATACGCCCCCCCATCCGCTAATAATAAAACATAAATATTAACCCACCAGGCAACACTCCTAATGAAGTCAAAGCATTGCCATTAGTAATTATAGTATAAAAACTGTTTTAAAGTAAATATGTATTTTACTGAAAACAATTTGATAAGAACATAGATATAGGTGAAGTTATATGGATTTTTTGCAAAAAGTGTGCGAGATAAGGCGATTATGCTTACAAGGGCATATAACTGATAGCCTGTGTATTGAACCATTACTATGTCGACGTAGGCATAGTTTCGCTTGCCCCGAGCCCGACACAAATATTTGTCAGCTCATAATAGAAAAGAGATATTGGCACTTTTCAATCATTTGATAAAAATATGATTTCAAAACCGGAATCAATAATGTATGTCCTTGTCTGTGTAGGACTTTGGGCACTTGTTCCTGTAGTCTCAGAACTTAGGCAAGCAGACCTCGACAATCATAAGTTTTTATTTTGGTCTATCCTTGTTTCGTTCATAGACGTTGCATTTGCAACAGTTACTGTAAAGCAAAGATTGGATTAATTCAATTTTTCTTGGGTTTTTAGGCCCTATTTTTATTATATTTTTGATCTATTTTGGTTATGTAAACATACAACAAGGACTTGAGGTTTAGTGCTTCAATATATTTGATCTGGCATGCGTCCACAACACCTACCGTATGTCCAATTATAATGTTGCCTATTATCACGTTGGAACGACATAATATTAACTATTACTACTATATCTGAATTCAATAGTTT
>Ga0209345_10003470_pt1 | contig 16233 bp, 13 predicted proteins | sample Cruoilmetagenom7_FD_187294 | JGI IMG/M metagenome (GOLD analysis project Ga0209345, IMG submission 187294) | Oil polluted marine microbial communities from Coal Oil Point, Santa Barbara, California, USA - Sample 7 (SPAdes) (version 2) | ecosystem: Environmental > Aquatic > Marine > Oil seeps ... | reverse complement strand
AACAATCGCGCCGAGAATTCCCACTTGCCGTTTCGACGAAGAGAGCGAGCCATGCTGCGCTTCCGCCGACCGCGAAGTTTACAGAAATTCGTCTCGGTCCAGAACCATTTCAACCAGGAACGCCAGCTTTACTCCCGAGAAAACTTCAAGCTTAACCGCGCCGCCGCTCTGTCCGAGTGGCGTCAACTCGGTGCGGCATAAAGGGCGGCTTCATTCTCTTTGTCGAAACCGGTTCGAATTCGTCTGACAGCACCCGTGGTTGTTGCATTTCAGAAGCATCGTGCTGGATCAATCAAGCCGATACATTCGCCTAGCACTCGCCAAACACCCATTGCCGCGCGATTTTCAGGATGAGCACAGGATGATATATCGTGCGGCAATGTCTCGAAATAAGGAACTGGCCTCTGAACTTTTAGAGGCACATATTGATGTCACCCTCACAACAGTAGCTAAATTTTCTGCTTGACCAGTCTGGTGAAAACGTTGGCGAATGTTGCATCTTGCGCTATTTTTTTGGCATGGCTGGCGTCTGGGGCACTAGGGGCTATTTACTATTCAGGCCTGCAGAACATGGGCGTCAGAAATTGCCACCGGAGAAGGATGCAACTCGCCTCTCGATAACGGCCTTGAGCCACCCTAGATAATTTGGCTTGGTGCTGCCGTACTTCCGAAGCTAAACACTCCATCTTCTTCAAAAGACTAAAGTGTTGCGACGACCCATTGAAACCGCAGGACAAAGCCGACCTTGACTCAATTGGAGCGAACTGCCGCAATCGGCCCAAGAGCGACCGAAGACTGCGATGACCCCGACCTCCGCTTGCATTTGATGATAAAACGGTGGTCAATACTTCTGGAACAAAAAGCCGACATGTCGAAACTTACAATCCACAATTTGAGGAAAGCATGGAAACACGTAAACTAGGGGTAAACGGTCCAGAAATTGCGGCCATCGGCTACGGTGCGATGTCTTTTTCGGACATGTATGGGCCCACCAACGAGACCGAGAGCCATGCGATACTGGATGCCTGTCGCGAGTTGGGCGTAACCCACCTGGACACGGCAAATGTCTATGGCATGGGCAAGTCTGAAAGCACCATTGGGGCCTACCTGCGGGCCAACCCAAGTGCGCGGAATGAGTTCGTGATCGCCACCAAGGCAACAATCAAGCGCGATGCTGATGGAAATCGGACCTTTGACAACTCTGCCGAGCATTTGGAAGCCGAACTCGAAATGTCGCTGGACCGGCTTGGCGTGGATTGCGTGGATCTGTTCTACGCCCACCGACGTGATCCGCGCATTTCGCCGGAAGAAACAGCCGCCAACCTCGGCCGTCTGGTGGAAAAGGGCAAAACCCGGGCGGTCGGACTGTCGGAGGTCGCGCCTTCGACCTTGCGTCGGGCGATGAAGGTTTTTCCGATCGCTGCCGTTCAATCGGAGTATTCGCTCTCAACCCGCAACCCCGAGCTTGGGTTGGTGCAGACCTGTGCAGAGCTTGGCGTGGCCATGGTAGCGTTTTCTCCGGTGGGAAGGTCTCTGTTGACCGACAATCCAATCCCCCACGAGCGGATCGCTGACTTGCCTTTCTTGGCTGGGAACCCGCGCTTCATGGAGCCGAACCTGACTGAGAATTTGAAGCTCACGGAAGGTTTCCGAAGCCTTGCGAGGGAAATGGGAACTTCGGCGGCAGCGCTTGCCAATGCCTGGTTGCTGGCACGAGGGCCACACGTAATCCCAATTCCAGGAACGCGGTCGGTGGATCATCTGAAAGAATGTGTGGCTGGTGGCGATCTGAAACTCTCGACGGGCGATCTTGAGGCGATCGAGGCTGTTCTGCCAGTTGGCTGGGCGCACGGGGACCGCTATTCAGCCGCACAGTGGATCGGTCCGGAGCGGTTTTGCTGAACCGCTTTTGTTTGCCCAAGCCAGTTGAACTTTGGCCTCGGTAGCCCAACGGTAGCTTCGTCCGCTTAGCAGCAGGGCTAACCATGGTCCGACATCCGGTTTGGTGTCAATCGCAGAGCAAAAAGGGACCGGATCGCGGCGTACAAAGGGGCCACTGCGGTTGACGTTGTGTTGCGCTTTTGCGCGCGTGCTCGTCACAAAGCTGAAGCGGGCCAAAGCGCATGCTGGCCGAATGGCCCGGATTGGTCAGGGTGTCATGATCGGGGCTGGCGCCACGATCCTTGGGAATATCAAGATTGGGAACCTTGCCAGGATCGTGGCAGGTTCCGTCGTCCTGAAAGATATAGATCCGGGCGACACGGTCGCCGGCGTTCCTGCAAAGCCGGTCTTCAGCGAGCGGGACGTAATCGCAGGGTCGCTCTCGGAATAGAGAGGTTGGACACAGGTGCATTAAAACGAGAGAGTAGGTCTTTTGGTAATTGGAACAGGACAATTATGACTATCACATTCTATAAAGACCCGGATGCAATCGTGACCAGTGAATGGCTGAGCGCGCATATTGACGATCCGAGCATGCGGATATTTGACTGCACCACCCATTTGGTGCCAGAGCCCGGATCAGAAAAACCCTATCGCGTTGTCAGCGGGCGGACCGAGTATCTGGCAGGTCACATTCCGGGGTCGGGATATCTTGACCTACAGGAAGATTTTTCCATGTCAGATAGCCCGTTTGGAATGACGCTGGCGGATGCCGGTCACGTCGCAAATGCTTTTGCCCGGGCCGGAATTGGTGATGGAACGCGGGTAATTCTTTACAGTCGCAACAGCATGTCCTGGGCAACGCGGTTCTGGTGGATGCTGCGTTGGCTGGGATTTGATAACGCCGCCGTTCTTGATGGTGGTTTCAACAATTGGGTGGCAAATGGTCAACCGGTTTCTCAGACACCAACGAATTACCCGCCGGGAAGTATGAAATACATGCTCAGGCCGACACTTTTCGTTGGCCGCCTGGACGTGTATGACGCGATCGAAAATCCAGCCCTGTGCACTATCTGCGCGCTGGGTCCTGATGTTTTTTCCGGAAACAATCCGCGCTACGGGCGTCCAGGCCGAATTCCAGGAAGTGTGAATGTGCCTCAGGTGTCGCTGATTGATCCCGTGACCTATGAATTTCTGCCCGCCACGACGGTTGCGGGGATATTCTCAGCCGCGGGCGTCGAACGCGGCAAGGGATTAATCACATATTGCGGCAGCGGTATTTTTGCTACGCTCAACGCCTTCTTGTTGCACCAGATTGGCTATGATGACATTGCGGTTTACGACAATTCGATGAGTGAGTGGGGTAAAGATGTAACGCTGCCAATTGAGGTTGGCTGATTATAAGGGCCTTTCCCTGTCACACGCTTAACCGATGTTTTTAATCCGTGTCGGCAGGATCGAACGGTCATGCTTACCCCATAGATTTCGAGATGATCGCATCAATGTGGACCTGCGCACAATCAATCACCGGAAAGCCAAACTCGGAGCCATCAAACACAAGAAAAAGGTCCGTTCCAGCCAATGCAATGGCGTCCGCCCCCTGCTCAGAACACAATCGCTGCCCCAAAGTGGTGAAGAATTTGCGGTGGACATCAGTTGCCGACCCGGCTGTCGCCATATCAACATAGTGGTCATGCGTCCTCTCAAGGTCAGCCCCTGTGGGGGCGACAATGTCCACAGACTGAACGCCACCGTAAAGGCGCGATTGCAGCACCGCCTGAGTTCCCAAAAGCCCGATCCGCGACAGACCCTGCTTTGCGAAGAATTTGTCCAGCACGGGAATGGCGTTCAGGATCGGCAAGGGGGAAATCCGCTCCAACTCATCAATGCAGAAATGTCCGGCCAGAGAGGTAACAACGGCAAAATCCGCCCCGGCCGCCTGCAATCGTTCAACAAAGCCCAAAAATATCTGCGCCTGTTCAAGCCTGGCATCTTTGTTCAGGTTGTTCAAAAGCGTGGGGGTGTCAGCGTTGACGATCGTCAGGTCCATAACGCGATTGGCAGCAGAATAAGCCTTTGCCAGTTTGCGATAGTAGAACTCGGTCGCCGCTGGGCCAATGCCGCCAATCAATCCAATATGCATCTTCTCATCTCTTTTGTGTTTACCCATCGTCTGATTTACGAATATGGCAGCTCCCCAACCGGCAGTCCTTAAGTTCGTTCCAGATCTGCGCAATAAACTCAGCCAAATCATGCCCTGTTTCGCGCACCGCATCTTTCGAAGTGTAGATATGCCGGGGCCTTTAATTTCAAGCCCCGGCATTGATGTGGTCGCAGTTTTGGGAAATACCGCATCTTACATAAGGACTTGCCCGCCATTCTCAAGAAAGCCCATTGTATGACCGGCACCGCCGATTTCTGCGCCGTCGATCAGGTCGTCCTGAGTGATGCCTTTGACATCCGCACAAGCTTTGCAGACCCAAATGACGCCGCCCTTTGCGACAAATCCATCCATTAGCTCTTTGATGGGAGCATAGCCTTCGGCCTGCCAAGTGTCAGCTTGACCTTTAACAGCAAGGCCAAGACCTGCATTTGCCAAAAAGACGCGTGCATCACCTTTGCCTGCGGCTGCATTGGCAACCACGAATGCGACTGTTGCTTTCTCAAGGTCATCATTGCCCCAAGCGTTGTTAATCAAAAATGCCATCTTTGTTTCTCCTGAATATTGATGTTGTTTCGATGGGTTCAATTTGGGGGAGCGCTGTGAAACGAAGGTGACCCACAGACTGAATTGACGGAGAGTTTTGCGTCATCTGCGTGAGTTGGGCGTGAAGCCTGCGCTATATAAAAAAGGCCGGCCACATTGTGCCGACCTTCCAAAATCCCGCCATGGAATCAGTTCTATTTCAACGCCTTGGAAAGAGCTTTTATTACCGCGTCAATCTCGGCCATCGTATTTTCTGACCCCAACGAAAAGCGAATGGTTCCGATCCCGATCTCCACCGATTTTCCCATTGCGAGCAATACGTGGGACATGTCCACACAACCTGCATGGCATGCACTTCCGGTTGTTGCAGCCACATGCGGCATGGTCGTTAAAATCTCAGCTCCAATATGACCAGGAAAGCTGACACTCAAGGTGTTTGGCACTCGCCGGTTTGGGTGGCCGTTCAGAACGACACCATTGCCAAAAGCCAGCTTTAGGGAAGCCCAGAAATAATCACGCATGGCCCGGACGTGAGTTTGATCCTTGGCCGCCGCGACATCCGCTGCAGCACCAAGACCTGCAGCAAGTAATGCTGTTTCGGTTCCCGCCCTGCGGCCATTTTCGTGTCCGGCTCCGTGAAACAACGGTGTCAGTTTCAAACCCTTGCGGATAAATAGCGCTCCGATCCCATTTGGAGCGCCAAATTTGTGGCCTGCAAGAGATAAAAAATCGACGCCGAGGTCATGCACATCCAACGGAATTTTTCCTGCAGCCTGTGCCGCATCTGTATGAAAAGAGACGCCATGACGGGCAGCGATTTTGCCAATCTCAGATATCGGCTGGATGGTGCCCACTTCATTATTTGCAGTCATGATGGAAATCAGCCGAGTTTCGTCAGTGATTGCAGCCTCTACTGTGTGCGGATCGACAATCCCGTCACAATCGGCCGGTACTATGGTGACCTTTGCTCCCTGCATCCGTAAGGCGCGGACCGGTTTTAAGACCGCATCATGTTCAATCGCACTGGTTATGACGTGTTTGCCGCGCAGATCGCCCGGACCAAACAGACCCATGAGCGCCATGTTGTTGGCCTCTGTCGCCCCCGAGGTCAAAACGATCTCCGAGCTTTCAGCACCAACCAGCTTTGCTATGCGTGCCCGCGCATCCTCAACGGCAGTTTTCGCTGGATTTGCCGCCCAATGCCCGCTGGATGGATTGCCATACCCGTTTGTGAGGAAAGGCATCATCGCGCGGATCGCGTCTGGATGGGTTGGCGTGCTGCCGTTGTGATCCAGATAGATCATTTCGTCGACCATCTTGGCGTTTTCAGTCCGCATAGGTTCTATCGTGTCACGCATTTGAATGTCCTTACATCGCTTCATCTGATGAATATTCAAACCGTCCATGCGGAACTTTGCGTCTTTTCCAGGTGACCGCAGTGTGAGTTCTGCGTCAAAAACTATACGTTTGCTGACCTGACCAACCCTTGGCTGACTTTTTCCCATGCAATCCGGATAGACTGCGCCAGCCTCTTGGCGTGTTGATCGTCGGTTCCTTGGGTTATCAAAGACAAACGCAGCACGACCCGGCCTTTCCATTCCGCCGTTTTCACAAAAACATCATGTGCTACGTTCAACTCTTGCGCCAACAATTCGGTCGCGGCGCAAGGGTTTTCAACGTCGTCACACGCAGTCAGGATCACTTGGTTCAAATCGACAGGCCTCGCTACATCCAGCCCGGGGATCTGTTCGATCAGGTTCGCGACCGCCTGCGCCGAACGACAATGCCCGGCCACAAGCTCGCGAATGCCGCGTTTTCCAAGCGCCTGAAACACCGCCCATGCAGCAAAGCCACGGGCGCGGCGCGATAGCTCAGGGTTGAACTCGGTCGGGTTGCGGCCATCATTTTCGGACTGATTTAAATAGCCCGCTGAAATATCCATTGCGCGCTTGTGGGATTTTTCGTCTTTGACGATTGCAAACCCAGAATCATATGGAATCTGCAGCCATTTATGCCCGTCAACTGACCAGCTGTCGGCCCGATCCAGTCCGCGAGTTAGGTGATCCTTTTCTGGCAACACTCGGGCCCAAAGGCCGAATGCCCCGTCGATATGAAGCCATCCATTATACTGATTGGCCAAATCAGCCAGTGCCTCAAAATTCTCGAATCCGCCAGAATTAATATGCCCTGCGGTGGCGATTATGATCTTGGGCCCATCAGTCTTAGCCAATTCAGTGCACAAAACACCGGTATTTATTAGACCATTGGCTTCGGACGGAATGCGCACAATATTTGCCTCGCCGAACCCCAGGTGGCGCAGGGCAGTCAGGTTGGAGACATGGGTATCGTCGCTCAGATATATTCGCACGAATGGCGCAGATTGCAGCCCGTCACGTTCAAAATCGTGCCCAAATCGTGCCAAGACAGTCGTCCGTGCAGCGGCAAGCGCCACAAAGCCCGCCATTGTGGCCCCGGTCACCAATCCAACCGAGCTTTTACGCGGCAAATCCAACATTTCAAGCAACCAACCGACGACCGCCTCTTCGGCAATCGCCGCTGCCGGGGAGGTCTGAAAAATTGCGGCATTCTGGCCCCAAACCGAAGTCAGCCAGTCAGCGGCGACACCAACCGGGTTTGACCCGCCCATGACCCAAGCATGAAAATTAGGATCCGTGCTGCCGACCAGACCGGGCTCGGCGGCCTGAATCAATTGTTCGATAACGGTCTCACCTGGCGTTGGCGCTTCCGGCAGCGGAATACAAAACCGCTGCCGAAGTTCTTTGGCGGTGGCCGTGGGATGAAGCGGGCGCGCTTTTTGCCGATAGGTCTGGCCATAGTTGGCCGCCCGCACCATTGAGGGGTTTGATGTCATTTTCGATGGCCCCTGTTTCAACGCGGGTGCAGCCAAGTTGGTAGGAAGCTGTAGGCATCCTGTTTCATATTGGCGTTAAACGCGACGCCTGCATCGGCCAGACGTGTCTGAAGTGATCCGTCGTTAAACGCATCAAACGTTTCAGTGGCGCCACCAATATGCCCGCCTCCCACAAAGACTTGCGGAATAGTTGGCGCACCGGTCATGTTGCGCAGAACTACGCGGATATCAGAGCCCAAGTCATCCTTTTGATAGGCGACCGAGTCCAAATCCACGGTTTCATAGGTGATGCCAGCTGCGTCAAACATCTTGCGCACAGACCAGCAGAATTCGCACCATTCCAGCGCGTACATCACGACAGGTTTGTCAGTAATTGTCTGATCCACCAAACTGACGATCTCAGGCTTTGCAACCTCCTGTTTGGCGGGTGCAGCCGCACCACCACTCGACACATCAAAGCGGTATCCCGCAGTAGAGCGTGAGATCTCGACCTCTTCGTCCGACATCGTTTTTGCGACATTATCGAACAAAGTTGTTGTCATATAACGCTCTCCCGTGTCGGGCAGCATCACCAGAATTTTTGATCCCCGAGGCGCGGTCTCTGCAACCTTCAGAGCGGCCGCGAAAGTTGCTCCGCCGCTAATCCCGCAAAATATGCCCTCTTTCGCAGCGAGGTCTCGTGCAGCTGTCAACGCATCGATTCCCGCAACAGGTTGGAACGCGTCGATCAAATCCAGCGCCTGTGCGTCTTCGGCCAGTTTAGGAATGAAATCCGGCGACCACCCTTGCATCAAGTGCGGACGGAACATCGGGTGGCTTTTGGCCGGGCGACCGTCATCATTGCGATCCTGTACAATTCCGCTCGACAAGATTGGGACGTTGTCAGGCTCGGTCAGCACGATTTGTGTATCAGGACTTTGCGCTTTTAAGACACGACCGACACCTTTCAACGTTCCGCCGGTTCCAAAACCTGTCACCCAATAATCCAAACCAACGCCTTCAAAATCGCGCAGAATTTCAACCGCTGTCGTGGCAGAGTGGATATCGGCGTTGGCTTCGTTCTCGAACTGCCTAGGTAAGAACCAACCATGCTTGGCTGCAAGTTCCTCGGCTTTGGCAACCATGCCCGAGCCTTTTTCAGAAGCGGGTGTCAGGACAACTTTCGCGCCCAAAAATCGCATCATCTGGCGACGTTCAACACTGAAGTTTTCGGCCATGGTAATCACCAAAGGATAGCCCTTTTGCGCACAAACCATTGCAAGCCCAATGCCGGTATTCCCACTTGTTGCTTCAACTACAGTTTGGCCCGGAGTTAGATCACCGCTGGCCTCTGCCTTCTCAATTGCGGCAAGTGCGAACCGGTCCTTGACCGAACCAAGCGGGTTAAAAGCCTCTAGTTTGACATAGAGATCAACGTGATTGGGGCCGATGTTGTTGACCCTGACCACCGGAGTGTCGCCGATCGTATCAAGGACAGATTTCTTAAGGTGAGTCATCTGGTGCGTCTCCTTTGTTGCGTCCTGATCTGCCGGTTGCGCGGCAGTAATTTGGTTTTGTGCAAACATATTTGTCATTGCTTATACCCTATTAATCTGATGCGAGAGAAATCAGCCGAGCCAAGGCAAACCACAATGCAGGAAAAGAACCAGCGTGCCAGCCAGGCCACCGCCAAACATCAAGCGCCGTTTTGGTCGCTTTCTAGCTCGGTGCTGGTTTATGCCAAATAGGCTTTTTTGAACGGAAGCCGGGGTATTGGTAATTGGATTGCTCATAAACATCGTGTCTTCCTTGTTGTTCGCTGTGATGACCTTTGTTTGAAGCAAACTTTGATATCATGGCGTGAGCGCAGCGTGAGTTCGGGCGTGAGTTGCGCATAAAAAAGGTAATCTAGGCGCTAAATCCGACAGAATCCTGTCGGCTTGCCCCGAATTTGCCCATGATGTTAAGCTGCCGGACAAAGGGGCGCGCGTATGATTTCAGTTCAACTATTTGGTAAGCTTTCGGTCACAGGTCCAGATGGTCAGCTCATTGCCATCGCTGGCAATAAGACCCAAGGGTTGGTCGCTTATCTTGCGCTCAATACTGAAATGCCGCCTTCGCGCGATCGATTGATGGGTCTCTTTTGGGGTGACAGATTTACAGATCAAGCGCGCCAAAGCCTGAGGCAATCGATTGCCAAGCTGAAGAAGACTTTGGCAGCGGGTGGCGACGACGTCTTAATTTCCTATGAAGATCGGGTTGGATTCAATCCAAAGATCGTAAATGTCGATGCCGACGAATTTGCGTTGCTCGCAGAAGATGGAAGCGCTGACGCTACAAGGCGCGCCGTAGCTATTCTATCAGGTTCATTTCTAGAGGGGCAATTTGGACAACAGGCAGAGTTTGATGATTGGCTGGCGGCAGAACGACAAAGACTGGCAACCATATCGTTAACTGTTCTTGAACGGGCGGTAGAACAGCAGCTTATACAAGGCGACACACAAGAGGCGACTAAATTGGCGCGACGCATCGTGGCCATTGATCCGCTCCGCGATGCAGGCCAGATGGTTTTGATCCGTATTCTAGCCCAGCAAGGAGAGCGTGCCGCCGCCATCCAGCAATTTAACGCCTACCAAGGGATCCTGAAAAAAGAACTCGATGTGTCCGCTGGTCCCGATCTTGTTCGATTGATGAAAGAAGTTAGAGGAGAGGCCGGCCTCGCAAAATTGCCAGAGCTGGCGCCTACTACAATTGCAAAACCCAACGTCCGCGAAGTGCCCGACAAGACATCCATCACCGTCATGCATTTCAGTCAGGTCGGAACTGATCCAAATGGCGCTTTTCTGGCCGCTGGACTATCCGAAGACATCAAAACAAACCTATCCCGCTTTAGCTGGCTGGATGTAAAAGCCAGCGCCACCAAGGATGACATGGAATTCAGCGATGCCGATTACCTAGTCTACGGATCACTGCGGTCGCAAGATACGCAGTTTCGACTGACTGTGCAATTGGCCGAAAGCAAAAGCAGCCGCTATATCTGGGCTTCGCGCTATGACCGGGTCGGCGATGACATTTTCGCGTTGCAGGATGAACTTTCGGATACCATCGCCGCCTCTTTGGAAGCAGAGGTGGAACGGATCGCCGGGCGCAGTATGCGTGAAATAGCCCTAAAAGATATGAATGCGTGGGAATGCTATCATGGTGGATTGGCCATTCAATATGAATTCAACGCCGATACCAATTTAGCTGCCCAGCAGCATTTCCGGCGTTCTATAGAACTCGATCCTAATTTCGGCCTTGCCTACGCGCGGTTATCATACGCCATGGTGATTTCGGCCATATATTTTGAGGCCGAGGATGTTGAGACGCTTTTGGATCGGGCTTTGGAATACGCAAAAAAGGCCGCTCGCCTGGAGCCTGAAGATGCTGTTGCGCGTTTTGCCTTAGGTCGTGTTCGCTTGGCACGGGGGGATTACGATCGCTCAATAACAGATCTCAAAGCTGCGATTGAGCTTAATCCAGGAATGGCACAAGCACATTGTGGATTGGGCGACTCGATGGCCTATTCAGGACAGCTTGAAGACGCAATTAATTGCTTTGAAGAAGCCGTTAGGATTAGCCCCTCAGACCCATATCGTTGGGCTTTTTTAAGCTATGGAGCGACGGCGTTTTTGTTCAAGGGTGACTATCAGTCGGCAATAAAATGGGCGGCCGAGGCCGAAGCCGTTCCAAACTCTCATTATTGGCCCACAGCTATCCGAGCTTCAGCATTAGGCCACCTTTGCCTGACGGATAGGGCGCAAGACGCGGTAAATGAATTGACCCGCCAGCGACCCGGAATAAACAGTGATTTCGTGCGCGAGCGCCTGTTTTATCTCAAGGACCCCACGCAAGTAGATGTCTATGTCTCTGGACTGAAGAAGGCCGGCTTGGCCTAGAACCCAAGGGCAATCGACCGGTGGATTACCATTCTCGGCGCATTTGAATGTCAATATTTTGCGCCTCTTGCCTTTTGGGGCCAAGCTCAGCATCGGTTGATTTTGGGCTCCAGGCTGCCATTCGTAGCGACATTAACGACTGGCAGCTCCAATTTGGAAATACTCTCATTCTGGATTATTATTTTCTTGGTTTACATGTCCTTCCGCAATACCCACTTCCCTGTTCAACAGAGTTCTCTCCCTGTTAATGTGAAAATATTCCCTGATAATTACCTTAGGGAATTCACCTTTAAGTCACTGTAGACACGCCAATTATCTGGTCTTTTTTGGAAGAATAGGCCTGAAAATCGTAATTTTTCCCTGTAAATTCCCTGTTAACAGGGAATTGGGAGGCGAGACTGGTTCGCTCAGGACTGCCTGCACAGCCAGAACAAATTATCTTTTAATATCAATGTGTTAACCCGCCCTTGTCGCCCAGAATCCGGGAGTTTGGAGATCTGTTTTGACCAGGCAGACACCAATCATGCCCGTGTCAGTGCCAACTTCCCGATAAGTCTGGAATCGCCATTTCCGCGCTAGCAGTTTGAGGCAGGCGCGATCCGGTTTTGACGTGGGATGTGGCAGTGGCGACTTCGGTCGATCAGAGCGCGCGGAACATCTCGCGCTGCTCGTGCCAGACTGCTGAGAACGAATGGCGGACGAGCCATTCGGATGTCAGACCAGTCGGTTGGCGACCCGCGAAGGCGTCCCGGATGACGTCCGGTGCTAAGAAGGCCAGTTCGATCAGTTGCTGGACACGGCGTTTCGACACGCCTTCGCCCTCGGCGATCTCACCAAATGTTTGTCCAGCCACGATCTTATCAAAGTAACGATGCGCCAGAGCGATATTCCGGAACAACGTTTCATCGCGCGGAGCAGCTGTATTTTCCAGGATCAACCTGGTTTCGACGCCGCGCTTTCGATGCTGGAATTGCGACGTGATGTCGAGGAACTCCTCCGATATTGTTTCGCTCTCGACTTGCAGCATCGCGGCAACGCATTCGGGTGAGACAGCTATTTTGATTTCGCCCGGGGCTATATCCACACGTCTGACCGTGGCTAGGATCTTCGTTCGGGTCTCATCACAGCCGGCCCCACTTCTGGTCACTGAGTTTGCTAGCTGTTCATCAATAGCGGCCAGTTCGTTGGTCGTAGCACCTTCGACGATATTGGCTCTGACGCCCGGAGTTCTCAGGTGTTTCACAACGAGTTCCGTGACCACGGCTTCAAGTTCCGGGCCCGGCAGCCTCCAGCCCGATGGGTCTTTGGAACCCGTGCTCCGGATAAGGCGGTGGGAGACATAATACCTAAGCCTTCGCCCTTTGGCGGACTTTGTATGGCTGGGCGTCAGCCGATCACCGGTTTCATCAAACACTTTACCGCACAGCAAGGAGGCCTGCTTTTTGCCGCCATCCGTGTTTCTACCTTTCCCCGAACGCGCCATCACGGCACTGGCCTTCAGCTGTTCCTGCAACGCGTCCCAAACAGCAGGTTCAATGAGTGCGGGATGCTGGCCGGGATAAACATTTGCCTTGTGCCTGATACGGCCGGCATAGATTGGATTGGTCAGAATGTGATAGATGTGGCCAAAGCTGAACTTAGTGCCACCCTTCAAGCGGCCAGACGACAAAGTTCGAATTGCGGTCGTCAGGCACAGCTTGTCTGCTTCGGCTTTGACGATCCTGACATTCCGGTGCTTGTCATAGAGGCGATAGATCGTTCGGACAATCTGCGCTTCCGATTCTTTCACCTTCAGCGTTCTGCCATCCGGTTCATACCCGAGCGGCACATTGCCACCCATCCAAAGGCCCTTTTTCTTGGAGGCAGCGATCTTGTCCCGGATGCGCTCTGCGGTGACCTCGCGTTCAAACTGGGCGAAGCTGAGAAGCATGTTGAGCGTCAGCCGTCCCATGCTGGTGGCCGTATTGAACGACTGGGTCACTGACACAAAGGATGTCCCTGCCCTGTCCAGGCGATCAACGATTTTGGAAAAGTCCGCTAGCGACCGTGTGAGCCGGTCAATCTTATAGACAAGTACCTGATCAACAGCTCCCCGATCTATATCTTTCAATAGTTGCTGCAGCGCCGGTCGATCCATCGTACCACCCGAGATGCTTCCGTCATCGTAGTGCTCACGCAGCTGGATCCAGCCCTCGTGTTTCTGGCTGGTGATAAATGCCGCGCAGGCCTCGCGCTGGGCATCCAGCGAATTGAACTCCTGCTCAAGGCCTTCCTCTGAGGACTTGCGGGTGTAAATGGCGCAGCGGACCTTCTTCATCTGCTTACTCCGGTCAGGCCAAAGAAGCGTGGTCCCGACCAGGTGGTTCCGGTAATCTGCAGCGCAATGGCAGACAGCGACGTGAAGCATTCGCCGTTAAACCTGTATCCATCATCAGAAACTTCCACCTGATAGCGGCGACCATTCCATTCCCGGATCAGCTGGGTGCCGGGCCGTGCAGAGGTCGTCGTCGGTACGCCGGGCGATTTTCCCGCTGCCGCCGATTTGAGAGCGCGTTTCAGACTGGACGGAACACCCCCATATATGCGGCACTGAGCCTCTCGGATCAGGGCTTTGCGCATGAACATCATCGACAGAAAGTGCGGTGATGACTTTTTGAAGGTTTTTGTCCAGGCGACGCGAAGGCCAGAGCGATCGAGTTCACCGAGTTCCGACATCCGCGCCGAGATTTTTGCGCTATCCGTCATCGCGCGTTTTGCACACTTGGGGCGCCGGTGATGCGATATTTGGACACTTTACCTTTTCCGGTCTTCTCGCACGATATCTCATAGCCGGCCTGGCGCAGCCGTGTCAGTGCTGCGCGGGTTGTGTGCGGCAGCCAGCCGAACCTGTTGCTGATACCAACGATGTCGGAGCCTGCGGTCTTGCTCAGCAAACTGATCAACTGCGCTTTCTTGGTAGTATTCGCGGGCTTTGGCGTTGGTTGGGCTTTACCATCAACTTTCCTTTCACTTGGGTTTTGGGATTGGGGGCTGGTTTTGGCTTTGGTCATCGTCTTCTCCTTGTTCATAAGACAGGGGCAATTGACCCTGCTACTGAGCAGAGCCCGGACGCCCGGGCGGAGAAGCTGGAACCGATTCAATGGTGCGTCGGTACGGACAGTACCGCTCTGTTCAGACACGAAGTCCAGTTGTTTGTGCGGGGCTGCAGAGGCTAACTATTTCCGCCTTTTCCGAGCCGGACGTTGGGTACCTGCGCAGCGAAGGGCGGGTTCGAGCCCATATTGACCGCTGCTGATCCAAGGTCGGCGCCCAAAAGAATCGCCAGTCCGACGCTGCCAACCAAAGTCTGAGATCGAACAGTTGCGTGGATCACAACGAAGGTGGGGCGAAAATTAGGCCGCTAAATGCTCCAGGTCATATTTTCGTAACCATGGGATGAGGGGCTCAATCGAACTGGCAGGAAACATTGAATTTTGGGCAAAATCTGCAACTCGGCCGAGTTCATTTCGCAAGAAATCAATGGCTCTGTTCTCGGTGGAAATATGGCTCTCGGGCATCACAACGACCAAATCATAGATCGTTGCTTTCTCCTTCCCCGGTGACTTTCTCAGTATTCTTCCGCGACGCTGAATAAACTGCCGCGGGTTACGTGAGCTCGCTATCAAGTACGCCGTCTGACATGCTGGTACGTCGATACCTTCATCGAGACATCGTATGGCCACCAAAGCTTCAGTTTGGCCATCCCTAAATCTGCGCAATATTTCGCGTCGCTGCCGACGATTTTCCTCGGCTGTAAACGGAGATACTTTCACACCTTTTTTCATCAATAATTTTGCGACCGCATACCGCTGCTTCAATTCTGTTACGCTCTCATCAATCTCCAATTCACCATCATCATTCACCCATGTCTTCCCGTCACTACAGTAAAAAAGGGTATGCGTTTCAACCGATTTGGTATCCAGCAACCTCTCCAATTCAATGATCTTGTTTTCGGCGGCTCCCACAAGACGCGCTCGACGCATCAGAAGCGATTTTAGCTTTTCATCTCCCGTTCCACTTTTGTGATTAAGTCGCTCGACTTTGAAGCAACCTTTGAAACAGCAAGAATGTTCAGCGGAACTCAGCCTGCAACTGACCCGGCCCAGTTTCAGGCGATAGCGACCATGGAACTCGGTTAATCCGGCAAGCAGTGGTGGCCTGCGCCTCAAGTTTCCTCCAACATATGGAGAGTCCTTGAGTTTGATTTGATGGCGCTATGCGGCCAGTTTGTCCATGCTCATTTTTTCTGCAAATTCCTCCGGTGTCAGATTCCCGAGCGATGAGTGCGGTCTGTGGCAGTTGTGATCCTTCTGCCATGCTTCCAGCCCTTCCTTGTTCAAAAGCGAAACCTGTTCAGCGATGGGCGGCGGGATCCGGGCGCATCGTTGCAATCAGCTCGGCTACTTTGATGCCGAACTTGCGCATCTCAGACTTGTTCATGATGACGCCATTTTCGGTCAGATAGAGCCAATCGGTCGCGCTCAAAGTATGGCCACCTGCGTCTTCCGGCAGCACGATCTTGTATTCCATCTTGATGGTCGATCCCGACACGGTGCCACGCGCCTCACCGACAATATCGTCCGCGGTTGCGGTAAAGCTATTGCCCTCGCCGAGTTTCAGAAACCACTTGCGACTTTGCTGCTTGCCGTTTGAATAGGTGAATTCTTCACTCAGCGTGCCGGTATCACCAGCCCATTCTCCGACCATTCTGGCAACGAAGCTGTTGGTCATCTTGCCGGTTGGCCCGTAAATCAGACCCTCGGACAGGATCTCGCCCGATAGATGCGTCTTGAGTGAAAAGGCTGGGCCAGTGTCGG
>Ga0209345_10003469_pt1 | contig 16233 bp, 13 predicted proteins | sample Cruoilmetagenom7_FD_187294 | JGI IMG/M metagenome (GOLD analysis project Ga0209345, IMG submission 187294) | Oil polluted marine microbial communities from Coal Oil Point, Santa Barbara, California, USA - Sample 7 (SPAdes) (version 2) | ecosystem: Environmental > Aquatic > Marine > Oil seeps ... | reverse complement strand
GGGCGCAATGCGGATGGCCCGTGAAATGGGACCGGGGCACACGATCGTCACCGTCCTCTGCGACTTTGGCACGCGGTATCAGTCCAAGCTGTTCAACCCGGAATTCCTGCGGGAAAAAGGGCTGCCGACGCCAGGTTGGCTTGATGCCGCACCGCAATCGATCCCCGGCGTTTTCGAGGATACATGACCCAAATGATCCGTGCCGTTATCGGCCTCGCGGCGTTGCTGGTCTGGTTGACCAGCGCGGCCATTGCGCAAGAACCGGCGCTGCCGGACTTTGAGCAGTGGGATACCCTCGCCACCACCGCCGAAGAGGCGGTCGATGCGCCCGAGACCACCGAAGACATGCTGGAAGTGCTGCGTGGCCGGCTGGTGGAGTACAGGGCAGAGTTTGACGCGGCGCGGGGGCTAAACGCCGCGCGGATCACAACGCTGCGTGAACAACTGGCCGCCCTTGGCCCCGCGCCCGAAGGCGAGGGCGCTGAGCCGGAAGCGCCTGAAGTGGCGGCAAACCGCGAAGAATTGAACGCTCAGCTCAACACGCTGCTGGCCCCGGTTCAACGGGCCGAGGCGGCCTATCTGCGGGCAAATTCACTGATCGGGCAAATTGATGCAGGCTTGCGCGAGCGGCAAACTGAGCAGCTTCTCGAAGTCATCCCGACGCCTCTGAACCCAGTCCATTGGCGCACCGCGATTGACGATCTGGCGGCGGCAGCACAGGACATTTCTGCCGAAGCCCCCGCCAATGCGGATGCGGCCCGCGACAGCCTGCGCGGCTCTTTGCCGGCAGTGCTTTTGCTGACAGTGCTGGGGTTGGTGCTGATCTTTAAGGGGCACCGTTGGTCGACGATGATCGTCACCCGTTTGCAGACTTTCGGCGCGCGGGGTTTTGGCATCTGGCGGTTTGTCGTCTCGTTATTGCGGATTATCCTGCCGACAGTAGGGCTAGTTCTGCTGGCAATGGCCATTATGGCGACAGGTTGGCTGGGGCCGCGCGGCTCTGGGCTGGTACGCCTGATCCCGATGATCGGCGGCGCGATGCTGGGGGTTCGCTGGGTGGCAGAGCGGGTCTTTTCGCGCGATGAAGACGAGGCGTTGATCCCGCTGCCCGCAGGCCAGCGCAAAGCGATCCGGTTTCACGTTAGCATCATCACAGTCACGATCATTCTAGGCGCGCTCATCCGCGCAATTTTTGAGGGCAAAGCCCCTGCCGACACGACCGAGGCCGTTTTGCGCCTGCCGGTCATGCTGCTAAGCGCCTATGCTCTGTTCCGCATCGGTCGTATCCTGCACGGTCTTGTTGATCCGCAACCCGACCCCGCCGTGGCCGAGGAGACCCGTGTCCCGACCCTCTACCGTGTCGTGCGCGGACTGGGCTTGGGGGCCATGATTATCGCCGTGATCGCGCCGCTGCTGCTGATCAGCGGCTATTACAACGCCGCCATTTCGCTGCTGCCGCCCTATGTGACCACGCTGGTTCTGCTGGGCTTGGTGATGACCTTGCAGCGCTTCTTGGCCGATGTTTATGGCGCGGTGACGGGGCAGGGGGTACAGGCGCGCGAAGCCTTGATGCCGGTACTCTTTGGGCTGGTTCTGCTGCTTTTGTCACTGCCCCTGATGGCGCTGGCGTGGGGCGCGCGAGTGACCGATCTAACAGAGCTATGGGCCTTGTTCAGCCGGGGCTTTGCTTTTGGCGAAACCCGCGTGCGCCCGACGGACTTCCTGTCCTTCGCCGTAATCTTTATCATTGGTTATGCGCTGACACGGGCGGTACAGGGCGCGCTGCGCAACAATGTGCTGCCCAAAACCCGCATGGACATTGGCGGGCAGAATGCGATCGTCTCGGGCCTTGGCTATGTGGGGATTTTTCTAGCCGCGCTGCTGGCGATCACCGGCGCGGGGATTGACCTTTCGGCGCTTGCCTATGTCGCTGGTGCGCTGTCCGTTGGTATTGGTTTTGGCCTGCAAAACGTGGTGTCGAACTTTGTCTCGGGCATCATCCTACTGATCGAACGGCCGATCTCCGAAGGTGACTGGATCGAGGTCGGGGGGCAGATGGGCTATGTGCGCGACATTTCGGTGCGCTCCACCCGGATTGAGACCTTTGACCGCACCGATGTGATCGTTCCCAACGCCGATCTCATCAGCGGCACGGTGACCAACTATACCCGTGGCAATACGGTGGGACGTTTGATCGTACCCGTTGGCGTGGCCTATGGCACCGATACCAAACGTGTCGAAGGGCTGCTGCGAGAGATTGCAGAGGCGCAGCCCATTGTACTGGCCAATCCCGCGCCAGCCATTCTGTTTTTGAACTTTGGCGCTGATGCGTTGGAATTCGAAGTGCGCTGCTACTTGCGCGATGTGAACTGGATGATGAAGGTCAAGAACGACATTAACCATGCCATTGCCGAGCGTTTCCAAGCCGAAGGGATCGAAATCCCCTTTGCCCAGCGTGACCTTTGGTTGCGCAACCCAGAAGCCCTGAAGCCGCAACAGCCGGAGCCACAGGAATGACCCGCGAACTCTTCCGCGAAGACGCCTATTTACGCGATGCCAAGGCCCGTGTTGTGGCCCTGACACCCGAAGGCGGGATCATTCTGGACAGCAGTCTGTTCTACCCGACCGGCGGCGGCCAACCGGGCGACAGCGGATGGCTGAGTTGGGACAATCAACTTCTGAGCATCGCCACCACGGTGCGCGACCGTGACACCGACGATATCGTCCTCGTTCCGGCCGAGCCGCGCGCCCTGCCGCCTGTCGGAGCGCATGTGACGCAGGAATTGGACTGGGACCGACGCTATAAGCACATGCGTGTGCATACTGGCCTGCACCTGCTGTCAGTGGTGATACCGCATCCGGTGACAGGGGGGCAGATTTCGGCCACTCATGGCCGTTTGGACTTCAACATGCCTGATGCACCGCAGGACCGCGAGGAGTTGGAAGACGCGTTAAACCACCTCGTTTCACTGGATGCCAAGGTCAGCGAAGACTGGATTACCGAGGATGAGTTGGACGACTCGCCTGAACTGGTCAAGACCATGTCCGTGGCCCCACCGCGCGGCCGCGGTGACATCCGTCTGGTGCGGATCGGAGGGGCAGAGGCACCCGTTGATTTGCAGCCCTGCGGCGGCACCCACGTCGCCCGCACAGGCGAGATTGGGGCCCTTCGTTTGGGTAAAATTGAGAAAAAAGGGCGGCTTAACCGTCGGGTCTATGTCCATCTGGACGCCTGAGGGAAATTAAGCGGCTAAGAGACGGAATTCGCTCTTGCAACTCCGGTGCTCACCAAGCTAAACCCCGCATCAACGGAGCGGTGGCCGAGTGGTCGAAGGCGCACGCCTGGAAAGTGTGTAGGCGGGAGACCGTCTCCAGGGTTCGAATCCCTGTCGCTCCGCCATAGACCTTTATTACAGTTTTATGGCTTATTTTGCAGCGCCCGGCGCGGCAAAGGCCCGTCGCCTTGCGGTGCGGGCCTCGCAGTATGAGTGTTGCGGCCGTGTCCCTTGTTCGGGATCAGCGGCTGTCGTTAAATGGGCCATACCCACCGTAAACAGAGCTGTCATCCGCATTGCTGCGCGCGTTGCGTGTGGACAAGTTGGCGCTTGCTACGGTGCGATCTGCGAAGGTCTCAAGCCATAGGTCTGCCGGACGGCTGTCTGGTCTGGTCGGACCGGCTCCCTGCGCATAGACGGTCGCACTTTGCGAGGTATCAAGCCGGAGATCATGATAACGATCCGATTGCTCAGCAAAGCTGACCGTGGCAATCAGCGTGGTCGCGGTGGCAAGAATGATCAGTTTCATGGCGTGTCCTTTCAGGGAAGACAAAGGGTCCGTAGATTTGCTCGGCAGACTTTGGAACCGCGATGAAATCACGAAAACCCGGTTACGATATCTCATTTTAGGGCGACATAAGGCGCTCAGACAAAGCAACTCGGCTCACCCCCGCGTGTCGCAGCGCGAGACGGCGCGAGGAAGCGTATGCTGGCGCTCTGAGCTGCAGTGAAATTTCATTTTGAACAACAGGCTAGGAAAGGCGGTTGTCGAAGATCGTTGAGAGCAAAATGATGTTGATATGCTCTCTCCCCGGCATCTCAGACGCGGGCGATCACGCTTTCCGTGCAATTCGAGAATGGCGCGTGTGTTTTGTTTCAACCGTACACGTGCCCCAGATGACCGTCTGATGTCCGCCGGACGCCCTCGAAAACGAGAAAGCCCGAAGCGTAGTCGAACGCTTCGGGCTTTGGCAGAGTTTCGGCAGAAACGCTTAGGTCAGCGGTTCATAAAGAACCACGCGCGTATCAATCGGCACGCGGTCATAGAGTTCCGCCATCTGGTCATTCACCAGTCGGGCGCAACCGTTGGACACGCGGCGGGCCAGCGTGCTGGGGTCATTTGTGCCGTGGATACGCAGGAATGTGTCGCCGCGCTCGGGGGTAAAGAGGTACAGTCCGCGCGAACCAAGCGGGTTATCCACGCCGCCGGGCATACCGTCTTTGTACTTGCTGTATTTTTCGGGTTCACGTTCAAGCATACCGGGAGTTGGTGTCCAGCTAGGCCATTCTTTTTTCGCGCCGACGTAGAACTCGCCCGCTTCATAAAGACCGGGGCGGCCAACGCCGACGGTATAACGCATGGCCATATCGTCAGGCAGCGTCCAATAAAGCGCAAAGTTATCTGGGTCGACATGGATCTCGTAAGGTGTAGCCCCCGCAGCGATTGGCACCATCTGCGGCATCATCTCTTCGGGCACATCATAGGTTGGCATTTCCTTGGGCGGCGCAGCGAGAGCCGGAGCTGCGAGGGTGGTGCTGAGTGCGGCGCCGCTGGCGGCCATGCTGGTTATGAAATGTCTACGCTTCATCTTATTTCCCCATTTGTGAATGTCTGTATCGGTGGAGAAACCCATCTATGGCGGTGCTGTTCCATCTTAAGCCCATGTTCACGATCTGTTGTATAATTCACACGACAGTATGGAAGCGATGAGGGCGGAGGGCGGAAGCAAATTTTTGCCCCTCTACGAACCAAAAAAGGCACCCTAAGGTGCCTTGATCAAATCATACCGTCCCGTATGTCGTTGACGCCTTACCGGCCCCAAGCGCGCACGTTGCCGCAATCCATATGGGTAAAATTAGAGCCAGAGTAACGTCCAACACCGCCACCGCCGCAAGCCATCGCTGCTTTGGCAACTTGGTTGACCGAACGCGAACCAAGACGAAGGTCAGCGGCCTGACCCTTCAGGTGAAGCGAATTCTTGGCAACGCCGCTGGAACGCGAGCGCAGCATCGCATTGGTCTTAGGGCTGCGGTAGCCGGAAAGGAGCATATAAGGCTCATTCACATCCAACAGATTGTGAGACGCGGCCATGATGTCTACTGTGCGCAGATCCATGTTTGTGACCTCGTCGGTACGCCAGTCACGCATGAAATGGTTGATCTCTTTAAAGGCGTCTTTGATATACTGGCCTTCGATCCAATAAATCATATCGAGCCGTTCACCGGTGCGCCCCGAATACATCCGAATGCGACGAATGTCGCCTGCGCCACGCAGAAAACCTGCTGCGTTCGCGAATGTAGGTGCTGCTGTTACGGTTGTAGCTGCGAATGCGCCGAGAAGGGCGCGTCGGGTCATTCCCGATTGGCTAATGCCTGTCATGTTTCTGTCCCGTCTTCTGCCTGATTGTCCAAGATGTTACATGGACCATTAAGGTTATCCCCAGATGCAACAATGTTATTGCATAGCGGGGAAATCTGACCAAGTGCTGAATCGAAAAGGTTCCATGTGATCGCAAATTTAGGCAAATTTTTGCGCAGTGTGACCAAATTATCCAATAAAATCAGGGACAGGCGATGCTGGGGTTGCACACAATTTTTTTCAATCGGGCCGCGAACGGAAAATTGAATGGACTTGATAGCGCAGATATTGGCAAACCAAACAGGTACTCTAGGTCACTGTTTAACTATCATCACTTCATGGGGAAAGATATGGCATTTAGCGCGTCGCTCACAAGGCATCTGCCCAATTTAATCGCGGGGCTGGCCCTGATGTTTGTGGCGCTGACAACAGCCAGTCCGGCCGCGGCACAGGTCACTGCATTCAAACAGGCATTGGCAGAGGCTGCCGCCGCTGATGAGGACATCGCGGCGTTTTATCGCGAGAACGACTATGCTGCGATATGGACCGGTGCCGGGGAGGACCACCGTGACCGCCGGGCCGAGCTCATGCGGGCGATCAGTGGGGCCGAAGCACACGGGCTGCCGATATCGCGCTACAACCCCGACGCGGTCATGAACATGCTGCGCGCCGTCAAAAACCCGCGTGACCGTGGCGCGGCAGAGGTTGAGCTAAGCAAAGTGTTCCTAAAATACGCGCGTGATGTTCAGACCGGTATGCTGATTCCCAAACGCGTTATCAGTCAAATCGTGCGCGAGATTCCCTACCGTGAACGAAAGACCTATCTTGAGGGCATCTCTACAACGTCGCCGACCGCCTTCTTCCGGGGACTGCCGCCGCGCAGCCTCGAATATAATGCGTTGTTGAAAGAAAAAATCGCGATGGAAAAGCTGCTCGCAGCGGGCGGTTGGGGGCCAACCGTGCCGTCTGGCAAGCTTGAGCCGGGGGATCGGGGCAATGACGTCATCGCCCTGCGCAACCGTCTGATCGCGATGGGCTACCTTGATCGGTCCAACGCCGTTGACTATGACGCGACGCTGACCGAAGCGGTTCGCCAGTTTCAGCTCGCCCACGGGCTGAACTCTGATGGCGTCGCGGGGCCTGCCACCATGAAACAGGTCAACACCAGCGTGGAAAAGCGATTGCAATCGGTCATGGTTGCGATGGAGCGTGAGCGTTGGTTCAGCACCGATCGCGGCAAGCGCCACGTTTTGGTGAACATCCCCGATTTCTCTGCGAAAATCGTCGATGATGGCAAGATCACTTTCGAGACGCGCTCGGTCGTGGGTGCGGCCCGCGAAGATCGTCCGACACCTGAGTTTTCGGACCAGATGGAACATATGGTCGTGAACCCAAGCTGGTATGTGCCGCGTTCGATCGTGACCAAGGAATACCTGCCGCAGCTCAAGCGGAACCCCTACGCAGTGAACCATATTGAAATTACCGACAGCCGGGGGCGTAAGGTTAACCGGGGGGCGGTGAACTTCAGCCGCTATACTGCGCGTACTTTTCCGTTTTCCATGCGCCAGCCGCCAAGCCGAACAAACGCGCTTGGATTGGTGAAGTTCATGTTCCCGAACAAATACAACATCTACCTGCATGACACGCCCGCTAAAAATCTGTTTGAGCGTGATGTCCGGGCCTTTAGCCACGGTTGCGTGCGTCTGGCCGAACCTTTTGAATTTGCTTATGCGCTGCTGGCGCCCCAGTCGGCGGATCCTGAAGCGGAATTCAAAGCCGCCCTCCGCACCGAGCGAGAGCAGAAGATCGTGCTGAAAGAGCCGGTGCCTGTGCATCTGATCTATCGCACCGCGGTCACCAATGCCCGAGGTCATACCGAATACCGCGATGACGTCTATGGCCGGGACGCGCGGATCTGGAACGCGCTGTCCAAGGCGGGGGTGGTCTTGCGAGGTGTTCAGGGGTAACCCTCTGGGCACAACAATTAGAAGGCCGAGCGCGACATGACATATAGTGTTCAGCAGATTGCCAAGGCCGTCGGCGCCGAAGCCGAGGGCGAAACCTCAATCGAAGTGACGGGTGTGGCTGAACCGGCCAGCGCCAAAACGGGCGAGGTGGCGCTGGCAATGGACCCGCGCTATGCCAGCAGCATCGCAGATGGGGCCGCTGAGGTCGCCATGCTTTGGGAGGGCGCTGATTGGCGGGCTTTGGGTCTCAAAGCCGCGATCCTGCCGAACCGTCCACGCTACGCGCTCTCTGGACTGACACGGATGTTGGACAAGGGGCAGGGATTCGCGCCGGGTATTCACCCATCCGCGGTGATCGATCCCGAAGCAGAGCTTGGCGATGACGTGTCGGTCGGACCTTTGGCGGTGATTTCCGCCGGGGCGCGGATCGGCGCGGGAAGCGTGATCGGACCTCTGTGTTTTATCGGGGTCGATGCCCGTATCGGCGAAGGCTCCTTTCTGCGCGAACATGTCAGCATCGGCGCACGGGTGACCATCGGGCCACGCTTTATCGCGCAGTCAGGTGTGCGGCTTGGTGGCGATGGGTTCTCCTTTGTGACCGCTGAACTTTCCACCGTCGAAAAGGCGCGAGAAACCCTTGGCGATCAGGGCGACGCCGCGCCGCAACCTTGGACGCGCATCCATTCGCTGGGGGCCGTGACCATTGGTGCAGATGTTGAAATGGGCATGGGCTCAACCATCGACAATGGCACAATCCGCGACACGCAGGTGGGAGATGGGACCAAGATCGATAACCTCGTACACATCGGCCATAATGCCGTCGTAGGCCGGAACTGTCTGCTTTGTGGTCAGGCCGGGGTCGGTGGCTCTACCCGTGTGGGTGACAATGTCGTGCTGGGCGGGCAGGTTGGGCTTGCGGACAATATCACTATCGGGAACCGGGTGATCGCCGGGGGCGGCACTATTGTGCTTTCCAACGTCCCCGAAGGCCGCACAATGCTTGGCTATCCTGCCACGCAAATGTCTAAGCAGACTGAAATCTACAAAGCCCTGCGCCGCTTGCCGCGCCTGCTGCGCGATGTGGCGGCATTGCAAAAGATGGTTTCAAAACCCGACAAGGATGCGTAAATCTGCCCCGGACACGGGGGCAAAAGACCTATGAGCACGCAAGATAAGGTGATCACGATCCTCGCTGAACAGGCGATGATTGCGCCGCAGGCTGTGACGCTCGACAGCACGCTTGAAGACCTTGGGATCGACAGCATGGGGGTCGTCGAAAGCATTTTCGCGATCGAAGAAACCTTCGAGATTACCGTGCCTTTTAACGCAAACACCCCTGGGGAAAACACCTTTGACATCTCCACCGTGCGCAGCATCGTGGCGGGTGTCGAGCGGCTGAAGGCGGAACAAGGTTAGCCCCATGAAACGCGTTGTCATCACCGGCGCTGGCACGGTCAACGCTCTAGGTCTTTCGGTGCCTGACACGCTTGCGGCGATGCGCGAAGGTGAATGCGGTATCGGCCCTTTGAATTTCCGCGACGCTGAGCGTCTTTCCATTCGCATCGGCGCGCAGGTACAGGGGTTTGAGGCCGAGACCCGCTACAACCGACAACAGATCGCGTTGTACGACCGGTTCACCCAATTCACCCTTGCCGCTGCGCGCGAGGCGATTGCGCAAGCCGATCTAAACTTTTCCGGCGATTTGGCAGACCGCGCCGGCGTGATCTTGGGGACCGCAGGGGGTGGGGTCTCCACATGGGACGACAACTATCGCGCGGTTTATCAAGAGGGCAAAAACCGGGTGCATCCCTTTGTCGTGCCCAAGTTGATGAACAACGCCGCGGCCAGCCATGTCAGCATGGAGTGGAACCTGCGCGGGCCGTGCTTTACCGTGTCCACCGCCTGTGCCTCATCCAACCACGCGATGGCGCAGGCCTTTGCGATGGTGCGCTCGGGGATGGCACCGGTGATGGTAACCGGCGGATCGGAATCGATGCTTTGTTTCGGCGGGGTCAAAGCCTGGGAAGGTCTGCGCGTGATGAGCCATGACGCCTGCCGTCCGTTTTCAGCCAATCGAAACGGCATGGTGCAGGGGGAGGGCGCGGGGGTATTTGTCTTTGAGGATTATGACCACGCCCGCGCGCGCGGAGCGGATATTCTTTGCGAGGTGGCGGGATTTGCCATGACCTCTGACGCCAGCGACATCGTGATGCCGTCCACGGCAGGTGCCGCGCGGGCCATGCAAGGCGCCTTAAATGACGCCCGGATCAATGCGGATGAGGTCGGTTATATTAACGCCCACGGCACCGGGACATCGGCGAATGACAAAACCGAATGCGCGGCGGTGAAAGAGGTCTTTGCTGCGCATGCCGATCGGCTGATGATCTCATCCACCAAATCCATGCACGGCCATATCATCGGCGGCACAGGCGCAGTGGAACTGCTGGCTTGCATCATGGCCCTGCGTGACGGGGTGGTAGCACCGACCATCGGGTATCAAGAGCCGGACCCGGACTGCGCGCTCGACGTGGTGCCGAATGTGGCGCGCGACGTGCAGATAGATGTCGCACTGAGCAACGCCTTTGCCTTTGGCGGATTGAATGCGGTTTTGGCGCTGCGCCGCGTCTGACCCATAAAAAATGCCACCCCCGGGCGGGAGCGGCATTCGCTTGAACCTCGTGACAGGTTTACTGTTCGATCACCGAGACTTCGTCATAGCTGGCGGTGAAGCCTTCGAGCGAGAGGGTCAGATTAACCTTCTGGTCCGGCGCCAGCGCAGGCACGATTGTCAAAACAGCTTCTTTGCCCCGTTTGAAGGCCGCGATGTCTTCGTTGGTCAGGCCCATGCGGACATAGCAGCCAACCGGGTTGCAGAACGCATAGGGATAGCGACGGGCCTTGCCCCCATCGACCGACAGGTTCAGCTGTGCGGGCAGGGCGGTTTCAAGCGGAACGACAACCGTTGCACCGGCTTTGGCTTTGCCGCCATCGGGCAGGCGGAAGAGCGACACTTCTGCCACCGGCGCGCCTTCGCCATCGGCGAGTAGCTGGTACATCTGGCAGGGGTCGACCTCTTCTTCGGTCTTGATGCAGCGCATTTCCCAAGCGCCGATTTCTTTCTTTGTGTAGGGTTTGCCCAGTTCCGGATCTTTGTCAGCATCTTCGCCAAGGCTCAGCTGCTCTTCGATCTCGGCCGCGTTGCCGCTGGTGCCGGGCTGTGGCTTGGTTTCTTCGGTCTGATCGCTGCTTTGCTCGGCCGCGGTTTCAGGCGTCGCAGCCTCGGACGTTGCAGTGTCAGGCGTTGCAGTCTGGGCAAAAGCCATCATCGGTGCCGTCAGTGCAAGCGCTGCACAAAGCGGCAGGGCGGTCAAATACTTGCTCATGTCATTTCCACATTTGTTGCGTTAACGCCGCTTACCACGCTGCAGTTGGATTGTCAGTCTCTGCCGGGAAATTTCGAGAAAGACGCGCGCGAATTCATGCCGATAGACAGAGGTCGAATAGGTGAATTGTCAGTGGGTTAGCCGCTGAAATAGCAAAAGGGGACGCGGCGCGTCCCCTTCCGTGTTAGTCTCCCCGTCGGACTGGGCCGACTTATTAATCACACGTTAGGCGGGCTAAGCGGAACGGTCAACTAGAAATATGATCCGATCAGCCGAAGGCGGCTCCGAAATGGCACATTATAAAAAGGGCCGCACCCGAAGGCGCGGCCAGTCTGACAGGGAGGAAGTCATCCCACCAACGAAGGACATGTGGCAGGATAGGATGACTATGGCGCGCAAAGGTTAAGTTTGTATGCTCTAGTGGAACGGGCAAATGCCTAAAATTGACAGGAAGGCCACAGCGTGAGCACAGACATTTTCATCGGCGGGGGTGGTCCCGATTATGCGGACAAGCAATTTCTTGATCTCGGATACGCCAACCGACACGGACTGATCGCCGGGGCCACGGGCACGGGCAAGACCGTAACGCTGCAGATCTTGGCAGAGGGTTTTGCCAATGCCGGGGTGCCTGTTTTCCTGTCGGACGTAAAAGGCGACCTGTCGGGGCTGGCAGTCGCCGGCAGCTCCGCGGCAAAGTTGCATGGTCCCTTTACCGAACGGGCCACAAAAATCGGCTTTGATGACTATACCTACGAATCCTTCCCGGTCACTTTTTGGGATCTGTTCGGCGAGCAGGGCCATCCGGTGCGCACCACGGTCTCAGAAATGGGGCCGCTGCTGATCGCGCAGTTGCTCAGCCTTTCAGAGGCGCAGGAGGGGATTTTGAACATCGCCTTCCGCGTGGCCGACGAAGAGGGCATGCCGCTATTGGATCTCAAAGACCTGCAGGCTTTGCTGGTTTGGGTCGGCGAGAACGCAAAGGAATTGGCGCTGCGTTATGGTAATGTCTCGACCGCCTCCGTCGGCACGATCCAGCGCCGCCTGCTGGTGCTGGAGAACCAGGGCGGGGCGCAGTTGTTCGGCGAGCCGGCACTGGCGCTTTCGGACCTGATGCGCTGCGATTCAGATGGGCGGGGACGGATCAACATTCTCGCGGCGGACAAGCTTATGGCTTCGCCGAAACTCTACGCTACTTTTCTGCTTTGGCTGATGTCCGAATTATTCGAAGAACTGCCCGAGGTCGGCGACCCCGACAAACCCAAGCTGGTGTTCTTTTTCGACGAGGCGCATCTGCTTTTTGACGACGCGCCCAAGGCTCTGGTCGACAAGGTCGAACAGGTTGCGCGGCTGATCCGCTCCAAGGGCGTGGGCGTTTACTTCGTGACCCAAAACCCCGCCGACGTGCCTGATGACATCCTCGGGCAGCTTGGCAACCGCATTCAACATGCGCTGCGGGCCTTTACCGCGCGGGATCGCAAGGAACTCCGCCAAGCCGCCCAGACTTACCGCGAGAACCCGCGTTTCGATACCGAAGAAGCGATCCGCGAAGTCGGCGTGGGCGAAGCGGTGACGTCGATGCTGCAACGCAAAGGCGTGCCCGGTGTGGTCGAACGCACATTGATCCGCCCCCCATCATCGCAGCTTGGTCCGATCACCAAGGCAGAACGTGCGGCAGTGGTCGCAGACTCGGACCTCGCGGGCAAATATGAAGCTTTGCAGGACCGCGAATCGGCGTTTGAAATGCTAAAGGCCCGCGCCGAAGCCGCCGCGAAGGAGGCTGAGGCCGCAGAAGCCAAAGCAGAGGCCGAGGACGAAGCCGCGCGCGAGTTTCAAAAGGCCCGCCGCTATGGGGGTGCACGCAGCAGCGGCTCGAGATCATCGCGCGGCAGCGCAGATGGGTTCGGTGGTGCCATCGCGAGTGTGGTTATCAAGGAACTGAAAGGCACCACCGGGCGGCGTATCGTGCGCGGCATCTTAGGTGGTCTTTTCAAAGGACGTTGAGCCAAAGTCCCGTGACAGAAAAAGGGGCGCGGTAGACCTACCGCGCCCCTTTTTGTTGCAAAGAATTAGACCCGGCGCTTAGCGCTCAGGGATTAACCCGCGCGGGCTAAAGCGCAGCACCAGAAGCAGCACCATTCCCATCGTCAACAAACGCATATGCGCAGCACTTTCAATGAGATGCGCCTTAAGCGCCGAGCCTTCGGACATGCCCGCCGTGATCAGGCTCATCAGCCACAGACCCATCGGCTCAACCTGCACCCAAAGGAACCAGATCAGGAAACCGCCCAGGATCGCGCCAAAGTTATTGCCCGACCCGCCGACGATCACCATTACCCAGATCAGGAAGGTGAAGCGCAGCGGCTGGTAGGTGCCGGGCGTCAACTGGCTGTCCATCGTGGTCATCATCGCGCCAGCGATACCGCAGATCGCGGAGCCAAGGATGAAGACCTGCAAGTGCCGCGCCGTCACGTCCTTGCCCATCGCTTCGGCCGCGACTTCGTTGTCACGGATCGCCCGCAGCATCCGGCCCCAAGGCGAATGGAGCGCGCGCTGGCTCATCCATAGCAAGATGATCAGCACAGCTGCAAAGAGCGCAATGTAGAGCAGTTTCACCCAAAGCGTTGAAGCCTCCACCGGATCAAAGCCAAACCCGGCGGCACGTTCGACAAAACTCGGATCGTTTTGCAGGTCGATCTCATAGGGCACAGGCCGGGGCAGGCCGATGACGTTTTTCACGCCACGGCTCATCCAGTCTTCGTTTTTCAGCACCGCGATGATGATCTCGGCAATGCCCAGCGTGGCAATCGCCAGATAATCCGAGCGCAGACCAAGGGCCGTCTTACCAATCAGCCAAGCCGCCCCGGCGGCAAAGAGACCGCCAACAGGCCAAGAGATCAGCACCGGCAGCCCTAGGCCGCCAAGATAGCCGCTCTGCGCCGGGTTGATCGCCTCCACCGCCTCGACCGCAGGGTCGAGCACGGCGCGGAAGACGAAGAAGCCGACGACAAGCACCGCGATCACTGCAAGGGTGCGCGCCATGCCGGGGGCCATGCGTTTCATCAGCATAACCGCCGCAACCACCGTGGCCGCGCCCAGCAAAAGGGCTCCGACGATGGCGAAACCGCCCGTGGTCCAAGCGCCTTCTGTGGGCTTCATCGACACCAGCACCGCTGCCAGACCGCCGAGCGCCACAAAACCCATGATGCCGACATTAAAGAGCCCGGCAAAGCCCCATTGCAGGTTCACCCCAAGCGCCATGATCGAGGAGATCAGACCCATGGCGATGATCAGCAGGGCAGAGTTCCAGCTTTGCTCAAAGCCGGTGTAGATGATCATCAAAGCGATGATCGCGAAAAGGATCGTGTTTTTCACAGTCTGGGTCATACCGATTTCCCCTTGAACAGCCCGGTGGGCTTGATCAGCAGAACGATCAGAAGAATGACGAAGCTGACCGCAAATTTGTAATCCGTGCTCATAAGCTGCACGAGCCCATCAGGCTCCAGCCCCTCGGGCATCACGTAGCCCAGCACCTTTTTCCACGCATAGGTGATGGTGACCTCGCTAAAGGCGATGACAAAACCGCCCGCGATGGCCCCAACTGGGGAGCCAAGCCCGCCGACGATAGCCGCCGCAAAGATCGGCAGCAAAAGCTGGAAGTAGGTGAAGGGTTTGAACGACTTATCAAGACCGTAGAGCGTGCCTGCGATGGTCGCCAGTGCCGCGACGATCATCCAAGTGATCATCACCACCCGCTCTGGGTTGATGCCCGACAGAAGCGCCAGATCCTCATTGTCCGAATAGGCCCGCATGGATTTGCCTGCGCGGGTCTTGTTGAGGAACCAAAACAGCACCGCCACAACGATGATCGCGGTGACGATGGTGATGCCTTGGGTGGTCTTGAAGGCCAGACCTTCTTTCAACCCAGTCAGCGCCTTGAAGTCCCGCGCCGACATGATGAAACGTTCTCCGTCGAGGAAGTTCTGATCGTCCGCGCCAATGATGAAGCGGGTGATGCCGTTATAGATGAAGGTCACGCCAAGCGAGACGATGACCAAAATCACCGGCTTGGCCTTTTGCTCGCGGTAGAACTTGTAGACAACCCTATCGGTGCCCAGCAAAAGCAGCATGGCAAAGCCGATGCCAAAGGGCAGGGCCAAAAGCGCCGTTGGCAGGAAGCCGAGGCTCAGCCCCATGGACTGGAACAGCCATGTCACAAGGATCGTGGCCATGGTGCCCATGGCCATCGTGTCGCCATGCGCAAAGTTGGAGAACCGCAGGATGCCGTAGACCAGCGTCACCCCAAGCGCGCCAAGCGCCAGTTGCGAGCCGTAAGCGATCCCCGGAATGAGGACATAGTTCGAAAGTGCAATAAAAGCGTTGAGCAGATCCATGTTCAGCCCCCCAGAAACGATTTGCGGACTTCAGGATCGGCCAAAAGCTCTTTGCCCGTGCCGGTAAAGGCATTGCGCCCCTGCACGAGGACATAGCCCTTGTCCGCGATCTCGAGCGCCTGACGGGCGTTTTGCTCGACCATCAGGATCGGGATGCCGGTGCGGGCCACCTCGATAATCCGGTCGAACAATTCGTCCATGACGATGGGCGACACGCCCGCGGTCGGCTCGTCGAGCATCAAGACCTTAGGCTGGGTCATCAGTGCCCGGCCCACAGCGACCTGCTGGCGCTGACCGCCCGACAACTCGCCCGCGGCCTGCAGCCGCTTTTCTTTGAGGATCGGGAAGAGGTCATAGACCTGCGCCATCGTGTCTTTGTAATCATCGCGGCGGATGAAAGCGCCCATCTCAAGGTTCTCTTCCACCGTCATCGAGGTGAAGATGTTGGAGGTCTGGGGTACGAAGCCCATGCCCTTGGCCACGCGGTCTTGGGGGCTGAGACCGGTGATGTCCTCTCCGTCCAGCCGCACATGGCCCTTTCGCATGTCGAGCATGCCAAAGACCGCCTTCATGCCGGTGGATTTGCCTGCGCCATTGGGGCCGACGATCACAGCGATCTCGCCGCGGTCCACTGCGATGGTGCAGTCGTGCAGAATGTCAGGGCCCGCACCATAACCGGCTGTCATGGCGTCGCCGATCAGGAAGGGGCCGCCGGGGGCGGGGTGGGTTTTGCCGCTGGCCTTGGGCATGATGCTGCCTTGGCCTTTTGCGTTGCCGACCGACCAATCTTTGTTGCCGCGGTCGCCGTAGGGATCATTGCTCATGCGCCTACCTTGTCCTTGTTTTTCAGGCCGGTGC
>Ga0209345_10003468_pt1 | contig 16233 bp, 13 predicted proteins | sample Cruoilmetagenom7_FD_187294 | JGI IMG/M metagenome (GOLD analysis project Ga0209345, IMG submission 187294) | Oil polluted marine microbial communities from Coal Oil Point, Santa Barbara, California, USA - Sample 7 (SPAdes) (version 2) | ecosystem: Environmental > Aquatic > Marine > Oil seeps ... | reverse complement strand
CCAAGCCTCTTGCAAGTTGCTGCCCGCGCATTATTCCCTCAATATGGAGCCAGTATCTTTCTGTGTCATTTACTGGGTAACGCTCGGCAATTTTTTTTGTGTCACTGTCAAGTTTTTCCAGAAAATGAGACCAGATGTGCACATGATATCTGTACTCATTATCAGGAAAGTTTTGTAAAAAAATACTGAATTCTTCTGGATAGAGGGAAACAAAAGGGAGTTTTTTTATCGGCAGGATCTCTTTTGCAGCAACCAGACCAGGGTCGTTGGATGTGAAAACCATGCAGATTCCATGTCCGGTTTCTTCATCAAAATCGGGCGCTGTTGATGAAGGCAGATTATTGATCCGGGATAGTAATGAGCCTTTAATAATATGCAACTGCAATTGATGAGGCAATGACAGGTCCTCTCGGCCAGGAATGGGACGTGAGGCGCGACAGTTTGCCGTATGTTTTTTCAACTCCTGCAGCCATCTCCTCATATTATGTTTCATGGTACCTGTCCTGGGAATGAAAAAAAGCAAAATTTTTCTAATCTCAATTAATTCTATTCTGGAATATTTTTTAAAAAATTTGATTTAATTATACTTTTAATTATTATCTACTAATTTCCAACTTAAGGGTTCCCCTTTTCCTATATCATTTTTTGCTTTTTTACCAAGAATTTGGTTATAATATTTGGGATGCAGCCCATAAGCTGGCCTTACAGATTTTATATTTTGCTCTGTGAATTTTTCTCCTGCTTTTATATCGACTACTGTAAATAAAGATCTTGCATCTTCTCTACCTTTCTTTTGCTTTTCTGTTAGTTCATAAGTAACCTTTCCCATTGTTTTTTCTGCTTCTCTTACCGCTTTAACCATCTGAGCAAATTCTGCTGGTTCTAGTGAAAATAGTGCATCTGGTCCCCCAGAAGCTCTGTCTAAAGTGAAATGTTTTTCAATTATTTTAGTTCCAAAAATAACTGACAAAATTGGAACAGTTATCCCAATAGTGTGATCAGATAACCCTGATATTACATCAAAGGTTTCTGCTAAATTTGGTATTATTTTTAGATTATATTCTTCTATAGAAGAAGGGTATGAACTGACACAATTTAATATTGCTATTTTATAATTTCCTTTGTTTTTTATTGTATCTACCGCAAGTTCTAAATCATTAAGTCTTGCAATACCATTGGAGAGAATAACAGGTTTTTTCTTTTCCGCTATATATTCAATTAAAGGGATATCAGTTATCTCATATGAGGCAACCTTATAAAGAGGTGGATTTAATTCTTGTTCAAGAAAATCAACAGCTGTTTTGTCAAATGGTGTCGAAAAACAAATAAGCCCTTCTTCTTCTGCTATTTTCTTTAATTTTGGTTGCCATTCCCATGGAGTATATGCTTCCTGATATAGATTATACAAAGTTCTGCCGTTCCATATTGACCCACTATTTATTTGAAAATATTCTTTATCTGAATTTATTGTTATTGTATCAGGAGTATAAGTTTGAAGTTTTATTGCATCTGCTCCTGCTGTAGCAGCTGCTTTTATAATCTTAACTCCTCTATCAAAATCACCTAAGTGATTTGCAGACATTTCAGCTACAATAAAAATGGGGTTATTACCACCTATTTTTTTGTTTTTTACAATTAGTTCTTTCATATCAACCACATATACTATTATATCTTACTGTTCTATAATATCTCTTATACAAAACATTTATCAATATATAACCCCTTGCTGATATTATAACCTTCATTTTGATAACAAAAACATTTCACTAATTAAATTATTATTTTCCTTATATTGATATTTTATTCTTTTAATTATCTTTAAATTTGGGGAAATTGTTTTATAAATATTAACAAAATTTGCTTTCCAGAGTAATTCTTCATGCTCTCTATAAATAATTGCTGCATATTTGTCTGATTGTCTGAATAGTACTCAAAACCCCATATAAATCTTTTGGAAATCCTATAAATTTCTTTTATAACTAAATCAATACAATCTGGCGGAATATGTATTAACACCCCAGAAGTAAAGACCAAGTCAAAACTATTGTCTTTAAAAGGTATTTCTAAAGCAGATGCTTCAACTAAATTAATATTTCCTATTCTATTTTTGCAAATGTTAATTGCACGTTTGGTAATTTCAATACCATAAAAATTTTTAAACCCCATAGGTTTTAATTTTTCTATTTGTAAACCTCTATTTGTACCTACTTCCAATATTTTTATATCCCTATCTATAAACCCTAAGAAATTATTGTTCACTGAACTTCTTGAAATTTCATATTTTTAAATATATGACAGGTCAAGATCCCTTACCTTCCTTTCTGTATATTGATCCCCAAAATTCTTTTTCCACTGATTAATTTGTCTGTTTGTTGTCATTTTTTTAATGTGCCCTCAAATAACTGGCAGGCATTATTTAACCCTTGCATTTTTAATAACTTTTTTGCCTCTTCTATTTCTTCATCCATTGTTGTCAATATTCTTTTGTGTAAGATATTCTTATTGATATTTTTTAACCATGACTTTTGGTTAAAAAGGTTTACTAAATCATCTGTATTAAAAAAGTTATTATTATAATATAAATAATCAAATACAGCGCATAATAGTGTATAATCCTCTATTGTATCAATCGTTACTCTTATATCGGGCGCATATAATTTCTCATAGGCGCTTACAGTATTGATTTTAAATCGCTCTGGGTTTGTTTTATAAATATATGGGCATACATGTTCTTTTTCATATTCCTTTGTTGCACTATAAAAAACCTTTTCTAAAATACCATAATTAATAACTTCTATATCCAATCCATGTGGAAAAGTCCTCTCTATTGCATTTGATGTATAATCTGCATTTGTCTCTAAATGTTTATTTACAACCATATCTACAATCTCCGGGTCAACACATGGGCAATCACTTGTAATTCGCACAATGATATCCACTTTAAATTGTTTAGCTGCAAAATAAAACCTTTCTAAAACATTATCTTTACTACCTCGGAAATAATTTATTGCTTCTTTTTCAGCAATATCTACTAAAACATTATCTTCTTTTTCATCAGTTGTTGCTAAAATTATACTATCTAATTTTTTAGATTTTTTAAGCCTTCTAATAACCTGTTGCAAAACTGTGATATTAGTATTGTATGGCAAATTCAATAAAACTTTTTTCGGAAGTCTGGTTGAACTTGTTCTTGCCTGAACTATAGCAGATATTTTCATCTAAAAGTTTTTAAATATTTTAAAAATTTCATCAATAATATATTCTCTAGTTGCTTCATCCATTGAAGGATACATTGGTATACTCATTGTTTTATTATAAAAATTTTCTGCGGCTAAGCATAATCCTTTCTTATAACCCAAATTTCTATAGTAAGGATGAAAATATACTGGGATATAATGTATTTGAACCCCTATGTTATTGTCCCTCAGTTTTCTAAATATAGTGCTTTTAAAAATAGAATATTTATCCTTCAGACGAACTGTATATAAATGGTAAGAATGATAGGCATAGCTTTTTTCTACTGGCAAATCAAAAAAGGGATTATCTATAAAAACTTTATTGTAGAATGTGACAAGGTTTCTTCTTTTTTCTACAAATGCATCTATTTTTTTCAGTTGAGACTGCCCCAGAGCCGCTTGTATATCACTCATTCTATAATTATATCCTAAAGTTTGCATTTCATAATACCAATCGCCATGGGGTTTATTTATAAAATTATTTTTTGTTATACCATGGTTTCTAAATTTTAGGAGAAGCTCATAATATTTTTTATTATTAGTCAGGGCAGCTCCACCTTCCGCAGTTGTAATATGTTTTACTGGATGAAAACTAAAAACAGTAATATTAGAGTATCTACAACTTCCTATTCTAGTATTTTTATATTTTGCCCCCAATGCATGGCAGGCATCCTCAACAATTTTTAATTTATATTTATCTGCTAAATTTCTTATTTTTTCCAAATCTACAGGATGCCCGGCATAATGAACTGGTACAATCAATTTTGTTTTTTCTGTTATTTTTTCCTCAATTCTTGTCACGTCAATGTTGCCTGTATCTTCTTCAATATCAACAAATACAGGTTTTAAGCCTATATATAATCCAGCATTCACGGTAGCGCAAAAAGTCATAGGAGTAGTTATAAATTCATCTGATTGTATCAAGCCCAGCGCATTGTAAGATGCGTGAAGTGCAGATGTCCCTGAATTAAAGACAACACAGTATTTAGATCCTGCATATGCGGATAATGCCTTTTCAAAATCCAGTATTTTGGGACCTTGAGTGACATAATCAGACTTTAAAACCTTTAACACTTCCTCTATATCATCATCATCAATATTTTGCTTGCTATATGAAATCATCATTGCCATCTTTATAATCTTTTATGTTTGTATTCTTAATTAACTTTTTCATTTCTTCAACATTTAACCAGCAACTATTTGTATTGCTTTTATATATAAAGCCTTCTGGAACTTTTTTATGTTCTTTATAGTATTGAAAATTTTTACTCTCAAAACCAAATTGTGGCATAATAACATAATAATCAATTAAATCATAACAATTCCTGCTTTCTTCTTCGTGAATTAAAGTTTCATTTATTTTTTCTCCAGGTCTAATTCCAATAATCTTGAAGGAAGATTTATCACTTATTGCATTTATAATGTCCAATATTTTCATGCTGGGAATTTTTGGCACAAATATTTCACCACCAGTGCATTTTTGTATCGCTGTAGCAACCAGGTTTATTGCACTATCTAAGTTAATCCAGAACCTTGTCATTTTGATATCAGTCACGGGAAATTCGAGTATCCCCTTATTCTTTAAGCTTAAAAAATATTCCAGGACACTGCCTCTGCTACCAACAACATTGCCATACCTTACACAGGCAAATTTAGTAATTCTTTTCCCGACATATGCATTTGCAGCAGTTACTAATTTTTCCATTGTCATCTTTGTAGCGCCATATAAATTCACAGGATTTACTGCCTTATCAGTGGACAAGGCAATAACAACTTTTACATTTTTTTCTAAGGCTGTTTCTGTTAAGTTTTGTGTCCCTAGTATATTCGTTTTTACTGCTTCAAAAGGATTATATTCAAGTGCCGGTACTTGTTTTAGCGCAGCAGCATGTATAACGTAGTCTACTTCATCAAGTGCCATTTTTAGTCGGTCTTTATCCCTTATATCACCTAAAAAAAATCTAATGGGATGCTTACTAGTGGGAAATATTTTTGCCATTTCATACTGTTTAAACTCGTCCCTGCTAAATATAATTAACTTTTCAGGCTTATAATTACTAAAAATATAATTAGTAAAATAATGCCCAAATGAACCAGTCCCTCCTGTAATTAAAATAACTTTTTCATTAAACAAATTAAAATCCCTCTACTTTTTTATATTAATATACTCAATTTACATTGCTAATGAAATAGCAAAAACAGATCTTTGCTCTGTAAATATTGAACGGTCATTATTTTACCGTGCATGGTGTAATGCCTCCATACATTTTATTACATACTTGTAAAGTAATTTTTGGTAACATCAGGGTAAGGTTATATACCTGATAACCTCTTTTACTATTTATGTAATTTTATATAAGTATATATTTTGTACCAATAATAGTTTTAAATTTACAAAAACATGATAAGATATAATATGAAAAGAGTTTTACTTGTTTCATTTTTGATTATTTTATTTTTTTCCTTAACAGCTGTTTCTAATGATAAATATGACCATGTTAGACTTACAATGGTTAAAAATGATATAAGTGGAAGGGGTATAAAGGATAGAGATGTACTTGCCGCTTTTAAAAAAGTTCCAAGACATCTGTTTGTTGATAAGCATTTATGGGATAGTGCATATAATGATCATCCACTTCCAATTGTTGAGGGTCAAACAATTTCCCAGCCATATGTAGTTGCCTTAATGACAGAACTACTACACCTTAAAAAAACCGATAAAGTGCTTGAAATAGGGACAGGTTCAGGTTATCAGGCAGCAATTTTAGCTGAAATAGTCAGTGAGGTTTATTCAATGGAAATTAGGGGGGAACTTGCAGAAAGATCAAAAAAACTCTTAAAAGAACTTAAATATCAAAATATTCAGGTTAAACATGATGATGGTTACTTTGGATGGGAAGAACATGCCCCCTTTGATGCAATAATAATAACAGCAGCCGCTAATCATATACCCCCACCCTTAATAAAACAGCTAAAAAATGGTGGCAAGCTTATACTCCCCCTTGGCAGCACAACTTACTATCAGGTTTTGACTTTAGCAGTCAAAGAAGATGGGAAGGTGAGTCTTGAACAATATGGTGCTGTTACATTTGTTCCTATGACAGGAAAAGCGTTGAAATAATAATATATAGCATCACTCAATGTGCTTATGGTATCTGTTATCATTTGTAATGTAGAAATAGAAGAGTATATTTATAAACGCCGCCAAATAAGAAACAGCCCCAATCATTAATACGCTGTTAAATCCTGTATTAAGTGCAAGTATGACTGCTGCAGGTGGTGATAAAACAGAAAAACATCCATTAACACACCATGCCCATGGAATAAGACTTTTGTTTTTGACACCAAAAAGTCTTATTCCATAAGGGAAAGGCATTCCCATTAAAATGCCGAGAGGAAATATAATCAAAAAAATAATAACTACTTTATAATTTATTGGCAATAAAAGAATTCCATTTGAAATAATTTTTGTTATAGGTAGATACAAGATAATTACAATGGGAAGTATAAAAATAATTATTGAGGAACACTTTTTTTTCATCTTTATACTTAAAAGGCTACCCACTCCTGAACTGATAAGTAATGACATCAAGATAGTTGAAAAGGCATAAAACGGATGCTCTAAAGCCAGAATAAATTTTTGTATAAGTATCACTTCCACAAACATAAAGCCAATTCCTATAAATGCAAAATAGGGCAACTGTATAATTGGTGTAATGTCTGACGTTGCACTAATATTTTTTATTTTAAATCTAAATATTGTGGGCATAAATATTAAGATTAAGGTTAGGATAAGCATTTGAAAAAAAACTGCATATGTAATAAAACCTTCTCCAATGAAAAACTGCCATTTTTTACCTATGACATTATAGATTTCTTTTAGTTTCTCCATTTTTATAAAATAATTAAAAAATGGTTTATCATCATAGACTGGTTCGATATTGAAGATATAATCATTTACAAATCTTCTATTTAACTTTGAATCTATGATATTTTTAAAAGCAGTATAATATACAGGAGAGTCCATTTTTATATATCTATTTGCCTCACTTTTTTTCATTTTGGGATAATAGACAAGATCAAAAAATAAAAGATCTGAAAACTCTCTTATTTTTTTTATATCGCTTGGAGAAATAGGTGTTTTTTTAATCAAGATATTCATAGTTGACCAGCTTCTAATTGCTGCAATATGGTTTTCGGGGTTTTTTATTTTTAACTGTTTCATTGATCTAATAATGGTATTAAGAATTCTAAGTTCAATCCTTGGTGGTGGCAGTAAGTATAGATTGATGCTAATAAAACCATTATTATTTAGATGATTTATATAATCATTAAATGCCTGGGTGGTAAACCTATAGTCTTCTGAAATTGTTAAATTGCTTGATGGTGCTGCTTCCATCAATGAAATATCAATTAAATCAAATAATTTGTTACTGGATTTTATCCATGACCTGCCCATTCCAGCAAATACATTTTTTTCATAGATGTTCCCTGAAAGCTCACCAAATATATTTTTGACTATCTCGATAACTAAAGGATTTGATTCTGCGATATAAATATTGTCACTTCCAAAGTATTTTGCCATTAAAGCTGGAAGTCCACCACCTGGATCAACCACAAACACATCATCATTATTTGAAATGAAATAAATCAAACTTGAGGGCAAATATTCTAAAAATTCAAGTGAAGTCCTATCTCTTGCATTTGTTATTGCCGTGATGTCGCCTGCACCTATTGATAAACCTATTTGTTCTGGAAGCACCTCCATATATTTCAAGCTTAAGCCTGGTGCAAATCTGATATATGAACTTTTAAATGTATCAATCCTTGTATATGGGCTAAAGTATGTGTCAAGCAGTTTTGAGTTGGGATAACTCAATGCTATATTTAACTCTTTATTTTCTGGTATCTTGATTTTTATAATTTCTGGACAACAATAGAAAATTATTACATATGTAAAAGAAATTATTATGATATATACATAATATTTAGGATTAGACGCAAAAAATGCGCCAAACAAGGAAACCAAAGAAACTGTTAAAATCGTATATTCAGGATTTATTCTGCTTAAAAAAGATATAATTAATAGTGCACCGAATCCAGCACCTATCAGGTCAGCAAAATATAAAAGATGTGATTTTTCTGGTAACACACACAGTGATGTTGCTACAATCAATCCTGTAAAAAAGAATGGTAGCGAAAGAATTACATAATATATTAATAGATATAGTATTTGTTTTTCTCCCCAGAGTAAATTTACAAGGTTAAATGGAATATTGTTTGTGACTGTATATCCAAAAAAAATGGATAGGCTTAAAAATAGTGCATATAGAGATATATTATTAATATTTGCGGATCTTTTAAAGATATAGATAAAGCTTCCACTTGCTCCTATACCAAGCATTGCTACGCTTATGATCATAAATGCAAAATGATATGAGAGTGTAACCTGAAATATTCTTGTAAGATTTATTTCAAAACATAGCGTAGAAAGGGAGGCTATAAAAATTAATATGGATAATTTTTTATGATGCTTCTTTTCCCGCATGTCAATAATCACGAAAATTAACCACCCTTTTAACCTCTTCAATATAAACTGTTTTATCTTAATTATACAGTAGAATCTAAATATTTACTTATTAATTTTGTTGTCCTTGTATGCAGTTGCATGAAAGGACAGGAAGGCCATTAGGAGACAGGATATTTATAGAAAAATTAGAATCTTTGCTGAATATAACTCTGAAAAAGAAGAGAGCTGGTCGTCCAAAGAAAGATAAATAGGTATCTTATCCCCCGATAACCCTCCGATAAGAATGTCTTAAAAATCATAAGAGAAAATTGATCCCGAAAGTTAGCACCCTTATTATATTTTTTTATATTCTTCCAAAACCCCAAGCACGCAGTCCAGGTCATACCTGGTATGGGCAGCTGATACCTGAAACCTTATACATTCATCCCCTTTGGGCACTACGGGATATTTCAAGCCTACCGTTAAAATCCCCTTTTCTTTAAGGTGGTTGACTAATTTTATTGTTTCCTGAGTATTCCGGATCATAACAGCGACAATTGGATGTTCCCCTTTTATGACCTCATAACCCAGAACAACTAATTTTTGTTTAAAATAGTTGGTCATCTCCCTTAAATGGGTCAACATCTCCAGGCCTTGTTCACTCTCTAAAATTTCCAGTGCTTTTATGGCTGCGCCTGCCTCTCCAGGAGTAATGGGATTAGAGTATATATAAAATGGCGCTGTTTCCTTGAGATATTCTATTATCTTAGTATTGGTTACCACATATCCGCCATTTACACCTATAGCTTTACCAAGGGTAGCGACTAGTACATCAACGCCATCTTCACCCATAATCTCAGAAGTGCCTCTACCTGTCCGGCCATAGGCGCCAACGCCATGCGAATCATCCATTATAGTGATTATACCCTCTTCAAATTTCGAGTGGTATTTTTTGGCCAGATCTACCAGTATTTTCAGGTCAGGATAATCCCCTCTCATACTGAACACACCGTCTGTGATTATCACAAGACGCTGACATCTACCGATACACTCTTCTATTTTTACCTTTAATTCATCCATATTTAAATGGGTATATACCTTCTTGTCTGCTGGAGTGGAAAGCCTGATGGCATTAATTATAGAGTTATGGTTCAGGGCGTCACTTAAAACTATAGTCTCTTTAGAAATCAGAGGTGAGATCACACCGCAAATAGCTGCATAGGCCGAACTGAATATCATACCCGCTTTTCTGCGGTGAAACTCAGCTAATTTTTTTTCTAACTCCACATGAGGTTTAAATGTGCCGTGAATAAAACGTACTGCTCCGGGCCCGACCCCGAATTCTTCCGATGTTTTTTTCTCTGCTTCTATAACTTCTTCTTTCAAAGACATGCCGAGATAAGAGTTGGAATTCATCTTTAAAAACTCTCTACTCCCCGCACCTTCTACTAAATATCTGGGACCTTTTCTGCCCGAAGATTTCTTTATTTTATTTATTACTAATTCATTACCTTTAATAGTTCCATCCTGTTTTAACTGTTCCAATCTTTCTGAAATCCATTTTTCCATTTTATCTAACGGCACTGTATTTTCTCCTTAATAATTTATAATCTTAAAATCTTTTACTAAACATCGCTCCAGTTGAGAATAACCTTTCCTGATTTTCCGGAATTCATTACCTCAAATCCCTCTTCAAACGATTCATACTTCAAACAATGGGTTATTACCGGAGATATATCAAGACCCGATTGAAGCATAACCGTCATCTTATACCAGGTCTCATACATCTCACGGCCGTAAATACCCTTAATTGTCAGACTGTTAAAGATCAGCGCGTTCCAATCGATTTTGGTGTCCTGGGGTAAAATTCCCAGAAGAGCTATTTTTCCACCGTGAGCCATAACCGAGATCATTTGCTCTAACGCTTTGGGACTACCCGACATCTCCAGCCCTACATCGAACCCTTCCTGCATGCCAAGTTCTTTTATTGTGTCTGTAAGTGATTCTTTTCTGATATCAAGTACCCGTGTGGCACCCATTTTTTTCGCCAGTTGAAGACGATAGGGATTAATATCCGTAACCACAATAAACCGCGCCCCGGCGTGCCGGACAATCGCTGCAGCCATTATACCAATTGGGCCAGCTCCGGTAATGAGGACATCTTCTCCAAGAACATCAAAAGACAGGGCGCTATGTGTGGCATTACCGAAAGGATCAAAACATGAAAGTACATCAAGCGGTATGTTCGGGTCACAATACCAGACATTTGTATCAGGCAAGACTAAATATTGAGCAAAAGCGCCGTCACGGTTGACTCCGATACCTTTGGTATGTGGACATAAATGCTGCCGGCCGGCCAGGCAGTTTCTACAGCGGCCGCAAACCAGGTGTCCCTCGCCACTGACAATATCGCCAGGTTTGAAATCTCTGACATGCTCTCCGATATCCTTGATTACCCCGACAAACTCATGGCCTATTGTCATGGGAACATTGATTGTCTGTTGAGCCCATTTGTCCCAATTATAAATATGGAGGTCTGTCCCGCAAATGGAGGTTTTCAGGATTTTTATGAGAACATCGTGCACCCCTGCTTCAGGTATTTGAACTTCCTGAAGCCAGAGTCCTGGTTCAGATCTCAATTTAACTAGCGCTTTCATTTTTTCCATAAACTTTCTCCTTACCTGGATTATTACTTTTGCTTAACCCTATTTTGGTTATTGCTAATCTGCGTGACAATCTCTCTTCCTCCCGGTTCAACTCACCGAGAATAGGTTTTACTAACAATTCTTTCTCAAAACCATTTACAAGGGATTCTAAACCCCGAGTAAATTTGACACTTTTTCTTCCAAATCCCATGATTTAAAAACTCTCTACTTGATTCTTCCTACCCCTTATTACCATCTATAGAAAAAGTCTTGGGCTTGTTTAAATTTAACCCTCACCCCCATGCACCCTGTTTAATCTTGGTTTATTTTGCGATATTGTTCAGACATTATTTATAATGATACCCCCCTTCGTTTTTTGTCAAGCGCTAAAATTTTTGGATTTTCTGCACTTTAAGACCTTTGAATAATTTAGCTTTTATCAAAAGGGTCTCATTATTGTAATTCTTGTCATAGTTTTACAATTTACTCGTAAAATTTATATCTTAACCATCTATCTTAACCTCCTCGTGACCTGTTTTTCCTGTTTCGGCAATATATTCTTATTGTAGAACTCTTTATCATAGATTTTCACGGTAAACAAATACCAGTAATTAGGAAATTGCCAAACCAGTAAAATTCATTTTTTTATCTTCCACCCATGGATATTTTATCAAATCAAATTGTTTCATTATCGAAAGCATAAGCGGTAATTTTTTTTCTTTTTAAATTGGAGATTGATTTCTTTGTTTTGAATTTCAATTTTTCCACTGTTCATTATAAATTTTCGTAAATGCTTATATAAGATAAATGAGCATATCTATCAAGTTGCATTGCAAAAATCGGGGGATACAATACCAATTTATTACAAGTGTGTAGAGAAATAGTAAACCAGCCACATGACAATGATAGGAAGGGTTGTTGTTTCTAAAATTCCTCATCATATAATACAAAGAGGCAACAGGGGCCAGAAAGTATTATTTAATTAAAATGATTATAGCTATTACATTACCTGAGATTGCTCAAAAACCATCCAGATTACTTTAAGGAGGGATAACACTGCTTGATATACTCAAGGAAATTAAAGATAATATTGTTTGGATGATATAGATTTTTGTGATAGTATAAATAACAATTTAAGTTGATTGTTTATTATAGCGATATTTTATATGGCTAGAGATAATTTTAACAATAGCAGCATAATATAATATTTGTTCAAGGAATGTTTATGGACTATCCTCTTTGGTTACCAAAATTCTTTTCTGGTGGGCTTGTTATAGCCTGTATATCTATTGTCCACGTGTTTGTGGCACAATTTGCTGTGGGTATGGGCTTATATATGGTTGTCGCTGAACATATAGCTATAAAGAATAAGGACAGCAAATTTCTAAGCTATATTAAATCAAATAGCGCTCTTATACTTCTTATAGCCGCAGTTTGTGGGGCAACAACAGGGGTGGGTATATGGTTTAGCATCGCTCTTGTTTCTCCTGCTGCGACATCTGTTCTTATACACAATTTTGTGTGGATATGGGCCAGTGAGTGGATATTTTTTGTGCTGGACATTGTATCTATACTTCTATATTACTACACATGGGGCAAAATAAGCGCTAAACTTCATATTACCATAGGGTGGTTTTATTTTGTAGGAGGTATTTTTAGCCTTATATTGATAAATGGTATAATCACATTCCAATTAACTCCAGGAAACTGGATATCAACCCATGATATTTGGGATGGATACTTTAATCCAACTTTTTTACCTTCCACCATTGGACGCGTAGGGGTTTCTATCCTTTTAGCAGCTGTTTATGCTACGCTGGTGATTTCATTTGTTAAAGATATCCCCCTTAAAAAGTATGCAGGCAGATATACAGGCTTCTTTCTTATCATTGGGACTGCCTTAACTGCCATAGGAATGATATGCTGGGTATACTCTTTGCCAGAGGATCTTAGACAACAATTTATTGGAGGGAATATAGCACTGACAAATTTTTATAAATATTTCATAATTTTGACAACAATTCTTTTTTTGTTTTCATTAGCATTTACTCTCTTATTTCCAAAGTATATGAATATAGTTATTTCCTTACTTGTGATGGCGATAGGGCTCTCCAGTGTCGGTTATTATGAGTTTTTGCGGGAAAGAGTGAGGAAACCTTATATCATTAGAGATTATATGTATTCTAACGGGATACTATTATCTGAAGTTGATAAACTTAATAAAAATGGGGTGCTTGCAAAGGTGAAATGGGCAAATATAGAGGAGTATAAAGATGTTGAAAGGGTAGGGGAGGCTGTTTTTAGGGCTGAATGTAATATATGCCATGGACTTACAATCTTTAATCCAATTATACCAAAGATACAGGGGCTAAGCGCAGAAGATCTTTATTATGTGATAGATAGTCTTCAGTATAATCCTCTTATGCCTCCATTTATCGGAACAGAAGAAGAAAAATCTGCTCTTTCCGTTTTTTTAGCAAAGATAGCGAAATAGGAGAAATATTATGAACAATATATTATCCATAATACCAGCATCGTCTTTTGTTTTACCTGTACCCTACTTCGTTGTTGTTTCGCTTCTTGTATTTACTTTTTTTATTCATATCCTTTTTGTAAATCTTACACTGGGAGGTAGTCTGTTAATACTTGTTTCAAGATATGCAGGGAAATATGCTAAAGACAATAACTACTTTGATATTGCTGAACAACTAGGTGCTGTAAATACTGTTAATATATCCCTGGCAATTACTACAGGTGTTGCGCCTCTGCTTTTTGTTCAGGTTATCTACAGTAGTTTTTTCTATTCTTCCTCTGTCTTGCTTTCATGGTACTGGTTGTTTGTTGTTTTTGCAGTGATGATCGCCTACTATGCATATTATCTTTTTAAATTTAAACCTCTTTATATCAAATATCTTTCATCAAGAGGATCATTGTTTATTCTCATCGCAACAGTTTTATTTTTATATGTAGCTTTGATGCTTGTAACAAACACACTGCTTTCACTACAGCCTGAGGTGTGGAAGGGGATATATACCCGTTCTGACTCAATATTCTCAGCAAAAACATTGTTACCAAGGTATCTGCATTTTATTTTAGCCTCAATAGCTTTTACAGGCATATTTTTAATGGTATATTCCCGTTTAAGAAAAAAGCTTAAAACAGAACTAAAAGATAAAATGTATGATTTTGGGAAAAAGGCCTTTGTAATACCAACCCTCGCACAATTTATTGTCGGGCCATGGTTTCTTTTTTCACATGACGGTAGCATTACTCAGCTTTTTCTTGGCAAGGATATAATAGCGTCATTTTTTCTTCTAGCTGGTATCATAGTTTCCATTATTATGCTATTTTTGGTATATTTCAGAAAAGAAAGTATCCTGAATACGACTATTTTAATAATAACGTTAATATTTTTTATGACCATTGTGAGAAGATATGTTGAAACAGCTTTTCTTGATAAATATTTTGATCCTCAATCACTTGTCACATCTTCCCAATGGGGAGCTTTTACATTATTTGGAGTATTGTTGATTTTATTGATCATATCTATTTCCTATATGCTATTGAAGGTAGTTAAGGAGATGAAATGATAAAGAAATATGGAGCTATTTTATGGGTGCAGTTTATATTAATGAAGATGAAGTAAAGGATATTTTATCTATAGATAAAACTATAGAACTCACAATGGAATCGTTTAAAGAGTATACGCTAGGCAGAGCATATAATATGCAGAGAAGAAGACTGCGAATAAAGAAAGGAGCCTTGCATATTCTCCCTGCCGCTATTCCCTACAAAGGTGTAATGGGTTATAAAGCATATACATCATTCAGATCAGGATTAATATTTAAAGTGCATTTATATAGCTCAGAAAGTGGTGAACCTATAGCAATAATTGAAGCAAATGAATTAGGAAGACTGAGAACCGCTGCTGCGAGCGCCGTTGCAACGAAATTTCTTGCTAAGCAAAACAATGAGATATGTTCTTTGTTTGGTGCTGGGTTTCAGGCTGAAAAACAATTGGAAGCACTTTGCAAGGTAAATAACTATAAAAAGATTTATCTCAGTAGTTTACATTCTGAAAAAGGGATAATGTTCGCTAAAAAGATGGAAAAAATTGTCGACACAAGGGTTACGTGGGATGAAGATGTAGAAAAAATTGTTTCGGAATCTGATATTATAACTACCATAACATGGGCAAATAAACCACTTTTTAAACATGACTGGCTCAGAAAAGGGGTTCATATAAATGCAGCAGGTTCTAATGCATTAATAAGGGCGGAAATCCCTGAAAAAACGGTTGAAAAAGCTGATCTAATAGCCGTTGACAATAAGGATGTAGCGAAAGTTGAATGTGGTGATATTTTGCCAAGTCTAGAAAAGGGCAGAATTCACTGGAATGAAATATGCGAGATTGGGGAGGTTATTGCAGGTTATCACCCCGGCAGACTAAATGATGAACAGCTAACAATATTCGAATCCCAGGGTATGGGTTTACAGGATATTATATGCGCTGAATTTGTTTTTAGAATCGCATCTGAAAATAATGTGGGGATTAAACTCCCTTTCTAGATATAATTGCAGATCATAAGCATAAATTTGCCTCGTTTATTCATTTTAGCTATTGATAGATGCCTATATTTATTTTTTCTTTCTTATCAAGCAGTTGCCAATTTAGAATAATTTTGGACTAACTAATCCTTGCATATTTTCACATATAAATTATTATCTTTCTAATACTAGGGGGTTTACTAATGCTTACAATAAACAACGTTACATTTGTGGATATAGAGCCGGAAATCGTACCTAATGCTTTGATTGTATTAAAGAAACGATATCTTAAAAA
>Ga0209345_10003467_pt1 | contig 16236 bp, 12 predicted proteins | sample Cruoilmetagenom7_FD_187294 | JGI IMG/M metagenome (GOLD analysis project Ga0209345, IMG submission 187294) | Oil polluted marine microbial communities from Coal Oil Point, Santa Barbara, California, USA - Sample 7 (SPAdes) (version 2) | ecosystem: Environmental > Aquatic > Marine > Oil seeps ... | reverse complement strand
GCTCAACCTGGTCTTGAATATTTTCTATATGCACTGTGCCATTTTCAGGTAGATGTCGAAACAGGGCATCAATGACCTGTGTGGTTAATTTCTCAACTGTTTCACGTACTCGACTTGAAGCGGCTGCATTTCCACCTTCTACCGCCAGAAATGCCTTGGTAAGTGCAACGACAATTTTGCTACGCTCGAAAGACGTTTGCTTTCCATTACGACGAATAACCCGAGAGATAGGCTGGCTCTCAGTGGCTACTGAATAATCTTCTGATGAATTTAAAGTGACTGAAGGGGCTTTGGCTAAATCAGTAATAGCGGTATCAGTTTGCATATGCTTCCTCTGGTATTTGGGAGTCCAGTTTTTGTACTGGGGCCAGAGGGAAAGCACGAGAAAAAGACAAGGCTTTCCACCCTGAGCCTTAACGCGAGACTCGAGTGTTAACAATATTGCATATCAGGTAATCGGACTTAAGGAAGCTAATGCTCCTATCACCGTTGCGCGACAGTTCCGGATTCACACCGGATTCCCCTGTTTATGCTATTTTGAGAAACAACCATATATAGTAGTTGAATACATCTTAGGCACAAGATAATGTAATCCACACATTATGGCAAGATTTTTTAAACACTTTATTTTAAAAACAAACCTTCACGAGCCAGCTCAATAAAGTCTTTTAGATAGGCCTGATCAACTTCCCGCCTACGTATCGCTGCGTACAAAGTTCCCCTCATACCCTGTTGCCCCAGAGGCCTGGCCGTAACATATTCTCGTGCAATATATTCATTCACCACCCAATCGGGCAGCACTGAAATACCACGCCGGGAAGCGACCAGTTGTAAAATCATCACGGTTAATTCTGATTGGCGTATCTGTTTAGGTGATACCTGTTCAGGAGCTAGAAACTGAGTAAAAATATCTAACCGTTGTTGCTCTACGGGATAGGTAATCAGTGTTTCTTCACTGAAATCTTTCGCGCTTAACCAGCTTTTTTCGGTTAGCGGGTGATCGTTGGCCATGATTGTTAATGCCTGATATTCAAACAGTGGCTCAAATGTTATGTCCCCCTGCATTACCTGATCTGTCGTAATCACTAAATCCACATCTTCCTGGGACAAAGCCTTGATGGGTTCAAAACTGTTAGCCAGACGAATATCCACCTCAACCTCTGGCCAGCGTTTGCGGTAGTGATCCAGCGTGGGCACCAGCCATTCAAAACAACTGTGACATTCTATGGTGATATGCAAGCGTCCAGAAACCACACCGGCCAAATGTTTTAATTCATATTCAGCTGCTTCAACCTCAGGCAGAATACGCTGCGCTAAACTTAATAAGCGTTGGCCTGCTGGACTTAATCGAAGGGGTTTATTTTTTCTCTGATAAAGCTCAATCTCAAAATAACGCTCAATGGTTTTAATTTGATGCGATAAAGCTGACTGAGTGAGATGCAATCGCTCGGCTGCGTGAACAAGGCTGCCGGTTTCTTCTATGGCCTTAAGACTACGTAAATGCCGAAGCTCCAGAATCATTATGAATCCTTTTCATTCTAGCTATTAATATTATGAAATTGATTCAATTATAACCTCTCGTCATACTAGCCCGCAATGCCAACCCCTTACATATGGAGTATAACAATGAGCATTGCACACAATCTTGGCTTCCCACGCATAGGTGCTGATCGGGAATTAAAAAAAACGACTGAAGCTTTTTGGCAGGGCCTGGCCTCTGAAGATGAGTTACTACAAACAAGCCAGGTCCTAAGACAACGCCATTGGCAACTACAGGCTGATGCAGGTATTGATTTAATACCCGTTGGAGACTTTTCTAATTATGACCAGGTTCTGGATATGTCATGCCTGCTGGGTGTAGTGCCTCAGCGCTTTAATTTTAAAGAAAGTGAAGTAGACCTTGCAACCTACTTTGCAATGGCGCGTGGCAAGCAACACAACAGCCATTCTATCGACGCATGTGAAATGACTAAATGGTTTGATACCAATTATCATTATCTCGTACCTGAAATTCATAAAGACCAAACATTTAAACTGAGCTTCAACAAACTATTTAATGAAACCAGTGAAGCTCAGGCTGCCGGCTTTAATGCCAAGCCAGTTATTATTGGACCGCTTACCTGGCTGTGGCTGGCAAAGGTTAAAGGCGAGCCCTTCGATAAACTTCGATTGATTGCGCCGTTAATTGATGCCTATAAAGAAATATTAACCCGCCTGAAAAAACAGGGCGTTGAATGGGTGCAAATTGATGAGCCAATACTTGCGCTGGATTTACCCATTATATGGAAAAGCACACTTGAATACGTTTATCGAAAACTAAACACGAGTGATTTAAATATTTTACTCGCTACGTATTTTGGCGACCTGGAAGATAACCTTTCTATGGCGTGCCATCTTGCTGTAGATGCCATACACATCGACATAGTTCGCGGCAAGCAACAGCTTCGAGGTATATTACAGGAATTACCAGAAAATAAAATACTGTCACTGGGTATCATCGATGGACGAAATATCTGGCGTACCGATTTAGATGCTGCTTTACAGACATTAAAAAACGCACAGAAAATACTAGGCGAACGATTGTGGATTGCTCCTTCCTGTTCATTATTGCATGTGCCAGTTGATCTCGATATGGAAAAACAATTAGATAATGAATTAAAAACCTGGTTGGCATTTGCAAAACAGAAATTAAATGAGTTAAATATTCTTGATGAAGCTCTTAATTATGGTGAAGAAAAAGTGGCTGATGAATTACAATTATCTCTTAATGCCATTCAGCTACGAAAACAATCATCACGTATTCATCACGCAGAAATAAAGCAACGTGTTAATTCTATTAGTAATAACATGATCACACGAAACAAAACATTTAGTGAACGAAACGCTATTCAAAGAGCATGGCTAAACCTGCCTGCCTACCCAACGACAACAATAGGTTCATTTCCTCAAACAAAAGAAATCCGTACAATTAGACGTGAATTAAAACAGGGAAAGATAAACCAGGACAATTACATTGAACAAATGAAAAATGAAATCTCGCATGTTATCAAAGAGCAGGAAAACATTGGTCTAGATGTGTTAGTGCATGGCGAACCTGAACGAAATGATATGGTTGAATATTTCGGTGAACTGCTTAGTGGGTTTGCGTTTACGCAATATGCCTGGGTTCAATCCTATGGTTCGCGTTGTGTAAAACCACCTATTATTTACGGTGATATTTACCGCCCCAAAGCTATGACCGTTGAATGGAGTAAATTCGCGCAATCTTGTACAGATAAACCCATGAAAGGAATGCTAACTGGCCCTGTTACCATTTTAAACTGGTCGTTTGTACGTGATGATCAACCACGCTCGACGACTGCAGAGCAAATAGCTTTAGCGCTACGTGATGAAGTTAATGATCTTCAACAAGCTGGTATAAAAATCATTCAAATTGATGAGGCTGCATTACGAGAAGGCTTACCTTTACGCAAAAAACACTGGGATGAGTATTTACAGTGGACTGTACGCGCATTTCGCTTAACGGCAAGTGTTGCCAATGATAATACACAAATCCATACCCATATGTGTTATTCGGAATTTAATGACATTATTCAGGCCATTGCCGATATGGATGCAGATGTAATTACTATTGAAACATCTCGATCAGATATGGAGCTACTCGATGTATTTGAAAATTTCGATTACCCGAATGAAATAGGCCCAGGTGTGTACGATATTCATTCACCAAATATCCCCGATACACAACAAATTATAGACTTAATGCGCAAAGCCACAAAACGCATTCCGGTTGAACGTTTATGGATTAATCCCGATTGCGGCCTGAAAACAAGGCAATGGCCAGAAGTAAAAGAAGCATTGCGTTGTATGGTTGAATCTGCACAACATCTAAGAAAGGAGCTTATCGTCGAAAACACATTAATCTAGAAAACCTTTGAGTTTGGTGAAATCTGCCATGGATGGCGATTAAACTCATAATATATACTTTATTTGCATATGCTATGTCCGCAATGGGAGAGTTTTACTGGATTATCATAGATGAGTAAGTTCCCACCTCTGTCTAATTATAAATTCCTAAATTACGACTATATGGGGAGAATTCAACTGATCGATAAAACACATACATTAAATCATTCAACTTCTATTCCATATTCTAACCTTTTTCATACCAGATACGTGCTCACCTTGTTTTAATATGTATTGTTTATATAATCTCTTCCACAGGATGGTAATATCAACCTATAAAATTAACACTTTTTGAGAATTTAATACAAAAACAATGATTACCCTATACGGCATATCTAACTGCGACACCATTAAAAAAGCCCGAAAATGGCTTAAAGATAATGATTTTGATTATGAATTTCATGATTATAAGAAACTCGGCGTGCCTGAAAAAGACCTTAAGGCATGGGTAAAACAACTAGGCTGGGAGACATTATTAAATAAGCGCGGCACCACCTGGCGCAAGCTGGATGAAGACACTAAAAATTCAGTTGATGAAGCATCTGCAATCAAAATAATGCTGGAAAACCCAAGCATCATTAAGCGCCCGGTTTTAAATGATGGCAAAACACTACTGGTTGGTTTTAAAGCAGACGAATACTCCACACTGTAATGAATATCACCGAACTTGATCATCTTGTACTTACCGTAAAAGATATTCAAAGCAGTATTGATTTCTATAGCAGCATACTCGGCATGAATGCCATTGATTTTGCAAACGAACGCAAGGCGTTGACATTTGGTGGGCAGAAAATTAACCTGCATCAGGCCGGCAGTGAATTCAGTCCACATGCTAAAGTACCCACACCAGGTTCTGCTGATTTATGTTTTATCTGTGAAACAGATATCAACGATATAATAAACCAGCTTCTAACTCATCAGGTGAAAATTATTGAAGGGCCAGTTAAGCGCAGCGGCGCAACTGGAAACCTGCTTTCAATATATATTTATGACCCTGACTATAATCTGATCGAACTATCTAACATCTTATAAAAGCACAAGGCGGCTGTACGCTCACTCCTCTTCCACCTGAGCTAAATTTCTAGCTCAGGATATATATTTATGCAGCTTTCTTATGACGCTCGTGAAGGAATTTTAAAACTTCAGCACGGTAATGATTAAACTTCTCATTGTCCGCAAGCGCTAGTCGATCACGTGGTCGCTCAAGATCTACATGCAGTATTTCACCGATAGTTGCCGCAGGTCCATTAGTCATCATCACAATTCGATCAGACAACAATACTGCTTCATCTACATCATGTGTAATCATAATTACCGTATTACCCAGATCTGCATGAATCTCCATCACGGAATCCTGTAAGTGCGCTCGTGTCAGTGCATCTAGTGCACCAAAAGGCTCATCCATTAATAATACTTTCGGTTCCATTGCCAGTGCGCGGGCAATACCTACACGCTGTTTCATACCACCGGATATTTCTGAGGGTAACTTGTCTTTTGCATGGGTCATATGCACAAGCTCAAGGTTATGATCAATCCACTCTTTGATTTCAGCTTTTGTTTTTATGTTTTTAAAAACAGTATCTACCGCCAGCGCTACATTCTGATAAGCCGTTAACCAGGGTAACAATGAGTGATTCTGAAATACCACTGCTCTGTCGGGGCCGGGCTCATTAACTTCTTTTTCTTCGAGAAGTACTCCACCCGTAGTTGCCTGGTGCATTCCGGCAACAATATTAAGCACTGTCGATTTACCGCAACCTGAATGGCCGATTAAGGATACAAACTCACCCTTATCTATTCCCAGATTTACATTTTCAAGTGCCCTGTAAAATCCGTTTTCAATTGGGAAATCTATTGTAACTTCACTTATATTTAAATATGCATTTGACATTGTTTTGTCCTGAATAATTATTTAACGAACTTCAGCTGTCTTATCCCAGGAAACCTTACGCTGGAACGTCAACATAATTTTATCTAACATAAAACCTATAAAACCGATAACGAATACGGCTACCATAATACGTGCCAGGGAATTTGAACTACCATTTTGAAACTCATCCCAGACAAACTTACCCAACCCAGGGTTTTGCGCCAGCATTTCTGCGGCAATTAAAACCATCCAGCCAATACCTAATGACAAACGTAAACCTGCAAAAATCATTGGTACGGATGATGGCAATACAATCTTGTATACATTGGTTACCCAGCTAAGGCGTAGTACACGACTAACATTCATCAGGTCTTTATCAATACTGGATACACCCAGAGTTGTATTAATAATCGTTGGCCAGATACAACATAAAGTTACGGTAATCGCAGATGTCACGAATGATTTAGAAAACATTGGATCATCTGACACATAAACCGCTGAAACAATAATGGTTACAATCGGTAACCAGGCCAGTGGAGATACCGGTTTAAAAATTTGTATAAGCGGGTTTATTGCCTGGTGTACGGTAGCGCTTAAACCAGCAGCAATGCCAATTGGAATTGCAATCAGACTGGCTACAAAGAAACCGGTTAGTACCGTTATTAAACTGGTACCTATTTGGTCTATAAATGTTGGATTACCGGTATAAGGTCTAATTTTTACTTTAGCTTCTGGATTTTTTTCCAGCTTAGCTGCATTTCGCTTTTCCTGTCGCTCATAAAATTTATCTGCTTTATCGCGCTCCTGAAAATGCTCATCAATTAACACGCCCGTCTGAGACAAGACCTGTGCAGGACCGGGAACCTGACCCAGCGAGGTTACAATACTTGATGCACTTATGTGCCAGATTGCCAGAAACATTAGAAATGCCGCGATGGGTACAAGAAATGCTTTGGACTGTTTACCATAAATTAGTTTAGTCACTTTAATACCTGACATTGTGTTCTTTCCATCTGATGGCAATAAAGACTGATTTGAAAAAAACAATCGCTTAATCATTCCAGATAACATGATATACCTACCTTATTGCTTTAATTATTCTCTCTCATCATAGCTCTACGATGAGAGAGAATGCTTAGATTCAATTACTTAACCGTATCTTTACCTTTCAAACCAATCTTGAATTTCTTCAGGTAGTCATTAGGTTTTTTACCGTTGTATGTAATGTTATCTATGAAGTGTTTTTGTGGTTCCTTAAAGCCATCTTCTTTTGCAAACTCAGGGAATTCTTTAACACTGATTTTACCTTCAGAAATTAACGCTTTAGCTGCTTGTGCATAGATATCTGGACGATAAACTTTCTTCGCAATATCTATGTACCAGCTATCTGGCTTAGCATCTGCAATCTGCCCCCAACGACGCATCTGCGTTAAGTACCAGATCGCATCTGAGTAGTATGGGTATGTTGCGTTATAACGGAAGAAAACATTGAAGTCTGGTACGTCACGCTTATCACCTTTCTCATATTCGAAAGTACCTGTCATGCTGTTTGCAATTACATCGTAATCTGCACCAACATAATTACTTTGTGAAAGAATCTTAACCGCTTCAGGTCTGTTCTTATTGTTTTCAGCATCTAACCACTTAGCAGCTCGAATTAATGCCTTAACAACAGCGATGTGTGTGTTTGGATTTTTTTCTGCCCACTTTTTACTTACTCCGAAAACTTTTTCAGGGTTGTCTTTCCAGATTTCATAATCGGTTACCACTGGAACACCAATGCCTTTAAATACAGCCTGCTGATTCCATGGTTCACCTACACAGTAACCATAAATAGTGCCAGCTTCCATTGTGCTTGGCATTTGTGGTGGAGGTGTTACTGAAAGTAATGCATCTGCATCAATAGTTCCTGAAACGTCGCCCTTTTTAGGTGCATAGTAACCAGGATTAATGCCACCGGCAGCTAGCCAGTAACGTAATTCATAGTTATGGGTTGATACAGGAAATACCATGCCCATCTTAAATGGCTTACCTTCAGACTTAAATTTTTCAACCACAGGCTTTAATGCATCAGCCTTGATTGGATGAACTGGCTTACCATCTATATGTGGAATATTAGGCTTCATCTGTTTCCAGATGTCATTAGAAACAGTAATTGCATTACCATTTAAATCCATACTAAAAGCAGTAACGATATCTGCCTTTGTACCAAAACCAATGGTTGCACCTAATGGCTGCCCTGCAAGCATGTGCGCACCATCCAGTTCACCATCGATGGTTCTATCAAGTAACACTTTCCAGTTAGCCTGTGCTTCCAGGGTGACATAAAGGCCTTCATCTTCAAAATAACCTTTTTCATAAGCAATCGCCAAAGGCGCCATATCGGTTAATTTAATAAAACCAAATTTAAGCTCTTCTTTTTCCAGCTCACCCGCATAAGAAGAAACAAAACCTAAGCTGCATGACATTGCGACGGCATAGGATAGTGTTTTAATAAAACCTCTTCGTCCCGTGTTTTTAAGATTTGAAAACATGACTATCTCCAGTAAATTTTATGCAAAAAAAAGCGCCCAAAAACATACTGTAATAAAACAGTATGTTTGGACGCCTTTGCCCGCTTGAAAATATTTTAAAAAACAAATTAAGTAGTTAACTACTCGTTGGTTTATGGTGAATGAAACTTAACCTTAAGCTTCATAAGTTTTCGATCACCGTTGATCTTATTAATACATATTCACATTCCATGCCAATTATTTATTTTCATAAAATACAATAACTTACGAAGATTACGGTTTTTTATGCACACTCATTGCGCACACTTATTGTGCGCACTTTTAAAATTCGGATGATTTTTAGGTGCATGCTTTAAAATAGTGCAGGCATTTTTAGGTATAAAAGAATGACATCCAATCAGGCTGCCATAATTGTATAAAGCAAAGGTGGAAATATTATAAGCCAATCATTATTGGCTCTACGAAACTAGATCACAGATAGAGAACCTCATGGCCTGCACTTACTTTTTTATTTACTGAAACCTTCACACAACTACAACTCAGCTTTTTCAATGGTTTTAAAGGTTTTTGTTTTCTGGCTCAAATTACTTGATAATAATATGTATAACCTGATGATGAGTTAGAAAAACATATAATTTAAAGGATAACAATATTAGCGTTCTGCCTTTCATCATTAAAATTTTTATAATAGTAAAAACACCATTATAAAACTCAACATTTAAATCACAATAACCAAAACTTACATCTCAGAGTATTGGTATCAAAGGATAGTCAGTTAATTGAGACATCTTACTCAAAACACTTTCAATTTATTTTAAGATTAGGTCACTTGCCACAATATTGTCAGACACCAAAATTTAATCAGCATTCTTAATATTACGTGCACTAATATAATGCAAGTGCATTTTCTAAAAAGCCAGGATAGTGCAGATAAACCTATATATTATGGAAATAAACATGCCAAATACAGCAACTTAAATCATCATAAAATATTTTCAAATTAAATAGTTCTAAAATACAAATCAATGTCCATACTTACATCTATTTTTAACAAAATCAAAACTTTAGATAAAATATCCCGTAACCAGATAAGCTTGAATTTAATATGTAATCCCATGTTAAAATAAGTATTTATATATCTGGCACACTATCTGCAGAATGTAATTTAACATTTATTTATTTTTAACTCTTTTTATAGGAAAAAGCGCCTTAGGTAAAAACAACATGTTTCTTACTTAAGATACCTTTTTTTGGAATATGGTTGCTAACGCTATAACAGTGCAGGAACAATTTAAGCCACACTCTCATGACATTATTGTGATTGGTTCTGGCCCTGTTGGCATTCACTTTATTCAAAAATTAAGACAGCTTAATGAAAAATTAAGTATTGCTATTTTCGGCGATGAACCCTGGGAACCCTATAACCGCGTTAAACTCTCATCATTACTCACCGGTGAAATATCAGAAGACAGCATATATCAATCCATGGATATTACATCTCTTCCCATGGTTCGTTGTTTTTACAACTCACGAGTTACTCACATTAATCGTTACAATAAGACAATTCGAAATAATCAGGGGGAAATACATAGTTACAAAAATTTGATTATAGCGACCGGGTCATCACCTCGCATACCCAATATTGAAGGTATTAATTTAAAAAACATATACACCTTCAGGCATTTAAATGATGCTGTAAAACTAATGGGACGTAGCGTACGAACACGACGCACCATCATTATTGGTGGAGGATTACTGGGCCTTGAAGCTGCACGTGCAATGCAGCGGTTTAATACTGAGGTTATAGTGATAGAGCATAGTATGTGGCTGATGTTTAATCAGTTAGATCATCACAGTGGTAGTTTTCTAAAACACTATATCCAGTCACTTAATATTGAAGTTAGAACTAATGATAGCGTCAAAAGCATAAATGGTCATGATGCCGTTCAAAGCATCACACTATCGAGCGGCGAAACAATAGATTGCGATACCGTTATATTTGCAACAGGTATAAAACCTAATATTGACTTAGCTATAGACGCCGAATTACATTTCAATAAAGGTATACGCATAAATGACCAACTGCAAACAAATGACTTAAATATACATGCTATTGGCGAATGCTCTGAACACCGAAATACTGTATATGGTTTAGTGGCGCCTGGATTTGAACAGGCTGATGTTTTAGCACATATCATTCATGGTAAAAATGCTCACTATGCAGGCACTGTCACAGCCACAAATTTAAAAGTACTAGATTATCCGGTATTTAGCATGGGAAATATCGGTGTAAATGCCCGTGAACGTGAAATGATTATTTTTCATGACAACCAAAATGAAATCTACCGGAAGATTATAATAATTAACGGAAAAATTCGTGGCGTGATTGCAATTGGTAGCTGGCCTGGTGTAAGTAGAATACAGCAATTAGTTAACAAGCAAGCCCGTATATGGCCGTGGCAAGTTAGTCGCTTTAGAAAAACTGGTACATTATGGTCTGAAGATGATTCAGAGAATGTGAGTAACTGGCCCAATACTGCCATTATTTGCAATTGCACCGGTGTAACGAAAGGCACCTTGGTCAATGCACAAAAAACACAGTGCAATACTATTGCAGAAATTGCTAAACACACCGGTGCGTCAACTGTCTGTGGAACCTGCAAACCAATGCTGGCACAACTAGTAGGTAGTAAGTCCACACTTGAACCTGTAAAAAATTCTGCCTCTTTATTAAGTATATCTATTACAAGTTTAATTTTGTTGCTGATATTTTTATCGCTACCTGGCATACGGTTAGCAGAAACAGTCCAAACATCCGTTAACTGGGATCAACTCTGGACTAATAGTTTATATAAACAAATCAGCGGCTTTAGTCTTTTAGGTATTTCATTACTTATCTCTACTGTCTCATTAAGAAAACGCATCAAAGTATTACATAAGTTATGGGACTACGCAGGATGGCGCCTAATACATGTCATAGCAGGTTTAGTACTAATCGGCGTTTTACTAGTACATACAGGATTTAATTTTGGTAACCATCTCAACTTGTATCTGATGCTCATTTTTAGTGGCACGATGTTAGCCGGTGTAATTTTAGGTGGTGTCATTTCTATAGAACACTTGATATCACATAAAGCTGCAAAGCAGACAAGATTAATTTCGCTCTGGATACATATTTTATTGATCTGGCCATTACCCGTGCTGCTTTGTTTTCATATTTTGAAAACCTATTATTTTTAGGCTGATTGATATGAATGTGATTAAAAAAAATAAATCATTGTGGTTAATATGGGTTGCACTGATACTGGTACTAAGCATTTATCTGGCAAACAAAATATTACAAGGTGAAGATAAATCAGTATTCATGCCTGGACCATTAACAAATGGTCACCATCAAATTGGTTTAAGCTGTGACAGCTGTCACAGTGATTCATTTTCAGGTAGTGACTCAATGCAAAAACTTTGCATTAACTGTCATGGTGATCAACGTAAAAAACCTTATGACTCACACCCTAAGGCCAAGTTCACCGACCCCAGAAATTCTGATCGACTTGAAAACATTAATGCCCTTGATTGCATCACCTGCCACGTTGAACACCAGCCATCAAAAACCAAAGAAAATGGGCTTACACAACCAAAAGATTTCTGTATACATTGTCACAAAGATATAGCTAAAGATAGACCCAGCCATAATGATTTGACTTTTGATACATGCGCAACTTCAGGTTGTCACAACTATCACAACAATCGCTCGCTTTATACTGATTACTTGATTAAACACCTCGATGAAACAGATTTATTAAGTAACCAACGATTACCTGAAAAAGAATTTTCTAAAATTCTTGATGAAGTGATTGGGTATCCGCATCAAAGATATCCTGTTAAGCAACTTACTCTAGAAGATATTGATGCGCCTAATAACTTACCTTCAAACAAACAACTTCATGACGACTGGTTAACCACAGCACATGCACAGTCAGGTGTTAATTGTAGTGGATGTCATTTACCCGCATCGAAAGAAGATGATAACAGTCAATGGATTGACAAGCCTGATCATACTGCTTGCGCCACATGCCATGGAATGGAAGTAGAACACTTTATGAAAGGCAAACATGGAATGCGAATTAAGCAGGACTTGCCCCCCATGACGCCTTCTTTGGCACGGCTACCAATGAAAGCTAAACCTGAACATACAGAATTAAATTGCAACACCTGTCATAAAGCACATAAGTATGAGTTAAAAAAGGCATCTGTTGATATTTGCCTGGATTGTCATAACGACAAACACAGCCTTGCATATACAGCTTCACCACATTTTGATTTATGGAATAAAGAACAAAATGGCAATTTACCAGCGGGAAGCGGTGTTAGCTGTGCTAGCTGTCATATGCCTCGCTTAAATTATGATGTAAGTGAATGGCTGCGTCGAATAATGGTGCAACACAATCAAAATGAAAACTTAAGGCCCAATTCAAAAATGATTCGATCTGTTTGCACAAACTGTCATGGACTTGAATTTACCATAGATAGCCTTGCTGATAAAAATCTGATTGATAACAATTTCAATGGTAAACCTAAGATTCACATAGACACTATGGATCTTGCCAAAAAAGAATTACAACGGCGTAATAGTTCATATAAAAGTGATTAAATTAAATAAACAATCCCTCTACTCTTTGGAGAATATTATGAAAGCACTATCACTAGTAACTGCAACTGCCATTTCCCTGGCAACAGCATCTTCACCTGCATTAGCTGAAAGCACTGTTTCAGTTAAAGTTATGGCAGATGCATTACACCTTGTAATGGATTCTGACAGGGCAATATATACTAAAAAAATTGTAAATCGCCTGGTAAAAAAGGAAAAAGTAATTAAAGCCAGTGAGCACTTTAATGATGATAAAGCTCTGGCATTACCTGCACAAATGTTTCGTTTTGGATCTGAGCTTGTAGCAGAGAGATCTAAAGCGTTACCCGATGTTGATTTCAGTTACTCATTACAGTCAATATGGCCTATCAACAAGCAAAACTCACCTAAAACTAAAGCTGAAAAAGATGGTTTAAAATATATTGCTGATAACCCGGGGGAAAATTATTACACTGAAGAAAAACTTGGCGGAAAGAATTACTTTACCGCTATATATGCAGATGTAGCAATCGCACCTGTTTGTGCATCCTGCCATAACAAACACCCTGACACACCAAAAAAGGATTTTAAAATTGGTGATGTTATGGGTGGTGTAATTATAAGAATTCCTGTAGATGGATAATTAAATTTCTAACAATAGAGGATAAAATCATGACACCTGAAGAAATAAATCTTGTAAAAATCTCATGGGCTAAAGTCGAACCCATAGCAGAAACAGCAGCTGAGCTTTTTTATAGAAAACTATTTGAACTTGACCCAGAAGTTAAATCCATGTTCAATGGAAATATGACAGAACAGGGAAAGAAACTAATGGGCATGTTAACTACAGCTGTAAATGCTTTGGACAAACTTGACACAATTGTTCCCGCCTTACAAAACATGGGAAGGCGCCATGTTGACTACGGCGTTAAAGATGAGCAATACGATACTGTTGGAGAGGCACTTATCTGGACTCTAAGCACCGGATTAAAAGATGACTTTACGAATGAGACTAAAGAGGCTTGGATAAAAGTTTACTCACTTGTAGCTGATACTATGAAGGCCGCTGCTGCTGAAGCTGCCGCTTAACTCACTAACCGAAGAAGCAAAGAGGGTTCATTTACACAATGAACCCTCTTTGCTTTGTTACTATTTTAATCTTAAGGAAAAACTTTACCGTCTTTCAAACCTTACTGTGCGACTTATACCTTTTCATCTGAAGTAATTGAACCTAAATTTTTATTAACCACGATTGATCAGAATTTAATTGAATTTTCCAACCTCGCCTAATAGGTTTATAAATAGTTACACAACCATAGCTCTGCCTCTTCCACAGAGGTAAAGGCCATTGTTTCTTGACTCAACCCTTTGGAAAGAATCATATATAACTTCACAATTGGTGCAGCCAAAGAATAATTAGAAAGTATAGCTATACGCGCATTTCCTCTGATACCATTATATTTTTTTCTTAGTGACACTATGCGTTTTATCATAGCGATATCAATATTATCAAAAGACAATTTTCGAATATCCCATAAGGTATTTACATCATGAGGATATTCATCAGATGAAAAGACCTTGAGCATACTCGTTTCAATATCTTCAATAGTTAAATATCCAGTGACTGTAACAGAAAGAATTTTCTGTTTCTGATTAAAACCTAATTTCATTGCCATTTTTAAATGTTTAAACATCCCTTTAATATAAAAAATTTACAGCCTAAGCCTAAAAGAAATCTAAATAAATAAAATTTTATCACGATCACACACTGACGAAACCACCCAAACAGGTAATTCATAGGATCGGTGTTTATTAATACCGCCTCAATTATTTATTCATTTAACCTGGACGCATAGTAAATACTGTCTCTCAACGATAGAGCCAGAGTTCGCTTGTTTTCTATTTGTTGTTCCATTTGTTCAGTGATTTGCATAGCCAGGTCATCCCTGTCATGTTCTATATCTGTCACATACACCTGCTCTGATATATTTAACTGTGAAGATGACTGCCCCTTACCAAGCAAGCTTAATATTTTATCTAATTCAATAATTGCTTCATTAGTGACCTCACCTAAGCCAATTGACTGCATTAATGCCTGCGAAGTATCAAATGGGTACTTCCCATATTCATTAACATAATCGTCAATTTGTTGATTTAAAAACTCTGCATTATAATCACGATCAATACGTATACGATTATCTTTATAAAATAACATCAAAACTGATAACAATTGATTTATTTGCTTTTGCGGCAATGCATTCATTTGTAATAAATCATTTATCTGATCAGGTAAATCCCCCGGATAATCTTTAAAACGCTTAAAAAATGCATTCATAAAGCGATCCAGAGTTAATGAAATGTCCTGTTTAGTGAAATCTGCATTATCAATATATTCAATTATTGCCTGTTTATGCTCATCAAGCAGTTGATGTTTTCTATTTAAATCATCTTGCTTATATCTCTGTGATGATTGCTGTGATGAGCGTTTTTTTAACTTCTGTGATTTTTTATCTGTGATTTTCTGTGATTCGTCACTTAATACCGGACTAGATGTCGTCTCAGTTAAGACATCAGAAGCATTTAAATTCACACTATCAGCTATATGTTTACGCCATATATTGGTTAACGGCTTATCATCTACTTGCTGTAGTAATAAAGAGATAAGGTGCTCAGCAATTCGGTCGAAACACACGCTGGATACCGCCCTGGGACGGTAAATCCTTATTGGCACCTGGCTACAAACTGCCGATGAAACCAGCTCATCCTTACTTACATAACCTAAATACGCAGGATGATAGCCAATATATTTTGCAACCGCTCCAGAAAAACGCTTAAATGTTTTACGAGCATCGAATTCTGATGTGGTTTGATTAACCACTACATTTATACGTTTGCGGTATTTTTTCTTACGCAACATGCGTAACAACGAAAAAGCATCAGTTAGAGAAGTCGGCTCAGGTGTTATTACGACAATGCTTTGATGAGCAGTCTGAATAAAATCCAGCACATTACTATGTATGCCTGCTGAAGTATCCACTAATATTACATCGAAATACTGCTCTAACTGAGATAGTGCGGTTAATAAGTGTGTTTGCGCAGGGCGATCAAGCTCAGTAAAATCTACGACACCAGAAGCTCCAGGCACTAGACTGATACCATTAGAGTGTATAACTATATCAGATATTGACTTCTCACCGCTTAACACATGCTGCAGGGTATATGTAGGTGTTTCACGTAGCAGAATATTTATATTTGAAAGG
>Ga0209345_10003466_pt1 | contig 16236 bp, 15 predicted proteins | sample Cruoilmetagenom7_FD_187294 | JGI IMG/M metagenome (GOLD analysis project Ga0209345, IMG submission 187294) | Oil polluted marine microbial communities from Coal Oil Point, Santa Barbara, California, USA - Sample 7 (SPAdes) (version 2) | ecosystem: Environmental > Aquatic > Marine > Oil seeps ... | reverse complement strand
GGAACAAATGAGTGAAATTGATCCATCCACGGCTGACATCCGCCGACAGACCCGCCGCTTCCGCCTGAAAAAGACGGTGGCGCTGGTGGGGATGATGGGCTCTGGCAAGACGGCGGTAGGGCGTGCCGTCGCGACTAAGCTGGGTGTGCCATTTCTGGACAGCGATCAAGAGATCGAGGCTGCCGCAAACCTTAGCGTACCAGAGATATTCCAGCGCGATGGCGAGGTATTCTTTCGCAAGCGCGAGACCGAAGTCATCAGCCGTCTGCTAGAGACGCAAAAAGGGATACTTTCGACAGGAGGAGGCGCGTTTCTCGCCGAGGTCAACCGTGAGAATATCGCGAAAAAGGGCGTGGCAGTCTGGCTTGATGCCCAGTTGGATCTGTTGTGGAACAGGGTGCGGCACAAAGACACCAGACCTCTGCTGCGGACAGCCAATCCGCGCGCCACGCTGGCCGAGATTTTTGCCGCCCGTACGCCGATTTATAAACAAGCCGATCTGCGGGTAGCCTGCGCCGAGGATCTATCAATCGACGCGATGGCCGAGCGGGTGATCACAACGCTGCTGACGCGGCCAGACGTATTGGAAAAACTTGATGGTTGAGCGTGTCCATGTGGCCCTGCCGGGCCGTGAATATGATGTTCAGATAGGTCCGGGATTGCTGGGGCAGGCGGGTAACTATATTGCGCCTTTGCTGCGCCGCCCGCGGGTCGCCGTCATCAGCGATGAAACCGTTGCAGGTTTGCATCTGGATACCCTGCGCGCGGGTCTTGCCTCTGAAGGCATCAGCATGGAATCGCTAAGCCTGCCGCCGGGAGAAAGCACCAAATGCTGGGCAGAGCTGACGCGTTGTATCGAATGGCTGCTTGATCAACAGGTCGAGCGGGGCGATATTGTGGTCGCTTTTGGCGGCGGTGTTATTGGCGATTTGGTTGGCTTTGCTGCTGCGATCTTGCGGCGCGGGGTGCGCTTTGTGCAAATCCCCACATCTCTGTTGGCGCAGGTCGACAGTTCGGTTGGGGGCAAGACGGGTATCAACACGCACCACGGCAAGAACCTTGTCGGTGCGTTTCACCAGCCCTCGCTTGTGCTGGCCGACACGGCGGTTCTTGGCACGCTTGAGCCGCGTGATTTTCTTGCCGGTTATGGCGAAGTCGTCAAATACGGGCTGCTTGGCGATGCTGCGTTTTTTGACTGGCTCGAACAACAGGGGCCTGCGCTGGCGGATGGCGACGGGGCTGCGCGGGTCGAGGCCGTCCGCCATTCGGTCCAGATGAAAGCCGACATTGTCATGCGCGACGAGACAGAGCAGGGCGAGCGTGCGTTGCTAAATCTGGGGCATACCTTTGGTCACGCGTTGGAGGCAGCGACGGGGTATTCCAGCCGACTGCTGCACGGTGAGGGCGTGGCGATTGGCTGTGCGCTCGCATTTGAGCTGTCCGCGCGGATGGGGCTGTGTGCGCAAGAAGCGCCAAGCCGCGTGCGCGCGCATTTGCGCGACATGGGAATGAAAGTTGATCTGTCCGATATCGAGGGCGATCTGCCGGATGCTGACACGTTACTTGCCTTGATGGGGCAGGATAAGAAAGTGGTTGAAGGGCAGTTGCGGTTTATTCTCGCGCGCAGCATCGGAGAATCTTTCGTGACAGGCGACGTCGAAAAAGCGGATGTGTTAGCTGTCTTGTCGGATGCTTTGGCGCGCCGCTAATCCGTCGGGGGCCCAAGGTCGATATCCCAACGCTTACAGAACCAGATGAACAAGGGTGCTTCTATCACCGCTGCACTGAGCAGGGTGAATACCCACCATGGGACCGTTAGTATAAAAAGAGAAAACTCTGTTCCTGTGCCGTAGTAGACGGAACCGACAAGGATGAGCAGCGCAGCTGACAGAAGCAGATCAAGCCACATCAACCGTAACAGTGTCTTTGATCGCAGTCGCGGATATAGGTTCGTGTAGGCAAGGGCCATGAGAGCCCCTGCCAAAAGAAATACTTTGAGCTCGGGGCTCATAAGCATGATTTAAAACGGAATTTCGTCGTCCAGGTCTCGCCCGCCGCCGCCGGATGACTGGCCGCCACCGGAAGACTGTCCGCCGCCATAACCGCCGCCCTGATCATAGCCGCCTCCGCCGCCTTGGTCATAACCGCCACCACCTTGGTCGTAGCCACCGCCGCCGCTGCCGCCGCCATCACGACCGTCAAGCATGGTCAGCGTGCCGCCGAACCCTTGCAGAACGACTTCAGTTGAGTAGCGATCAGCACCTGACTGGTCTTGCCATTTGCGGGTCTGCAACTGGCCTTCAATATATACCTTGGATCCCTTTTTCAGATACTGCTCGGCGATGCGGACCAAACCGTCATTAAAGATAGCAACGCTGTGCCATTCGGTCTTTTCGCGGCGTTCGCCTGTGTTCTTGTCTTTCCAGTTTTCGGAGGTCGCGATGCGCAGGTTGCACACTTTGCCGCCATTCTGGAAGCTGCGCACTTCGGGATCGCGCCCCAGATTGCCGATAAGGATGACTTTGTTTACTGAGCCGGCCATGTTGCTCTCCCTCTTGGTAATGCGTTCTTATTTGCGGTCGGTTCTGCCGAATCTGGCATCACCATATCAGGCGCCTTTATAACGCGATCACAGGGCAGGGACACGGCCATTATCCTCCTGAAATCCCTTTTAGGGCATCAGCTCTGGTCATGGCGGTGGGGTTTGCTATAGTTGCGCGGCAGACGATACTGAGGGACTCGGGGCAATATGCGCATAGCCGTAGCAGCGATCATGGCAGGGATGCTTACCATAGGTGCGCCTGCATCGGCCGATATTTTCGCGTCCAAGAGCCGGAGCAAGCTTTTCTCAAGCCAGAAAAAGCTGCTCGATACGCGTGCGTCAAAGCAATACAACAACTCTGTTCGTCTTCAGCCGCCAAAGGTTGTCACCCCAACGAAATGGAATGATGGCAGTGGCGAAGCGGTCAAGAAATATCGCGGACGGTACAAGGGGCCATATCTGGCGCTGGCACGGGCCGCAGCGGTCCGGCACGGCATTCCACAGGATTTGTTCTTGCGCCTCGTGCATCAGGAAAGCCGGTGGAACCACAAGGCCGTCTCCCATGCTGGCGCGATTGGTCTGGCGCAGTTGATGCCGGGCACTGCGGCGCTTTTGCGTGTCGATCCGACCGTACCGTCTGAAAACCTTGATGGCGGCGCGCGCTATTTGCGCCAGCAGTATGAGGAATTCGGTTCCTGGCGGTTGGCGTTGGCGGCTTACAACGCGGGGCCGGGGGCTGTGAAGAAATACGGTGGTATTCCACCGTTTCGTGAAACAAAGAACTACGTGCGTATTATCTCCGGCAGCTGAGTCCTGCTGCTCTCAAAGATAACGTAGCATGACCTAACGTAAGCCATTTTTCAAATGTGGCAGTGGTTAACCACAATCCCATAAAACCAAAGAGATTGTCTGGAATTGATGTCAATTCTCCGCCTTATTTCAGGGCAAGAACTCTCCGTTTCGCCTAATTCTAGCCCCAATACTCCGCGATACATGTCCTCGTAGCCAGTGAACACGAGAGTGAACGACATGAGCCAGGACATCTTTAATCAGCGGATCGCACGCATCAATAACCATCACGGTTATGGTCGCACGCAAATGGCCACTGGTGAAGGTACCGCGACTTCGATGTTCAGTTCTCCGTCTGTTGGTAGAACCGAGCGCAAGGCAAGCCGCGGCGTCAAACCATTGTTAATGGGGGCCGTGCTTGGCATGATCGCCGGTACAATTGCTGCGGGTCTTGAAAATCCCCAGATGCCTTGGGGTCCGGGCTTTGAATATAATGACGCGATCGTGCTTCCGACGCTCCTTGCGCTTTGTGCCGGTCCGGTAATGGCGATCGCAGCAAGCGTGATGCGGTCACGCTTTCCTTCCTTCTTCATGTTCGCGATTGCGTATTTTCCCTGCGTGATCACAGCAGCCATGCTGGACCTGCCACTGTTCTAATCAAGCGGTGCCGTCAGCGAACTTCCCTATTGGGGGCGGCAAGGTTAAACAAGACAAGATACTGTCACTGATAGATAATTTGGAAGGCGGGACTGCTCCGTTCGTTCAAGTCGTCACGTAATTGGCTCAAAGTAGTCAATTATTTCCCGTTCCGAGCCACCCTTGTTGCAAAGGGATTTAGGGATGCAATTCAACCGACTGTTACGGTTGCCCTGTATCACAGGGCACAATTGAACATCTGCCTCTACTTACCATAATAGCAATCAGGCACAGGCCCACAGTAGACTTTGAACGCCTATTTGCTCTCCATTTAATGAAGCTTGCCGTCAAGTTACCTGCATCTGACACAAGTAATACACTCCGCCAATGAAGCACCGCTGCGGCTTTCACCGCCTCCTGCTTCCCAGCAATTCACTGTATCGTCCGTTAAACCAGCGACCGCTCATTGCTTTAGACCTGATGGTAGAGCAGGGGCGCGAACGCGCCTATTCCGCCGCGACAGTTCCCATCTCGATCACTGGCTCCATGCCGTCAAACTCTTCCTGACTAAGATGGCATTTGATCTGGTGCGCATCCGCCAGTATCCGCATCGGGGGAATTTCCGTTTCGCACAGGTTGCCAGGCACTTTCGACTTCCACCCGCAGCGGGTCTGGAACGGGCACCCTGAGGGCGGATTCATGGCTGACGGAATATCGCCTTCCAGCACGATATGCTTCTTCTTAACCTTGGTGTCGGCAATTGGTACCGCTGACAAAAGTGCCTCGGTGTAGGGATGATAAGGGGGGGAAAAGACTTGGTCTGTCGTGCCCAATTCAACCACATGGCCAAGATACATCACCATCACACGGTCGCTCAGATAGCGGACAATGCTGAGATCATGAGAGATAAATAGCAGTGTCGTCTTTTGTTCACGCTGGATTTCCATCAGCAAATCGGTGACAGCGGCCTGAACAGACACATCCAGCGCCGAGACAGGCTCATCCGCGACAACAATCCGCGCATCACCGGCAAAGGCGCGCGCGATGCCAACCCGTTGCTTTTGCCCGCCAGAAAGCTGGCGAGGCATCCGCTTGGCGAATTCCCGCGGAAGCTTAACCAGATCCAGTAGTTCCAGCATCCGCTGCCAACGCTCTTTCTCATTCTTGCCAATCTTGAAGATTTCAAGCGCCCGCACAATCTGGCGGCCCACCGACATTGAAGGGTTGAGCGTGTCAAACGGGTTCTGGAAGACCATCTGAATGTCCGCCACGTTTTGGGTCGTGCGTTTTTCAATGGGGACATCGCCGATGCTTTGATTATCCAGCATGATTGTCCCGTCAGTCGCCGTTTCCAGCCCCATCAAGACTTTGGCGAAGGTGGATTTACCACACCCTGATTCACCCACAATGGCCAGCGTTTCACTTTCGCGGGCCTCAAAGCTAAGCGTTTCATTGGCCTTCACGACCTTGGTGTTGCCGCCACCAAACATCGCATTTGCAGCGACCTGATAATACTTCTTGAGGTTGTCCATTTTGAGGACCACATCACCGATCTCGCCCTTTTTCTTGACCTCTGCAAGCTCGAGCGGCGCTTGCCAGTCGATTTCGTCATATCGCAAACAGCGCGTCGCGTGGCGCTCGTTTCCGGGCACGTCCTGCATCGGAATGTAGCCCTGATCACAGCGCCCCGCCTCAAAGTAGTCGCAGCGCGGGCCAAAGTTGCAGCCTTCGGGCCGCTCGTGGGGCAGTGGAAAGTTGCCGGGAATTGCAACAAGCGGGCGCGCGTTTTTGTCAGCGCCGGGCAGGGGGATCGAACGGAACAGGGCCTGCGTATAAGGGTGCTGCATTTCGTCGAAGACATCTTCGATTGAGCCCCGCTCGACCGCCTCGCCGGAGTACATCACACAGATACGGTCACAGGTCTCCAAGACCAGCCCGAGGTTATGCGAGATGAAAAGCATCGAGGTGCCGTATTTCTTTCCTAGATCCTTGACCAGCTCCACAACGGCCGCTTCGACGGTCACGTCCAGCGCAGTTGTCGGCTCATCCAGGATCAGCAAAGAAGGTTCGCTCATCAGCGCCATGGCAATCACGATCCGCTGCTGTTGGCCACCGGACAGCTGGTGCGGATAGGCCTGTAAAATCCGCTTGGGGTCTGGCAACTTCACATCTGTCACCACTTGCAAGGCACGGTCATAGGCATCCTTCTCTGACATGCCTGCATGGATCATCGGCACTTCCATCAACTGCCGACCGATCTTCATCGCAGGGTTCAGCGATGCCATGGGTTCTTGATAGATCATCGCAATCTCAGAGCCTCGAATGTCACGCAACTCGGCATCGGACATTTCGCCCAGATCGCGTCCCTTGAACTTGATAGAGCCGCCGACGATCCGGCCATTCTTGCCCAGATCCTGCATTACCCCAAGTGCCACCGTGGATTTCCCGCAGCCACTTTCTCCTACAAGGCCGACGGCCTCTCCGGGCTTCACCGACACGGAAAAATCCATCACCGCCGGTATTTCGCGCAAACGGGTGAAGAACGAAATCGACAGCTTGTCGATCTCCAGAATGGGTCCATCATAATCAGTCTTTGGCATCTCGTATCTCCTCAATTGGAGGGCCATAAGCAAGGCAATTGCCTCTTTCTTTTGGCCGAAAATATCCCGGGGGTCCGGGGGCAGCGCCCCCGAAACGCTCTGCTTTACTCAGTCGCGCAAGCTTTCTTCGCGCAGCCCATCCGCCAACAGGTTCAGGCCCAGCACCAGTGTCAGCAAAGACACAGCCGGGGCAATCGCAGCATGAGGATAGATAGACAACAAGCGTCGGCCCGCATTGATCGTGGTGCCCCAGTCAGGGCTTTCCGAAGCCAGCCCCAATCCGAAGAAACCCAAGGTCCCCAACAGGATGGTGGTATAGCCGATACGCAGGCAGAAATCGACAATCAGTGGCCCGCGTGCGTTCGGCAAGATTTCCCACAGCATGATGTACCACGGTCCTTCGCCACGTGTCTGTGCTGCCGCCACATAGTCGCGTGTTTTGATATCCAGCGCGAGGCCGCGCACGATCCGGAAAACCGTAGGGGCGTTCACAAACACAACGGAAACGAAAACCACCAGCAGGTTCGGATCAATGTCAAATCCGTCCAGAAAACCGGGCAGGCCCGGAATGGAGTAGGTAGGCGTTGCCACAACGGCGCCATCGGTGCTCACCAGTGACAGATACAGCCAAGCGCCGAAGCCAAGCACAACAATCAACAGCGGCGTTCGCAGGCTGGGTTGAGTGTAGAAGCGTGAGTTCAGCAAGATTGCGAGGAACACCAACGGAAAGATGAAAAGCACCAGCGCCATGTAATTCGGGATACCCGTCAGAACGATCTCTGGCGTTACCAGTAGATAGAACAGCAAGATTACCGGAAAGGCGAGGATGAGGTTGGCCAGAAAGCTCAGGAAAGTATCAAGACGGCCGCCGTAATAACCTGCCGGCAGTCCCAAGGTTATGCCGACCATGAAAGCAAAGAGTGTTGCAAACGGGGCGATCTTGACCACCACCCATGCGCCGTCGAACAACCGGCTAAACACATCGCGGGCCAGATTGTCACCGCCCAGCAGGAACCACTGATAATCACCTTCTTCGGCTCCTCTTAGCGGGGTGCCCGGTGCCTTGTTCTTCATACCCGACATCTGGCTAAGCGTGTCATGGGTTGTGACCATGTCCATCACGCCACCGAAGAAGCCGGCATAAACCCAGAACATCACCAGACCGAAGCCGATCATGCCGACCGTGCTGTCGAACAATTTGCCGTAAAGGCCAAGCCTGCGTTTAAAGATGATCGAAATCGCGTATGTCGCGACCAGCGCGATCCAGACCGGCAAAAGCTGTTGGGACATACCGCCCACAATCCCTGCCGATGGCCCCATGAAAATGCCCAAGACGATGTATAGCAGCGCGACTGCGATGGTGGCCAGAAGCGCATATTGCACGACCATTCCCACCAGACCGGACAGTCCCTTGTCCGCTGACATTGTCCCGTCAGCGTAAACCGCGCGGTTGCCGCCGGACGGCACAAGGCTCATCGCGATTTGTACGACCACTGCGATCACCAGCACCGCCACAGCAAGGGCGAGGAAAAGATTGAGCGGCGAAAGCGCTCCGGTCCAAGTTAGTTGTTCCATATCTTTGCCCTGCCTTATGAAATGCGAATGCGTGGATTGAGGAAGACATAGCCGATATCTGAGATCAGCTGCGTCAGCAGCACCACCACGACCGACACGACCGAGACTGCCAGCAACAGTTCGATGTCATTATTGCCCGCTGCCTGCACCAACACCCAACCGAAGCCCTTGTAGTTAAACAGGGTCTCCACAATCACGACCCCGTTCAAAAGCCAGGGGATTTGAAGCATGATGACGGTGAAGGGCGCGATCAGCGCGTTGCGCAGCGCGTGTTTCATCACAATATTGCGAAAGCTGACGCCCTTGAGACGCGCAGTGCGGATATATTGTGCGGTCATCACCTCGGTCATCGAAGCCCGCGTCATGCGCGCTATATATCCCATGCCGTACAGTGAAATCGTCAGGACCGGCAGAAAGAAATTTTCAAAGTTGGCGTTTTCCATCGCTGACGTGGCAGAGCCTTTGAACCACTTCAGCCCGAATGCCGACGAGGCAAAGACCGCGATAAAGATAACCCCTGACACATATTCCGGCGTCGCCGTGCTGATGATCGAGACGGTTGATAGGGAGCGGTCCATTTTGGACCCTTCACGCATTCCTGCCAGCACGCCGACGATCAGGGCCGAAGGCACCATAAGGACCAGCACCCAGAACATCAGCTTGCCGGTCAGGCCCAACCGTGTCGCAACAATGCTGCTCACATCGTCTTTAAAGACAGTGGATGTTCCCCAATCCCCTTGTATGACCCCGCAAAAACTGCGGCGTTCTTCTTCCGGTGTTCCTTCGGCAAAGCAACGGCCAAAGGTTTTGCCTTCGGGTTTTTCGGTGACCCAACCCGGCGCAACGCCCAACCACTGCGCAAATTTAATCGGCAGAGGCTCCAGATAACCGCGATCGCCGAGATAAGAGCTTACGGCCTCGTCGCTCATGCGGAAGTTGCCTTGGGTTTTGGCAAGTTTTTCGAGGTTTGGATAAAGATTGGTCAGCCAGAACACGATGAACGTCAGGCAAAGCCCTGTCAGTATCATCACGCCCAGACGTCTGAGGATGAATAGTCCCATAAATTGTAGCCCCTGTCGTTGGCTGTAGGCAGGTTGATCCCGCCTGTTCTGTGTGGGCTGCCGCCCTTGGTTTTGGGATCAGGTCCTGAGATCGCACAGACTGCGTGACACAGCTGCGACAGACGTCTTGAACATTCCCCCGATCCGTTTGCCGGACCTTAGTTTTTCTAGAAGCGATACCCATGCGGACGCTCTTGTGGGGGTATGAGGCATTAAATGACTGCGCGCGTCAATGTCATCTAGAGACTAGAAATTAGAAAAATACGACATCGCGTGTCGGTATCGGGCTAGTGGTGGCCATTGAAGGGTCAGGCTTCGGCTTTGGCATTCTGTCTGGAAGGCACGGCCGGGCGTCCGGTTCTCTTTCCCGAATTGCCTGCGCGCAGCTGACTGGGTGAGCTTCCGGTGTGGTGTTGCATGAAGCGCGTAAAGTAGGCGGCACTGCCAAATCCGAGATGATGCGCGATGTTGCGTGCGGGGTGCCGTGTGGTCTCCAGCAGGGTGCGGGCGGCGTGGATCACACGTTCTGTCAGCAAATCGGCCGCTGTTTTGCCGGTGGCCGCCTTTACGGTGCGCGTCAGGTGGGTAGGGGTCACGCCAAGCTCGCCCGCGTAGAACGCCATCGGGGCACCCGATGTGTAGTGTTGCGGGATCATCTGTGTGAACCTGCGCGACAGCCGCTCACCGGCGGTGCTTTGGATCGGGACGTGTTCTTCCTGTGCTATCTGGCGTCGCAACCAGACAGACATCAGCGCCACATGGGCCTCAAGGGCATCTTGGGCCAGAGGCCGACCTTGGGATTGTTCGCGTTGTGCGGCTTCAATGATCGCGGCAAGTTCGGACTGGACGTGAACATCGCGGACCCGCAGGTGGCGCGGCAAATCGGGCAGGCGCAGGGGCGTCCCGTCAGGCACAATGATCGCCTGTCCCAACATCTGGGCACCAAGATCGATGGAGTACACCGACCCCGCCGGTACAAACACCGCGTTGTGCGGTCCGATCCCGCGCCGACGCCCGTCCAGCAGAATGCGCCCTTGGCCGCGTGTCACCCAAATAAGCGTGTGATGTGCCTGATCATGCGCCAGCCCAAGTCGCCAACTATCGCCCCCAGCAAGCTGGGCAAGAGTGCGAATTTGAAGGCTGGTCTCACTCATTTACGGATCCAATGTTTGAAAACAGGCACTAACGACAACCTTAGCGGGAAATGTCCGCAGGAAAAGCCACAAAACTTCAATGCGCCGATTCTTGCTAAGACGGCAAGTGCAGCTTTTGCCATCCGCTCATTTTGCTACGGATCCACGTTCTTTGACGCTTGGCATATTGTCGCGTGGCGATAATGGCAGCGCTACGGGCCTCTTCCATCGTGCAGCTTCCGCGCAGATATGCGATCAGCTCCGGTACGCCAATAGCTTTGTGCGCGGGGAGGGTGGGATCGTAATGCGGCTCGATGGCGCGTACTTCGTCCAGCGCGCCCCCCGCGAGCATCGCATCGAACCGTTGTTCGATTCGCGCGGCCAGCCAGTCACGGTCCACATCCAGCGCAATGGCACTGCACTGGTCCAGCGGCAAAAGCGGCGCCGGCGTGTCAGCTTGCCACTGCGCCAAGCCGCGGCCTGTCGCCTCAAGCACTTCCCAAGCGCGCTGCACCCGAGCGCGGTTCGCCAGATCCAGCCCTGCCGCCGTGGCCGCATCCAGACCGGCAAGCAAGTCCTCCAGCGGCATTTCATCCGCCCGTGCCCGAACGTCCGTTGGCGTTAATGGGATTTCCGCCAGCCCTTCTGTCAGCGCCTGAAAATAGAGGCCGGTGCCGCCGACAATAATCGGGCGATGACCTTCGGCAATGACTTCAGCCACTTCGCGCAGCCAATGACCTGTCGAATAGCGCACGGTTTCGGCCAGATGCCCATACAACCGGTGCGGCGCTTGCGCCTCTTCTTCGGGAGAGGGCCGTGCCGAGATCACACGCCAGCAAGCATAAACCTGGCTGGCATCGGCATTTACAACCACGCCACCACGTTTCGCTATGTCGAGGGCAAGCGCGGATTTCCCCGACGCAGTAGGACCCGCAATAAGGACTGGCCGGTCCTCTGGGATTGACGCCAGCAGCTGCGCACGTGCATTCGATGACATTTCTTTGCTTCTCCTCACCGCGCCGCATTGAACCTTGTGCGTATTTGCGACATTTTACGCATGGGCGAAAGCCCGCTATTCCAACACGCCCTGAAAGGTTCCCCCCATGTCCGATACCTCGCAAGTTTCCTTTCAACGGGTTATGCTCAAAATCTCCGGCGAGGCGCTGATGGGGGATCAGGGCTTTGGCCTGCATCCGCCGACCGTCGAGCGTATCGCGCGCGAAGTGAAATCCGTTCATGATATGGGCGTCGAGATTTGCATGGTCATCGGCGGCGGCAACATTTTCCGTGGCTTGCAGGGCAGCGCACAAGGAATGGAGCGCACCACAGCAGATTATATGGGGATGCTGGCAACAGTGATGAACGCACTGGCGATGCAATCCTCGCTTGAGGGGCTGGGCATCCATACGCGCGTAATCTCTGCGATCACTATGAATGAAGTGGCCGAGCCGTATATCCGCCGCCGCGCCGTGCGCCACCTTGAGAAAAAGCGCGTCTGTATCTTTGCGGCTGGTACCGGCAACCCTTATTTCACAACCGATACCGCCGCGACCCTGCGCGCCAACGAGATGTCGTGCGAAGCGATTTTCAAAGGCACGAAGGTGGATGGTGTCTATGACAAAGACCCGGCCAAGCATGATGACGCCGTACGCTATGACACCGTCAGCTATGATGATGTGCTGCAAAAGCGTCTGGGCGTGATGGACGCCTCTGCCATCGCTCTGGCGCGTGACAACAACCTGCCGATTATCGTCTTCTCATTGGATGAGCCGGGCGGTTTCAAAGGCATCCTTGCGGGCGAGGGAACCTATACACGGGTACAGGGCTGAACCGCCGACGGGTGAAAGCTGTCTTTCCTTGTTACCTCCAATGCTCTAAACCCTGCTCCTAACCAGTGACACAGACGAAGGCCTTAATTCATGTCCGAAGACTTTATGCTAGACACCGACGATCTTGAGCGGCGGATGAAGGGGGCGATCGCGTCCCTGCGTACCGAATTTGCGTCCCTGCGCACGGGCCGTGCTTCGGCCTCCATGTTGGAGCCGGTGATGGTGGATGCATACGGCTCCATGACGCCAATCAACCAGGTTGGTACCGTCAACGTGCCAGAGCCGCGCATGGTCACGATCAACGTCTGGGACAAGGCGCTGGTCGGCAAGGTTGAAAAAGCCATCCGCGAAAGCGGTTTGGGCATCAATCCGCAGTTGAACGGCACCATCATCATGCTGCCGATCCCTGAACTGAACGAAGAACGCCGTACGCAATTGACCAAAGTGGCTGGTGGTTATGCCGAAAATGCGCGCGTCAGCATCCGGAACATCCGCCGCGACGGGATGGACCAGATCAAGAAGGCCAAAGCGGACGGTATGTCCGAAGATGACCAGAAGATTTGGGAAGACGAAGTTCAGGAGCTGACGAACAAGCAGATCAAAGCGATTGATGACCAGCTTGAAACGAAGCAAGCCGAAATCATGCAGGTTTGATCGGATTTTGCCCCGATATGGGTGCGAAGCCGCTCGACAGGCTTGCAAGACACATGAGCAGGCCAGACCTATGCGTGAGACACTATGATTAAGCGCAGCAAACCCGAACGCGAAGAACTGCCCGAGCAATCTCCGGGTGGTCCGCGGCATGTTGCGATCATTATGGATGGCAACGGTCGGTGGGCCACCCAGCGCGGACGCCCGCGGTTGTTCGGGCATCACGCCGGCGCAAAGCGTGTGCGCGAAGTGGTCGAAGCCTGCACCGAAGTCGGCGTGGAATACCTGACCATTTTTGCCTTCTCGACAGAAAACTGGAAACGGACTCAGGTTGAAGTGGCCGGGCTGATGAGCCTTTTCCGCCGCTACATCAGCAAAGAAACCCGTTCGTTAAGCGAATTTGGCGTGCGCGTGCGCTTTATCGGGGATCGGGTGCGGCTGGACGATAAGCTGATCCGCCTTATGAACGACCTTGAGGAAGCGACCGCGCATAACACCCGCGTGCATCTGACGATTGCGCTGAACTATGGCGGCCGCGATGAGGTGGCGCGCGCCACCAAACGGCTGGCTCAAGACGTCGCCAGCGGTAAGCTTGATCCCGAAGCGATAGATGAAGAAACGCTGCCAAAGTATTTGGATACCTATGTTTTACCAGATCCTGATCTGGTAATCCGCACCAGTGGCGAAGCACGGATTTCGAACTTTTTGCTGTGGCAATCAGCCTATGCGGAATATGAATTCATCGACACGTTGTGGCCTGATTTCACCCGTATGGAGTTTGCCCGCCTTTGTGCCGCTTACGGCGGACGAGACAGGCGCTTTGGCGGCGTCAAAACCTGAGGTTAAATATGAGCAGCACTGAAAAATGGTCTGATCTGGCGGCGCGCGTGATGTCGGCGGTTGCGATGGCGGTTGTCGCCGTGGCCGGGATATGGACGGGTGGATATGTTTTTCATGTCTTGGTGGCCCTGATCTGCGGCGTTATGGTTTGGGAAATGGTCGGGATGTTGCGTCCCGGTCAATCCCGCGCGCAACTGCTTCTTGGCGGGACCACGGGCGCTGCTGTCCTGCTGTCTGTCTATCTGCCTGTTGGCTTTGCACTGCCTTTGTTGCTTGCGCCCGCGCTTGTCGGTTTCGGTTATCTTGAACGGAACCGCACGATTTACATGACTTTCACGGTCATGATCCTGATGTCCGGCTTTGGTATGATCAAGGTGCGCGATGAAATGGGCGTGAACTGGATGCTCTGGCTGGTGCTGGTCGTGGTTGTCACCGATGTGGTTGGCTATTTCGCGGGCCGCGCATTTGGCGGGCCCAAGTTCTGGCCGGCGGTCAGCCCCAAGAAAACGTGGTCCGGTACGGCGGCCGGATGGATCGGCGCGGCGATTGTCGGACTGGTATTTTCTGCCAACACGGGCGTTGGATATCAGCTCATCGGTATTTCAATTGCGGTCTCCATGGCCTCGCAGATGGGGGACATCGCCGAAAGCGGGATGAAGCGGAAGATGGGCGTGAAAGACAGCTCGAATCTTATACCTGGCCACGGTGGTCTGATGGACCGCTTTGACGGGATGCTTGGCGCATCGGTGTTTTTGCTCATCATCGGGCAGGTTATCGGTTTCCCCCCCGGAGTGGGGTGATCCATGCGAAAAGTCAGTATATTCGGCGCGACCGGTTCCATCGGGCAGAACACAATTGACCTGATCAAACGTGCACCTGAGGAGTATGAGGTCGTTGCCCTGACAGGTGCGCGCAACATCGAACAACTTGCCGCGGACGCGCGGGCGCTTGATGCACAGATCGCGGTAACAGCGGATGACAGTCTGCTGGAAGATTTGCGTGCGGCTCTTAAAGGATCGGGGGTCATCGCCGCTGCTGGTGCAGACGCGATCCTAGAAGCGGCGCACCGGCCTGCGGACTGGATCATGTCTGCAATCGTTGGTGCTGCCGGCCTTGCGCCCGGCATGGCCGCTTTGGGCCAGGGCAGCACTCTCGCGCTGGCAAACAAGGAATCTCTGGTCTGTGCAGGCAAATTGCTGCTTGAAACGGGCAGGGCGCAAGGTGCGCAAATCCTGCCGGTGGATAGCGAACATTCTGCCGTTTTTCAGGCGCTGGTAGGTGAGGATATGAACGCGGTAGAGCGGATCATCATCACGGCCTCCGGCGGGGCATTCCGTGACTGGCCTATCGAAGACTTGTGTGACGCGACACTGGATCAGGCGTCTAGCCATCCGAATTGGGATATGGGCCAGCGGATCACCATAGATTCCGCGTCGATGTTCAATAAGGCGATGGAAGTTATTGAAACAAGAGAGTTCTTTGACGTAGCGCCAGAGCAGATCGAGGTACTTATTCACCCGCAAAGTATGATCCATGCGCTGGTCGGGTTTAATGACGGCGCGCTAATGGCGCATGTGGGGCCGCCCGATATGCGCCACGCCATCGGCTATGCGCTGTACCACCCCCAGCGGCGCCATATACCGGTTGAGCGTCTGGACCTTGCCGCCATTGGCAGTTTCGAATTCCGCGCGCCCGATGACGCGCGTTGGCCCGCGTTGCGCATTGCGCGCGAGGTCATGGCGCGCGGCGGTCTGGCCGGTGCGGTTTTTAATGCCGCGAAAGAAACCGCGCTGGACGGATTTATCGCCGGACAGCTGAAATTCACCCAGATGTCGGACGTTGTGTCGCAGGTTTTGGACCGCATGGATGCACAAGGGGGCCACATTGATGCCACCATGACCCTTGATAACGTGCTCGAAACAGACCATCTGGCACGCAAGGCCGCACGGTTGGCTATAGAACAAAGAGCAGGGTAGAGCATTGGATATTACAACACTTGTTCCGCAATTCGGCGGTTTTGTCTGGACGATGGCAGCGTTTATTATCGCACTGTCGGTGATCGTCGCGATCCATGAATACGGCCATTACATCGTCGGGCGCTGGTGCGGGATCAAGGCGGACGTTTTCTCGCTCGGTTTTGGACCGGTGATATACTCTCGCCATGACAAGCATGGCACGCGCTGGCAGATCGCTGCGCTTCCCTTTGGCGGCTATGTTAAATTTGCGGGCGATTCCAACGCGGCATCTGGCAAGGACGAGGACGCAATGAACGAGGCAGCGGCAGATCCTGCTCGCCTGCGTTCCACGATGCACGGCGCGCCTCTCTGGGCGCGCGCGCTGACCGTTGCGGCAGGTCCGGTATTTAACTTTGCCCTGTCTATCATTGTGTTCGCCGGCATTTCTATGGCGCTCGGCAATGTGCGTGAACCACTGACAGTAGATGCCGTAAAACCTCTGCCAAATGCGGTTGAAGGGTTGGAGAAGGGGGATGTTTTGCAGGCCATCGCCGGTCTTGAGATACCTTCCAGCACCCAAACACCTGAATACCGCGCGTACATGGATGCGCTGCCGCTGGAGCCG
>Ga0209345_10003465_pt1 | contig 16252 bp, 13 predicted proteins | sample Cruoilmetagenom7_FD_187294 | JGI IMG/M metagenome (GOLD analysis project Ga0209345, IMG submission 187294) | Oil polluted marine microbial communities from Coal Oil Point, Santa Barbara, California, USA - Sample 7 (SPAdes) (version 2) | ecosystem: Environmental > Aquatic > Marine > Oil seeps ... | reverse complement strand
CGTCCGCATCCTGCATGAACTGCTCGATGTCTTGCGCGCCGAGGTCTCTGGCGCGCATCAGCCTGGCCGCCAGATTCATGATATGTGCCTTGTTGGTCGCGACAAGGGATAGGGCTTTCTTTTCGGCATTCAGCAAATGTCGTTCAACGCGATGCCTGACATCCTCTGGAACGCGCCACGTCTCCTCTGCTGTTGCAGCATCCCAAGTGAGACCACTCTCCCCGAAGCCCCACTGCCGCTCAATCGCAAGGGCAATCCCGTATCACACCATCCCGGTCTTAACCTGCTACCGAGACTGCCAACGTGTTCTTCGAAACGTCGAGCTCAACGAAAACCACTGCCTTTCTTGTCTTTCATACCCGGCAGGTAAATGCATGCATTCGCTGAGAGAGGCCAATCCTCCATCTTTTCGCGGGCGTTCCGCCTAAAAGAACAACCCTATCGGCAGCCCTGAGTTTGCAGGCAACAAAAAGTCAACTGAGCGGAAGGATTTGTCGTTTGTTCCTTTGACGCCTGGATTGCACATTTACCTCGAAACTGGATGAGGGAGGAACGGAATGCTGGACAAACCACTTTCCGGCTTAAAGGTTCTTGATTTAACGAGATTTTTTGCCGGGCCATTTTGCACGATGCTGCTTGGGGATCACGGGGCGGACGTGGTCAAGGTCGAGGCACCAGGGGGCGACCAGACTAGGCGTCAGGGGCCGCCGTTCTTTGCGGAAAACGGCATGACGTTTCTTGCCTCTAACCGAAACAAACGCTCCATCGTTCTGGACAGCCGTACCGATGCAGGACGCGAGAAGCTACGCCGTCTTGCGGAAACCGCAGACATCGTTGTCGAGAATTTTCGCCCCTCGGTATTGAAGCGCATGGGGATCGACTACGAAACCATTTCCGAGGTCAACCCCCGGGTCATCTATGCCAGCCTTTCTGCGCTTGGGGCGGACGGCCCGCAGGCCGATAAGGGTGGTTTTGACATCACCGTACAGGCCGAGTTCGGCTTCATGAGCATCACCGGCGAGAAGGGCGGCAAGTCGATCAAGCTGGGCACATCTGTTTTCGACCTTGTCAGCGGCTTGTATGGTTTCAGTGGTATCCTCGCGGCGGTGCTTCAGCGTCAGAAAACCGGGCGTGGCCAGCGTGTGGAAACCAGTCTGATGGAAGGTGAAACCAGCTTTCTGGTAGATGCCGCAATGGAATACCTCGTTTCTGGTACGGTTCGCAAAAAATGGGGGTCCGAACATTCCCAGATCGTGCCCTACAAAGTCTTTGCCGTATCCGACGGCGAAGTGGTCATCGGTGCGGGGTATCAAACCGTTTATGAACCCTTCTGCAAAGCCATTGGGCGCGAGGACCTGCTGAGCGATCCGCGTTTTGATACAATGGACAACCGTGTCACAAACCGAGATGAAATGTATGAAATACTTGACCGCGAACTCGCTGGTTGGACGGTAGAAAAACTGGCGACCTTGCTGAGCGAAGCTGGCGTTCCCAGTGCCCCGGTTAATGACATGGCTAAGGTGTTCTCCCATCCGCAGCTTCTGCACCGGGACATGCTGTTGAAGCTGAATCATCCGGAATACGGCGAGGTTCCGACGATCGGATCGGCCATAAAATATTCCGACATCAACATTGCCCAAGGTTGGAGCGCGCCACCGCTTTTGAATGAACATGCCGGGTCTGTCCTGGCCGATTGGCTGAGTGACTCCGAGCCTTCCGAACCAGAAAAGAGGGACTAAAGAATGAACTTCGAACTTTCCGAAGAAGAGGTAATGGCAGTCGACAGTCTTCGCGGCGTCGTTGAAACCGAAATTGTACCGCGTGCGCGGCCGGTCTGGGACGAAGCGTTTCCAGCCGAACTTGCGCATGAGATGATGGGAATTCTGAACCCCTATGGCATCGGCGCGGGCTGGTTGCCAGAGGACAGCGGTGGCATGGGGATCAGCTATATGCTGAGCGGGCTTCTGTATGGCGAGCTGGCCCGTCAGGTGCCGGACGCGGCCGGTATGGCCTATGTCAGCGAAGGCGCGGCCATGAAGATCCACAAGATGGGCACGGACGAGCAAAAGGCACATTACCTGCCCGGATTTGCCGAGGGCCGCCTGATGGGCTGCGGCGCTGTCACCGAACCCGGCGCCGGCTCGAATGTGCGCCAGTTGCGCACCCGCGCTGTCCGTGATGGCGGCGGCTGGCGCATAAGCGGCGAAAAGACCTTTATCTCGAACGCGACCGTCGCCGATGTGGCAACCTTGTTGACCCGGACCGGGGAAAACGAGTTCACCTATTTCCTGCTCGACCGCAAGGAACACAAGTTCGAGTCCCATGAAATGAAAAAGCTCGGTCTCAACGGCTGGTCTTTCGGCTCGATTGCAATGGACGATATGTACGTCGACGATTTCTATCGCCTCGGCGAGGTCGGCTCGGGGCTGGCCGAAGCTATGACAGGATTCGAGCGGGCCCGCGCCTGGGTCGCGGTGATCTCGTCCGGCATTGCGCGCGCGGCACTCGATGACGCAATCGAGTATGCCACGAGCCGTGATCAGTTCAGCGCACCGATCGCCGCGCACCAGATGGTTCAGGGGCTGCTGGCAGAGATGGCCTGCGAAACCGAGGCCGCCACGTTGATGACACACAAGGCATTGGCGAGTCTCGACAAGGGTGGGCGAGCCGATCTGCCGACCTCGATTGCCAAGGTCCATGCCTCGGAACTGGCCGTGCGGATCGCCTCGCGCGCCATTCAGGTGCATGGCGCATCAGGGGTGACGCGCGAATATCCTGTGGAACGGCATATGCGCAACGCAAGGATGCTGACCATTCCCGATGGCACCACGCAGATCAACCAATTGATCATTGGCCGGGAACTGACCGGCGTGCCCGCCTTCATGGGCGCGGGTGGATATCGCCCGAAAAAGAGGACGGCGTGATGACAGCCAATCGTGGGCCTCTGGCGGGGTTGAAAATCGTCGAAATGGCGGGGATCGGACCGGCACCGATGTGCTGCATGATGCTGGCGGACCTGGGGGCCGAAATCCTGCGGATCGACCGCCCCTCCACCGCCGATCTCGGAATCGAACGACCGATCGAGACCAACTTTGTCATGCGCGGGCGGCCAACCATCCGCGTGGACGCCAAGATGCCCGAAGGGCGTGACCTGATCCTCGGGTTGATCGACAAGGCAGATGGCCTTGTCGAAGGCTTCCGCCCCGGTGTCATGGAGCGTCTTGGATTCGGGCCCGAGGTTTGCCTGAAACGAAACCCCAAGCTGGTTTATGGCCGCGTGACGGGTTGGGGCCAGACCGGGCCGCTTTCGAAATTGGCCGGGCATGACATCAACTATCTTGCGGTGACAGGTGCGTTGGAGGCGATGGGGCGGCGCGACGATTGTCCTCCGGTTCCGCTCAACATCGTGGGCGATTTTGCGGGCGGTGCCATGTTGCTGGCCATCGGCCTGCTCTCTGCCCTGCTTTCGGCGCGCGAAACAGGGTCGGGACAGGTCGTCGACGCGGCCATCGTCGACGGTGTGGCCAACATGCTGACCTCGTTCAACGGCTTGCGCGCGGGCGGTGTCTTCAGCACTGAACGTGGCAGCAACGTCCTGGATTCCGGAGCCTTCTTTTACAACACCTATCGGTGCCGGGACGGCCGCTTTCTGGCCGTCGGGGCCATCGAAAAGCGGTTCTATGCGGAATTCCTCGCCCGGCTGGGTCCGGATGGCGACACGCTCCCGCCTCCCTCAGACAAATCGCGCTGGCCCGAGGGGATCGAGAAACTCTCGGCGATCTTTGCCAAGAAAGACCGTGACGAATGGGCAAGTATTTTTGCCAGTTCGGATGCTTGCGTGACGCCGATCCTGTCGCTGGAAGAATCCTTTTCGGACCCGCACATGCAGGCCCGGGAAAACTATGTGACTGTTGCGGGGCATCCGCAGGCCGCGCCCGCGCCACGCTTTTCAAAGGCGCAACCTAGTATGCCAACGCCGCCCGAAGCACCTGCCGGTCCCGAGGCTCTGGCAGGATGGATTTCGGATGCGGACCTGCCGCGCTACCAGGCGGCTATCAGGTAGCCTGAACTCCGGGGCTTACCTTTCCGGTCGCCGCCCATCGCGGCGACCGGTTTTCGCGGATTTGGCATCACCGTTTGTGCCGGCCGCTTCCTGATGCACCCACTCCCGAAAGATCGGAAATAGCGGATGGTTCTCGGTCTCGGGGGGCCAGATCAGGTAAAACGAGCATTCTGCCGCCTTGCTTTCGGGAAACGGGTTGATCAAGGTACGTGAGGCGAATTCGCTCGACAACACTTCGCGGATGCCGATCCCTATTCCGGTGTTCGCCGCGACAGCCTGATGTAATAGTTTACTGCTCTCGTATCCGTAGCATTCTGCGAATTCCGCCTCGTCAAAACCGTTTGCCGCGGCCCAGCGTTTCCAGTCATTCGGCCGGGTATCCGCTTTGACAATGCAATTGCGCCACTCGGCAACATCATTCATCGAAGTGCCGGGCGGAAGGTAGTTCGGCGCGCTGATCGGAACAAGCCCGCCGGTAAAGATCCTTTCGCTAGTGCATCCAGGATATTCGGGGTGGTCGGTCAGAATGGCCGCGTGGATGCCGCTTTTTTCAAAGTCGATGACGGGGCTTTGCGTCGTGGCGAATTTCAGGTCCATTTTCGGATCGGCCTGATGGTGATGTGACCATTTCGGAATCAGCCAGTCGATCATGAAACTGGGAAAAGCACAGACGACCAGCGGCCGTGTCGCACGCTCGGCAAGCAGGTTCTGCGTTGCAAGCGCGATCCTTTCGAAGACGTCGCCCAGGTCGCGCAGATACTGCTCGCCTTCATCAGTCAGAAAAACCTGGCGGTTGCCCCTTCGAAACAGCGGAAGGTCAAGATTCTCTTCGAGTGAGCGGATCGACCGGCTGACCGCGGCTGGCGTGATGTTAAGCTCGTTCGCGGCCTCCAGAAAACTGCATTTCCGCGCAGCAGTGACAAAGACGCGCAGACTGCTGAGCGGGGGAAGGCGTACGGACATAAGATGCTCCAGATCTCGGAAAACAAAAAGTTAATCGGTCGATAATATTTACTCGTTTGTCAGTCAAGAAGAACAATGGGAATGTGTGACACGAGGTTCGGATTACCACCGGTTACGTGGCGCCGAAGGGGAAGTCGCTAGGGCGCGAAGTCAGAGCGAAATCGGGAGGAAGGATCAATGTCGGGTAGTCGGCAAACAAAGAGGCTTTGCCTGCCATTCCGGATTGGGTGCATGTGTGACATGCCCTTCGCAAATGACGGGATCTGCCTATGACCCGTCCGCTTGAAGGCATCCGTGTGCTCGACATGTCCCGCATCCTGGCCGGGCCGAGTGCCGCGCAGATCCTTGGCGATCTCGGCGCCGATGTGATCAAGCTGGAACGTCCGGGCAAGGGTGACGACACCAGAGGGTGGGGTCCGCCATTTCTGACATCGTCAAACGACAGCGACAGCGGCGAAAGCGCCTATTATCTGTCCGCGAACAGGAACAAACGGTCTTTGGCCGTGGATTTTTCAAAGCCCGGAGGGCGCGACATCGTTTACGACCTGCTTCGCGAGTCCGATGTCCTGATCGAGAATTTCAAGGTTGGCGATCTCGACCGCAAGGGCTTGGGCTGGGAAAGCGTTCATGCCATCGCGCCGCAGCTGGTCTACTGCTCGATCACCGGCTTTGGCCAGGACGGACCCTATGCCGACCGCCCGGGTTTTGATTTCGTCATTCAGGGCATGAGCGGCCTGATGAGCCTGACCGGGGAACCGGATGGCCAGCCGATGAAGCTCGGGGTGCCGATTTCGGACATTCTTGCCGGGCTCTATGCCGTGTCGGCCATCCTTGCCGCCCTACGGGGGCGCGACCGGACAGAATCGGGAAGCCATCTCGATATTTCGCTGCTCGACTGCCAGGTTGCCTCGCTCTTCAACCAGTCTGCCAACTACCTTGTCGGCGGTACCCCCCCCGAACGCCACGGCAATGCCCATCCCAATGTGGTGCCATACGAAACCTTCGAGGCGGCGGATAGCCATATCACAATTGCCGTCGGCAGCGACGCACAGTTCCAGAAGCTCTGTACCCTGCTTGACCGGCAAGACCTTGCCGAGGACCCGGAATTGACGACCAATGCCGGTCGCCTGACCCACCGTGATCGGCTGATTGCCAGCCTGCGCGAGGCATTTCGAAACAAGTCCTGCGCTTATTGGATCACGGCCTGTAACGCCGCCGGTGTCCCCTGTGGCCCGATCAACACCGTGCCCGAGGCCATCGAAGACTGTCATATGCGTGCGCGCGGTCTGGTTGAGAGCGTTCAACACCCGGCAGTTGCAGAACCGATAAATTTGGTTCGCTCTCCCATCCGCATGAGCGATGCGGATCTGGGGATCCGGCGGGTTCCGCCCATGCTTGGGGAACATACGCAAGAGCTTTTGTCCGGTCTTCTTGGATATGACGGCGAACGGATCGACGCGCTCAGAAAACAAGGGATTGTATCATGAACCAACAGATATCATTGCCTGACAGAAGTATCCCGATCCTCTGCGAGGCCGAGGTGCTTGTGATCGGCGGGGGCTCGGCCGGGGTTGCCGCAGCCGTCAGCGCCGCACGCCAAGGCGCTTCGGTCGTGCTGGCGGAGCGCGGCGGCTTTCTGGGCGGTGCAATGACGGCCGCAACGCTAGGCGGCATATGCGGCCTTTACTCGCTTGTCGATGGCCAGCCAGTTCAACGAGTCTGGGGCTTTGCCGAAGAGGTTCGCGACAGGCTTGAACGCGCTGGCGGCACGAACGGACCGCTGCCTTGGCTTAACACGGCGTCCTTGCCTTATGATCTGTTCAAGCTGAAATCGGTTCTCGACGATCTTGTAGCTGAGCCGCGTCTGAAGGTTCTGTATCACGCGCAACTGATCGACGTGACGACCGAGGACGGCAGGGTTCGTGAAGCGGTTTTTCGCGGTCGCAGCGAGGCGTTTGCCATTCGGGCCGACCGGTTCATCGACTGTACTGGCGACGCAGAACTGACGGCCCTGGCCGGTGGCGGGGTATCCTTTGATCCCGACAACCTTCAATTCCCCTCTGCTATGTTCACCATGGGGGGGGTCGACACGACGCGCGCCCTGCAAATCCGACGCGAGGACCTGCACCGTTACTTCGAAAGCGCCCTAGCGGACGGTTATGATGTGCCCCGAACCGCTGGAGGGCTGTATTCAATTCATGACGGGATCGTCCATTTGAATATCACTAAGGTCAGCATCGACGGTCGTTCGCCCAATACCCTTGATCCGGTTGATTTGAGCAAGGCCGAGCAGCTTGGCCGCCAGCAGATCCGGACCTATCTAGATATCTTCCGTAAATACGTGCCAGGCTACGAAAAAGCTTTTGTCATCGACTGCGGTTCAGAGCTTGGAGTGCGCGAAACGCGCCGGATCCAAGGTGAATACAGGTTGACCCGCGAGGACGTTCTCGACGAACGCCGCTTTGACGATGCAATCGCCGTGAATTGCTGGCCAATCGAGGATCACGGTTCCGGCCGGAAAACCAAATGGGTGTGGCTGACGCCGGGGGGCTATTGCCAAATCCCCTATCGGGCATTGCTGCCACAGAAACTAGAGAACGTTCTGGTTGCAGGGCGCTGTTTATCTTCAAGTCATGATGCACAAGCTTCACTACGAGTGACAGCTAACTGCTTTTCCATGGGGCAAGCGGCAGGCATTGCAGCCGCAATGGCGGACCGTGAGGGGATGCATGCGGTTGACATGTCTACACTGCAACACCGCCTCGAAAGTCAGGGCCAAATACTGACACCGGACGTAACTTGCGATGCATGACGAACAGCGGAATTCCCAGATGCAAATCAAATTGGAAATACAGACTATGACATATCCCGACACTCAGCTTTTTATCGGTGGCACTTGGCGTTCGGGCAGCACCGGCGAAACGATCAACGTGGTCAACCCTGCAACCGAAGAGGTGATCGGTAGGGTCGCCTGTGCGGTGCCTGCCGATCTTGACGCGGCGCTGGAGGCAGCGCAGGCCGGGTTTCACGAATGGAGCAGTCGTTCTGCGTATGAGAGGTCCGTAATCCTGCGCAAGGCGGCTCGTATCCTTGATGAACGGGCCGAACGGATTGCAGAGATCCTGACGATTGAACAAGGAAAGCCGTTCAAGGAAGCCAAGCTGGAAGTGCTTGCCGGTGTAGAGTTCATTGATTGGTGCGCTGAAGAGGCGCGCCGAACCTATGGCATGGTCATTCCTGCCCGTAAGCCGGGCGTGCTTCAGATGACGATGAAGATACCGGTTGGACCAGTTGCCGCCTTTGCTCCTTGGAACTTTCCAATCAATCAATGCGTCCGCAAATTGGCCGCGGGCCTCGCGGCGGGGTGTTCCTTTGTGCTGAAAGCGCCAGAAGATACACCCCGCTCCCCTGCCGAGCTTGTGCGCGCGTTTGTCGATGCAGGAGTGCCAGGGCATGTTATCAACTTGGTTTATGGTGATCCCCCCACTATTTCAGAGCATCTCATTCCGCATCCCGTAATCCGTAAAGTCAGCTTTACCGGGTCGACCGAAGTCGGGCGCAAGTTGGGGGCTGTGGCGGCAAGTCACATGAAACGTGTCACGATGGAGCTTGGTGGTCATGCGCCGGTCATTGTTAGCGACGACGTCGATCTTGAGTATGTGGTTGACCTGATGGTAGGTCAAAAATTCCGTAACGCCGGTCAGGTTTGTACCTCGCCGACGCGTTTCATTGTCCAAGAACAGATATTTGATAAGTTCGTGGAACGCTTCTCTGAAAAAGCCGCGGCACTGGTCGTTGGGGATGGAATGGACCCGACCAGCCAGATGGGCCCACTAATAAACCAACGTCGGGTCGATGCCGTGAGCGCTTTGATTGACGATGCCGTTTCTTGTGGCGCGACGCTTCAAACAGGTGGCTTTCGCATCGCGAACAAGGGGCATTACTTTGCTCCGTCAGTGTTAGCGAACGTACCGATCAACGCACGGATAATGAATGAAGAACCGTTTGGTCCGGTTGCGCTGATTAACCCTTACAAAACTCTTGATGATGCGCTGGAAGAGGCAAACCGCTTAAATTATGGGCTGGCGTCTTATGCCTTCGCTGAAAATGCAGTGACTATCGCCCGTCTGGGTACTGACGTAGCGGCAGGCATGCTTACCGTGAACCATCTGGGCCTGACACTACCCGAACTTCCCTTTGGCGGCATCGCCGATTCCGGTGTGGGCACCGAAGGCGGGGCGGATGTGGTCTCGCAATTTCTGGAAACAAAAATCGTCAGCCAGATACCGGGAACCAAGAATTAGATTTCAACAAATACGCAGCAATGCGTTCACGCATATCAAGGAGGAAGATATGAAAACCAGGGAGAGAGTTATGAAAGTCAAAAGAAAATCAATTGCGATGGCAGCGCTCACTGCGATCATGGCATTTGGTCCGCTGCAGGCATTGGCTGCGGACGTCGAATGGAGAATGCAGACTTACGCAAGTACTGGCATGTCCGAGTATAACACATTGGTTAAGAACTTCGCAGACAAGGTTGAAACCGCGTCAAACGGGCGAATGAAGATCACTGTGTTCCCGGCAGGACAAGTGGTTGGTTCAGCCGAAGTTCCAGAAGCAGTTCGCGCCGGTGCCCTTGATCTCGGAAGTACGTTCCTTCTCTATTATTCGGGCAAGGAACCAGCGCTTCAGGCAATCAATGAATGGCCTGCCGGACTTGAAAATCAGCAAGCGTACGACTGGTTCTACTCAGGTGGCGGTAAAGAGCTATTGCGCCCGGTCGCCGCGCGGCACAACCTGTATTATCTGGGGGTTTCGACCCTGTTGGGCGAAAACATCTGGTCCAATAAAAAGATTGAGAGCATTGAGGATCTCAACGGCTTGAAGATGCGGACATCGGGTCTGACGGCTGAATCGTTTGCCAAGTTGGGCGTATCGCCGGTTAGCATGTCGAGCGAAGATATCTACACGGCCATGCAACGTGGAACCATTGATGCATTCGAGTTCATCTCGACGCCGGTCCATTATGGCTTTGGCTGGAACGAGGTGACTAAATACATCACCTATCCGAAATTCACTATGGGCGGCTCCTCGGATTGGATCGTCAATCTGGACTCTTGGAACGCGCTTCCGGACGATCTGAAGGCGATCGTCGACAATGCATTGCGTTCTGCAAGCCAGGAATTCTTTGTTCAGTCCCTCCTCGAGGAAAGCGAGATTAACGAAAAACTCAAGGCTGCTGGAGTTGAATTTATTACTTGGCCTGAAGGTGATCTAGAAAAACTGCAAAAGGCTCGCTACGAAGTTGTGCGTGAGAAGTACTCGCCAGCTTCGGAAGAATTCCGCGAGATTCAACAGTCTAGGATGAATTTCTTAGAGGCACTTGGTTATAGTGTCGAAGCTCCCTGAATACAGGTTATTGATGCTTGAACTCAACCAGCCCGAGCCATTTGGCTCGGGCCGACCAATCAAAGGGAGACAGATCGGTGAAAAAGCCATTGATCGTAGTAGATCGGATTTCAAAATACCTGTCGTATTTAGCCGCATCGGCCCTAATCGTGGGCGTTATTGCGACGTGCTACGAAGTCTTTGTCAGATACGTGCTGTCAAAGCCGACGATCTGGTCGGCTGAGCTTGTACAGATACTGTTTGGCTCGATCTTTTTGCTTTGTGCAGCGGATAACATTCGGACAGGCGGCCACGTTGCCATCGATTTTGTGCAAACCCTTTTGTCACGATCAGTCAATCGCATTCTTGCTGTGGCGGTCAGCTTAGTCCTTTGTATTTACGCGGCAATCTTTCTCAAGGTCATATGGAAACGCGCCACAGATTCTATTTCGATCTTTGAGACATCGAACACACCTTGGGATCCTCCCATCTGGCCGCTTTCTCTGCTCCTCATAGTTGCAGTGGCTACAATGTTTCTTCAGTCGCTTAACCAGCTGATCCGAAGTTTACAGGATAAAGATCCGGATTTTCCGCAAAACGAAACACACTGAACTCAAGAAGAGAAAGTCACGAGAATGGACGCTTCAGTTCTTACACTTCTGCTCTTTGCCTCTTTGATCTGTGTGCTGTTTATCAGTGTGCCGATCGCATTTGGCATCGGCATCGTCTCGCTAACCTTCGGATATTTCATCTGGGGCCCTGCTTCGATCTTTATATTGGGCAGCCAGGTTTATTCGGGGATGCACAATCCCTCTCTGGTGTCGTTGCCATTCTTCATGTTCATGGCTGCGATACTTGTCCGAAGTGGGATTGCCGACGATTTGTATGATGCCATGTATCTATTGATCGGCAAGTTTCGGGGGGGGTTGGCCATCGGAACGATCTTTGTCTGCGCGGGGATCGGCTGCATGTCAGGGGTTAGCGCTGTCGGCGTTTTGACATCGACCAAAATCGCGCTGCCCGCCATGCTGCGACGGAACTACGATGAAAAAATGGCGCTCGGGGTTATTATGGCTGGTGGTGCGCTGGGGCAATTATTCCCGCCCAGCGTTCTTGCCATCGTTTATGGCGGTCTGTCGGGCGTATCTGTCGGCAAAATGTTTGCTGTGGGTCTATCGACAGGCGCGGCAATGGTTGTCTGCCTTGTAACTTATGTGGTCATCCGCTGCTGGTTGGATAAGGACCTTTGTCCTGCAGCCATTATCGACAGTGAAGAGGAGATCAGCCCTAAGTCACGGCTGCGGATTTACACGAACACGTTGCCCTCAATCCTGGTAGTGCTGGCCGTACTTGGGTCAATGCTTGTGGGTATAGCCACGCCGACGGAAGCCGCTGCTATCGGGGCTGCTGCAAGTACGTTCATCGCGCTTGCTCTTAGAACCATAAACGTCAAGGACATCTTTGATGCTGCTGTTGATGCCGCCAAACAAACCACGATGGTGCTTTGGATTGCCTTGAACTCGCTGCTATTCGTGTCGGTCTATTCTGGCATTGGAGGTGGCGAAGTCGTTCATGGTTTGATTGACAGTCTTGGGGTTTCGCCGGGTATCGTGACCGCAACCATGTTACTGATCGTCTTCTTTCTTGGCTTCTTTGTTGATCCGATCGGCATTCTGTTTCTGACCATGCCGGTCTTCCTGCCGGTGCTATCGGCGCTCGATGTGAACCTCGTCTGGGTCGGGGCGTTGACCATCTTGGTTCTTGAGACCGCCTATCTGACGCCGCCATTCGGCTACAACATCTTCTTCCTGAAGTCGGCGGCGCCTGCCTCGATCTCGCTGCGGACAATCTATGCTGCCGCGCCGGCTTTCGTGTTCATACAACTGGCAACGGTCGCGGTCTGCTTTGCAGTACCCGGGATCGTTCTATGGATTATCAATTGAGGGACGTTCCAATGAAAGAGAGCGGACAATACGACTATATCATCGTCGGCGCGGGCTCAGCCGGTTGCGCGCTGGCCGAACGGCTGAGCCGGGATGGCTCGGCGCGCGTGGCGCTGATCGAGGCAGGTAAAAGCGACAAGTCTTTCCTGATCGGCATGCCAGCCGGGGTGCGTCTGCTGTATGAGGGCGCCGCCCATAACTGGAAATTCCACACAGCACCTCAGCAAGAGCTCGCATCGCGCCAGATCTATATTCCGCGCGGCAAGGTGGTTGGCGGCTCCTCCTCGATCAACTCGATGATCGCCATCAAGGGGGCGCGCGCAGATTTCGAGGATTGGCGCAATGCTTCCTCGGCAGACTGGGGGCCGGACAACATGTTCCGGGTCCTGCGCGAGATCGAGAATGCCAGCGCCTTGCCGGCAGCGCATCTCGACGGGCGGGGGCTGGAGGGGCCAATCAAACTGTCCCGCCGGTTGATCGGGCACGAATTGTCCGACGCATATATCGCAGCCTGCAAGCGTGCAGGACTTACAGAAAACCGCGAAGGTTTCAATGGCAGCAGCCAGCTTGGCGCGGGGTTCTTTGACGTCAATATCGCAGACGGCAAACGGCATGGCGCATCAATGTTCCTTCGGCAAGCGGCGGGGCGTCCGAACCTGACGGTTCTGCCACAACGGTTGGTGCGGCGTATCCAGCTGGAGCGCGGCGTGGCCCGTGGAGTCGTCGTGCAACAAGGCTCCGCTGAAACCCTGTTGCGGGCCGAGAGCGAGGTGATCCTCTGCGCCGGTGCGATCGGCAGCCCGCAACTTCTGATGCTTTCCGGAATTGGCCCTGCAGCGCATCTGCGTGAAACCGGAATTGAAGCATTGGTCGATGCGCCGGAAGTCGGCCAGAACCTGCGTGACCATCTCGACTGCTCGATGCGATGGTCAACCAGGGGCGTCGATACGTTCACCAAGTATTTCCGCCCTTACGAGGGTCCGATACACAGCGCCGTTGCGGGCGCGCGTTACCTTATGAGCGGCACGGGGAACGCGGCAACACAGGGTATTGAGGCCGGGGCATTCTGGAGCGACGGACAAACCAGCGAGGCAGAATTCCAAAGCCATCTTGTCTTGGCTCTGAAATGGCCGCCGAATGGAGAGCGCTATAGAAACGGCTTTGCATTGCGCGTTTGCCATCTAAAACCAGAGAGCGTCGGAGAGATCCGCCTGAAGTCGTCCGATCCCCGTGATGCGCCGATCATAGATCCTCGCTTTCTAAGTGAGCCAAGCGATCTAGAGGCGCTGGCTGACAGTGTCGCGGTTTCGGCTGATATTGTTCAAAATGGCGAGATGAAGCAATTCCTCGAAAAAATTATTGATCGCGATGTCATCAGGTCGGATCGGAAGGTTTTGAAAAATTGGGTCCGCAATACAGCCGAGACCGTTTACCATCCTGTCGGAACCTGCCGGATGGGCAACGACGAAGGCTCTGTTGTGGATAGTGCGCTTCAGGTGCGCGGCGTCGAAAACCTACGGGTCGCTGACGCGGCGATTATGCCAACAATCCCCAGAGGAAACACAAACTTAATGTGTATGGCTATCGGCGCAATTGCAGCTGAAATCATTCTTTCAAGCTGATGCCCTAGCGCAAGATCAGCCGGGACCCTGTCCATCAAATCTCGGCGTACATTATCGGACCGCGCACAAATCCAGCGTATATTTCCGAGCGTTTCAAGCAGGTCCGGAAACGAGGCCCGACACAAAAAACTCGCACCAATCAAGGAAAAGCAATGAGAATCCTGGTCCCCGTCAAACGCGTGATCGACTATAACGTGAAGGTCCGCGTCAAAGCGGATGGCACGGGCGTCGATCTGGCGAACGTGAAAATGTCGATGAATCCCTTTGACGAGATTGCCGTTGAAGAGGCCATTCGCCTAAAGGAGGCGGGCAAAGCCGAGGAAATCATCGCGGTTTCTATTGGTGTCAAACAAAATCAGGAAACGCTGCGTACCGCGCTGGCCATGGGCGCCGACCGTGCTATACTGGTTTTGGCCGCAGATGACGTATACACCGATATCGAACCTTTGGCGGTTGCCAAAATTTTGAAAGGTATCGTCGACGAAGAACAGCCGGGGCTGGTCCTTCTTGGCAAACAGGCCATCGACAATGACATGAACGCCACCGGTCAGATGCTTTCCGCGCTGATGGGCTGGTCGCAGGGTACATTTGCATCCAGAGTCGCCATTGACGGCGACAGCGCCGTTGTCACCCGCGAGGTTGACGGTGGCTTGCAGACGATCAAGGTTGCCATGCCAACGGTCATCACCGTCGATCTGCGCCTGAATGAGCCGCGCTATGCATCACTGCCAAACATCATGAAGGCCAAGAAAAAGCCACTGGATGAGAAGACGTCTGCGGATTATGGCATTGACGCATCGCCACGGCTGGAAATCGTGAAAACCACCGAACCAGAAGCCCGCAAAGCCGGTGTCATGGTTGGGTCTGTCGATGAACTGGTCGCGAAATTGCGCGACGAAGCGGGGGTAATCTGATGGCTGTTCTTTTGCTTGCCGAGGTCAACAACGGCGAACTGGCGATGGATGCCACCGCAAAGACCGTAACCGCCGCCGCCAAGCTGGGCGATGTGACCGTACTGTGCGCCGGGGCATCTGCCGCAGCCGCTGCCGAGGCTGCCGCCAAGATCGACGGTGTCGCCAAGGTGCTCTGTGCCGAGGATGACGCATTGGGCCATCGTTTGGCAGAATCCACCGCAGATCTGATCGTTTCGCTGGCGGGTGATTACAGCCACATCGTTGCCCCGGCGACGACCGACGCCAAAAACGTCATGCCGCGCGTCGCCGCGTTGCTGGATGTGATGGTGATGTCGGATGTGTCCGCGGTTGTTGATGCCGACACGTTTGAACGGCCGATTTACGCGGGCAACGCCATTCAGACCGTCAAATCGGGCGACGCGACCAAAGTTGTGACTTTCCGTACCTCAACGTTTGATGCCGCTGGCGAAGGTGGGCCTGCCACTGTCGAAACCATCGGCGCCGCTGGCAATTCCGGTCTGTCCGAATGGGTCGAAGACAAGGTCGCCGCCAGTGACCGCCCAGAGCTGACAAGCGCCGGTATCGTTGTGTCCGGTGGCCGTGGCGTCGGCTCGAAAGAGGATTTTGCCCTGATCGAAGGTCTGGCCGACAAGCTGGGTGCCGCCGTTGGTGCGTCGCGTGCTGCGGTGGATTCGGGCTATGCGCCGAACGATTGGCAGGTGGGCCAGACCGGTAAGGTCGTCGCACCTGATCTTTACGTTGCTGTTGGCATTTCCGGAGCGATTCAACACCTTGCGGGAATGAAAGACAGCAAGGTCATCGTCGCGATCAACAAAGACGAAGAGGCGCCGATCTTTCAGGTTGCAGACTATGGGCTGGTTGCCGACCTGTTTACTGCCGTTCCGGGATTAATCAAGGCATTGGAATAGCTTCACAATTCATGAACGCGGACGCATACCGTATAGCCCAATTTTTTTTATGTAACGCAACGAGGCCTCCATCACGCGACGGATCGGCGCCGTGCTGTGATCCGCGCCATTGAGGGCGAAGCCGGGCCACGGGACGACCGACCAAGCTCTTTGCTGTCAATCCTGCCGTTTTGAGGCCGCCCGGTGGCGTGCTGGCGGCTTTCTGACCACAAGGGTCATTGGGCGCTGACAAAACCCACAAAAACCGGCGTTCAATGCCGACCCCTGGGGTTTTGTCGGTTAAGTCGGTTTTGTCAGGAAGGACGGAAGGACTAAGCCGCTCCGCGGCATTGGCACCCGGTTTCGGCGTCGGGGCGCATTTCAGCTTTTTTCTTTGTTGCAGGTCCTTCCGGGCTGACGATCGGGGTCTTTCCCACCGTCAGACAGGAGG
>Ga0209345_10003464_pt1 | contig 16254 bp, 14 predicted proteins | sample Cruoilmetagenom7_FD_187294 | JGI IMG/M metagenome (GOLD analysis project Ga0209345, IMG submission 187294) | Oil polluted marine microbial communities from Coal Oil Point, Santa Barbara, California, USA - Sample 7 (SPAdes) (version 2) | ecosystem: Environmental > Aquatic > Marine > Oil seeps ... | reverse complement strand
GCGCTGATCTTTATAAGATGAACACTGAACAATGATAAATGGAGCTTCAAATAGGACTTGAACCTACGACCTGCTGATTACAAATCAGCTGCTCTACCAACTGAGCTATTGAAGCATAAAAACAAAGAATGAAATTTTCATTTCATGGTGGCGCGAGACAGAATCGAACTGTCGACACAAGGATTTTCAGTCCTTTGCTCTACCGACTGAGCTATCGAGCCATCTTCTTTGTTTTTGGACTGAAATTATATAGAACCAATACTTAATAAACACTTAATTATTAAAGAAATTTTTAAATTTGTTAAAATCAACTATTTTCATTAATTAAACGCTTAAATTCAGTCCCTCTATGTACATAAGAATTAAACTGATCTAAAGATGCAGCTGCTGGTGAAAGCATATTTATTGAGTCCTCTATTGTATATCCACAATTTTGTATAATTTTTTTTACAGCTTCCTCTAAAGTATTACAACTTTTACAAATAATATTATATCGTTTTGATAACTCTATGAGTTTTTGTGTATTTGTACCAATTGCAAATATTGTTACATTATATTTTGTTATTTCTTGAAACAAAGGACTTAAATCAACACCCTTATCATCTCCACCTAAAATCAAATTTATAGAGTTTTTTTTATATGTCTTTAAAGCTTGTATTGTTGCATCGATGTTTGTTGCTTTGCTATCATCTACCCACAAGTTTCCATTTCTATCTTTGAACTCTTCTAGTTTATGTGGGTCTTGTATAAAACTATTTATTTTTTCATAATCAATCGTTTGGTTATAAAGCTTTGTTGCTACCATCGCTAATACAGAATCTTGTAAAAAAGGTTCTTTAAAATGAATCTGTGAGATATTTATTTTAAATTGATTGGCTACATCTGTTGTATCTTCATAAATATAGAGAGTTGCTTTTGTTTTAAAATCTTTATATTTACTTGGAATTATTGCTATATCACTTTTTTCCATCATTGTTAATGGTTTGAGCTTTGTATTTTCATACTCACTAAAACTACCATGCCAATATATATGATCCTCGCTTATAGGAAGGAGTATGTATATATTTGGTTTTACTTTTGAAGTATAATGTAAAGTAAAAGAGGATGTTTCTAATATTAATTTTTCTTTCCCCTGTAGTTTTGCTAAGGGAACTCCAATATTCCCACCACATGAAAAACCATCATCTTTTAATAGATGATACAACATAGAGGTAGTTGTTGTTTTCCCATTTGTACCACTTATCCATATTGTGTATTGTGAATCATTTAAAAAAAGGTCATAATCACTTATTGGATTTTTTGTATTTTGTACAAGAAAATTGTGAGGAGGAATACCAGGACTTATTACAGTTTCCTCTTCACTTGTAAAATCAAATTCCTCTTTATCATTATCATCATAAAGTTTCGCATCACTATATACTTCTTGTACAGCAAGTGCTGTTTTCCCTTTTCCTAAAACTCTCATTGGTATTATCTTATTTTTAGACTAAGGATTGCTAAAAGATTTGACATAAAAGCTATAATCCAAAATCGGATAATAACCTTATTTTCATGCCACCCTTTTTCTTCAAAATGGTGATGAATCGGAGCCATAAGAAAAACTCTTTTCTGTCGTAGTTTGAAACTTCCAACTTGGAGTATTACAGATACTGTTTCCATAACAAATAAAAATCCAATAATTACAAGTAAAATCTCACTTTTTCCAACTATTGCTAAATAGCCCATAAAACCACCAATAGCTAAACTTCCACTATCTCCCATAAATACTTGAGCTGGATGAGAGTTATACCATAAAAAAGCGATTAAAGAACCAATAAAAGCAGAGCCTACAATGGTTAATTCTCCCACAGTTTTAATATTTGGTAAAAGTAAATATCCACTTAATATTGCATGTCCCGTTATATACACAATTATTGATAGTGTAAAAAAAGAGACTATAGAGGGGACAACAGCCAGTCCATCAAGTCCATCTGTAAGGTTTACAGCATTTGATGTGGCAACCATCACTAATACCCAAAAAATAATAGCATAAAATCCCATATCAAATATAGGATACTTATAAAAAGGGACAAATAAAGTTGTAGTATGATTTGTATAAAACAGTACACCTACTACCAAAGCTGAACTTATTACTTGAAAAAGTAATTTTCCCTTTGCACTTAATCCAGCACTATTTTTATTATTTGATATTTTTGCTAAATCATCTTTAATACCTATAAGACTAAATAAGCCTATAATTAATATTCCACCCACCACATAATGATTATTTAACTGTGCTGTTAATAGAGTTGCTATAAGTGTAGTAAAAACAAAAACAACTCCACCCATAGTAGGTGTTCCAACTTTCGTTTGATGTGAGTCTGGTGCATGTTCATAAATTGGCTGGCTTTTCTTTTTATTTTGCGCCCATCTAATAAACTTTGGCATAATATAAAATGTTAAAAAAAACGATATAAAAAATGCTAATCCAGCACGAACAGAGATATATTGAAAGATATTAATATCAAGATGTCTATAAAACCAATAAAACAATTTGAAACCTTTTTAAGTAGTTATGTGTTAATATATTAAATTAAAAAAGGATTATATCCTAAAGTTTATTAAGGTTGGAAATGGGAAATAAAAAAACTATATTAATTATTACTGATGGTATTGGACATAATAGTTCTTGCGATTTTAATGCTTTTTGTAATGCAAATAAACCTACCTACGATAAGTTATTTAAAGAGGTACCTTATAGTTTAATACAAACCTACGGAGAATATGTTGGACTTCCTGATGGACAAATGGGAAATAGTGAAGTTGGACATATGAGTATTGGTGCAGGACGAGTGCTTTATCAAGATTTGGTAAAAATTAATCTTGCTATAAAAAATGATACTTTAAAAGAAAATAGTGTTTTACAAAATACATTAAAAAGTTCAAATAACCTACATATTATTGGACTTTTGAGTGATGGTGGTGTTCATTCACATATAACCCACCTTATAGCGTTAGCAAAAATAGGAAAAGCTAATAATAAAAAAGTATTTTTACATCTTATCACTGATGGTAGAGATGTAGCACCAGATAGTGGATATAGTTATATCAAACAAATTGAAAAGATCTGTGATGAAGATATATCTATAGCAACTGTTGGTGGAAGATATTATGGTATGGATAGAGACAACAACTGGGATAGAGTTCAAAAAGCTTATGATGTAATAGCAAATGGAGATAATCCAATCTCCTCTAGTGTTGAACAATTTATTAAAGAGCAATATGAAAAAGATATCTATGATGAGTTTTTAGAGCCTACATCTTTTAACAACTATAAAGGGATAGAGGATAATGATGCTTTAATCTTTGCAAATTTTAGAAGTGATAGAGCAAGAGAACTTAGCTTTGCTTTTGGTTCAAATGATTTTAATCAATTTCCAAAAAAAGATATTAAACTCCACATTGCAACAATGACTCAATATGATAAAAATTTACCATTACCAATTCTTTTTCCAAAAGAGACTCCAAAAAATGTATTAAGTGAAGTGATTAGTAAAGCAGGTTTAACACAACTTCATACAGCAGAAACAGAAAAATATGCCCATGTGACATTTTTCTTTAATGGTGGAGTGGAAGAACCATTTGAAAATGAACAACGAGTTTTAATCCCAAGTCCAAAAGTAGCAACCTATGATATGCAACCTGAAATGTCAGCTCCCCAGGTAAGTTTAGCTGTTCAAAAAGGGATGGATGAAGAAAAAGATTTTATTGTTGTAAATTTTGCAAATGGAGATATGGTAGGTCATACAGGTGTTTATGATGCTGGAGTTAAAGCTGTTGAAGCGGTAGATATTGAGCTTGGAACTATTATAGAAAAAGCAAAAACTTGTGGATATAATATAGTTCTTACTTCAGACCACGGTAACTGTGAGATGATGAAAGATACAAGTGGTAAAACACTGACAAACCACACTGTTGGTGATGTGTACTGTTTTGTTATAGCCCAAGGTGTAACAAAAGTAAAAGAGGGAGCTTTAAATAATATTGCTCCAACTGTTTTAAAACTGATGGATTTAGAGATCCCAGCAGATATGGATGAACCACTGATATAAATATGCCAAAATTACAAATATCTCAACTAATCATACAAGAGGGGAATAATCTCCTTGTAAACCTTTTTGAAAATAGTGATATGAATTTAGATATTCAATCATCACTAGCCCTAGTTGGACAAAGTGGTAGTGGAAAATCGTTGAGCTTAAAAACAATTTTGGGAATGGTTCCAAATAATTTAACTACTCAATTTGAGTATACAAGTGATTTTGAGTTAAATAAACAAAACATAGGTTTTATACCTCAAAATCCATTTACCTCACTCTCACCTATGACAAAAATATATAAACAATTTTTTTGTGATGATGAGAAAATAAAAGAGCTTTTTTCATTGGTGAAGCTTGATATTGAACTTAAAGATAAATTTCCAGTGCAATTAAGTGGTGGACAACTACAACGAGTAGTAATAGCAATAGCTTTAAGTAATCATCCAAAACTTTTACTACTAGATGAACCAACAACTGCTCTTGACAGTCAAAGTAAAACAAATATTCTAAATATCCTCAAAGAGTTACAAGAAAAACTTAACTTTTTGATAATCTTTGTAAGTCATGATATTCAAAGTGTAGAAGATATTTGTGAAGATATTGTAGTTTTAAAAAATGGTCTTATTTGTGAATATGGTAAAACAATTGATATAATCAAAAATCCACAACATAAATATACACAAGAGTTACTTACAAGTAATTTTGAAAATAGAGGATTTAGAGTTTGATAAAAAAAATAATACTATTTTTTACTTTTATTGGAATTGGGGTATTGGTATGGCTACTCTATCTTTATTCAGAGATACGATTTGATGTAGATAAAATTGTAGAATACAAACCAAAACTTACCACACAATTTTTTGATAAAAATGGTGTCCATCTTGGAAATATATTTAAAGATGAAAATCGACTCTATGTAAAATATGCAGATATACCTCCAAGAGTTACTGAATCACTTGTAGCGATAGAAGATACAAACTTTTTTGAGCATAGTGGTGTCAATATAGATGCAATTATAAGAGCAATCATAAAAGATATTAAAGCTATGGCGTTAGTTGAAGGTGCTAGTACTCTAACACAGCAACTTGTAAAAACCATGGTTTTAACAAGAGATAAAAAGCTTATCCGAAAAATCAAAGAGGTTCTTTTGTCTCTACGGTTAGAATCTCTTCTATCAAAAGAGGAAATAATAGAAAGGTACCTGAATCAAGTTTATTTCGGTCATGGATATTATGGTATAAAAACAGCTGCTTTAGGATATTTTCACAAAGAGTTAGATCAACTAACTCTTAAAGAGATTGCTATGCTTGTAGGACTTCCAAGAGCTCCAAGCTTTTATGACCCAACTAGAAATTTAAAATATTCACTTATACGAGCAAATCAAGTTATCAATAGACTTAATACTTTAGGATGGATTAGTGAAGATGAGTATAACAAATCAATCAATGAACTTCCAGTAGTTTATGATGATACACTTACACTGAATAAAGCTCCATATATTTTGGATTATGCAATAAAAGAACTAAAAGATAATGTACCAGATTTAAGAACAGGTGGGCATAAAATTGTTTTAACAATTGATTTAGAAGCACAAAAAATTGCACGAGAAGCACTAAAATATGGTTACGAGAGAATCAAACAAAGAGATCCTAATGTAGACAATAATGAAAGTACCACAAAAACTCTCAATGGTGCTATGGTAGTTTTAGAAAACAATACTGGTGCAATTCTATCCATGGTTGGGGGAATTGATTATAAAGAGTCGTCATTTAATAGAGCAACCCAAAGTTTAAGACAACCAGGGAGTGCTGCAAAACCATTTATCTATCAAGTTGCATTAAATCTTGGATACTCAACAGCTAGTAATCTAACGGATATTTCAAGAAATTATAAATATACCTCAAAAGACAATGAGGAGAAAGTTTGGCAACCAAAAAACTACGAAAAAAACTTTAAAGGTTTAGTATCGTTTAGATATGCGCTTGTCCATTCAAGAAACTTAGCAACAATTAATCTTGTTACTGATATTGGTATTGATATACTTCACAAAGAGCTTTTACGATATGGATTCAAAGATATCCCTTTTGATCTTTCTATTACTCTTGGGAGTTTTGGAATATCGCCAATTGATTTAAGCGAACAATATACAATGTTTTCAAATAATGGTATTGTAGTAACCCCATACCTTATCTCAAGTATCACAAATAGATATAATCAAAAAATAGTATTTGAACCAGAAGAAGCATATTTAACATCACCTGAACAAGCATATCTTATGACAACAATATTACATGATGTTGTAAAAAAAGGGACAGGGCGAAATGCCAATGTTGCTAATATAGATATTGTTGGTAAAACAGGTACAACAAATAACAATATAGATGCTTGGTTTTGTGGATACTCCCCAACATTTCAAACAGTAGTATGGTATGGTAATGATGATAATAAACCGATGGGAAAAAGAGAAACTGGGGGAAGAACAGCGGCACCTGCGTTTAAATACTTTTATGAACATTGGCTAAAACTACACCCAGAAATGCCAAGAAATTTTATAAAGCCAGAAAATGTTTTTATACAAAAATATAATGGTGAAGATGAGTATTTTACAGAAACTTCAAAGATGCCAAAAGAGCAAACAGATATAGAGATACAAACAGATTATCTAAAAAATAAAAATGTTATTTTTTAGATAACTTAAAAACTATTTATCTGTTAAGAAATACTCTATATTATTTTTCTCTACAAACTTAACAAAAATATCAAAATACTTTTTAGCTTCTAACTCATCATAAGAAGCTACTGAGATTATAACTGCTCTTTTATCTCCATTAATCTGAGGAAGTGAAGAGATATCTATATGTGTTGGAATTAACTTCATTGTATTAATTATATCATTTTCACTACATAAAGCTTTTAAAGAAAGTCGTATTTTAGCTCTGTTTGATGGATAATATTTATCTAAGGCTTCTATAATCATTGAGTGAGCCATAGAGGGAAAACCTGGTGTGAAAAAGTATTTATCTTCCAACCCAAAGCCTGGGATATTTGTCACTACATTTTTTAATAAACTTGCATTAATAGGTAGATTTGCCATATTGATACGATGAGGATAAGACTCATCACCAAACTTATCAACGATACACTTTTTAGCATCCTCATTTATCTCCATCTTGCCCTCAGTAAATACATTTGCAGCACACACTCTTGTATAATCATCAGGTGTTGCACCAATCCCACCAAAACAAAATAGCACTGCCTCTGGATCATTTTTTACTAAACGAAAAACATCTTCTATAAAAGATGGTTCATCTTTTATCACAAAAGAGGCTTTTTGTTCCCAACCTCTTTTCAGTAGTTCATCATTTAAAAATGAAAAATGAGCATCAGACCGACGCCCATTTAAAAGTTCTGAACCTATAATAACCGAATAAAAATTCATATAACTCTTTTATTATATTTTAGATTGAATAAACTTATCCATATCCGCAACAATCTCCTCAATAGTTCTCTCACCATTGATTTTTGTAAGAAGATTTTTTGATTGATAAAAACCTTGAATATCTGCTAATGGTTCTGTATATACTTTCATCCTATTATCAAATACTTCATTGTTATCATCAGCTCCTCTTGCTCTTCCTAGAACTCTATCTCTTGCAACATTTTCTGAGACTTCAACTTCAATAACATTGACTAACTCAACTTCATTATCAGTAGCCAAATAGTTATCAAGTGCTTCCATCTGTTCAATACTTCTTGGATAACCATCAATAACTATAACTGGTGTTGGAGCTTTTTTTATCGCATTTACTATTGTTTTGATTGCTACTTCAATTGGCACTAGATTTCCAGCACTCATATAACTATTTAGTATCTTTCCTAGTTCACTTCCACTTGAAACTTCTGCTCTAAACATATCGCCTGTTGAATAGTGTGTAATATTTTCGTGTTTTTCTGCAATAAGTTGGGCATCCGTAGTTTTTCCACTTCCTGGTGCACCGATTATTAAAAATAGCTTTTGCATAGCATTTTTCCTTCATTTAAATTAAAATTGATTATAACGAAAAGATGTTAAAGAAATTATTGATATATTATCTGTTATTAACAACTTTTTTTATACAATTACAAAAAAGAAAAGTAAGGAATTGAAATGAATTTAATGCTATTTGGTGCACCTGGTGCAGGAAAAGGTACACAAGCAAAGTTTTTAATAGAAAAATATGGTATCCCTCAAATCTCAACAGGAGATATTTTAAGAGCTGCTATTGCAGATAAAACAGATATGGGTATGGAAGCAAAAAAATTCATGGATGATGGAAAACTAGTTCCTGATTCAACTATCATTGGTATTATTAAAGATAAATTGGCAGAAGATGATTGTGCAAAAGGTTTTATCCTTGATGGATTTCCAAGAACACTACCACAAGCTGAGGCGTTAAGTGCTCTTATGAAAGAGATGAATATCTCTTTAGATAAAGTTATCTCTTTAAATGTTCCAGATGAGTTAATCGTTGGAAGAATTACAGGAAGAAGAGTTTGTTCTAAATGTGGTGCATCATTCCATGTAGAATTTAACCCTTCAAAAAAAGAAGATGTGTGTAACTACTGTGAAGGTGAACTAATCATTAGAAAAGATGATAACGCTGAAACTGTAAAAAGCAGACTAGGTGCATACCATGAGCAAACAGCACCACTTATAGCATTTTATACGGATATGGGTGTGATGATTGAACTTGATGGGACAAAAGATGTATCAGATGTAACAGCTGATATGATTGCAGCACTTAACTAATACACTTACACTTTAGGGAAAATATTTAAATTTTCTCTTAAATTAAAAAACTACAGACCTCCCTACTTCTAAAGTAAAAGGGAGGTTTTAACTTTATTTCTATATTATTACCACCATGAAAAAATTAATCAGTTACGAACAAACATTAAATATAATAGATTCAATCGAATCAACAATACAAGCAACTCAAAAATTGTATATCAGTGATACTCTTGGAAGAGTGTTAGCAAAAGATATTGTAGCACAGGAAAACTCACCTGCATTTGAAACCTCTGGTATGGATGGCTATGCTATAAAACACAAAGACCTCCAACTTGGTAAACTAAAAATAGCTGATTTTAATCCAGCTGGAACTGTTATAGAATCAGAAGTTACTACAACTACTTGTATCAAAACATTTACAGGTTCACTTATGCCAAAAGGGAGTGATACTTTAATCCCTATAGAAAATGTAACTGTAGAGGGTGAATATATCATTATAAATGAAACTGTACCAAAAGGTTTTGCGGTCAGAGAAATAGGTGAAAACTACAAAGAAAATGAAATTCTTATTACCAAAGGTACAACGATAGACTTTGCACACATTGGTGTGATGGCTAGTTTAAATATTGTCCAAGTTGAAGTATTCCAAAAACCAAGATTAGCTATAGCAAGTACTGGTAGTGAGATACTAGATGTTGGTGAAGTGCAAACAAATGACTCACAAATAAGAAGTTCAAATCACTTAACAGTTGAAGCCTTAGCTAAAAAACATGGTTGCGAAGTAAACCAAATGGGTATAGTAAAAGATGATAAAGAATCTATTACAAACTTATTAAAAACAGCTCTACAGAGTTCAGATATAGTTGTCACAACTGGTGGAGTGAGTGTTGGAGATTATGATTTTGTAAAAGATGTGATTATTGAAGATTTAGGGTGTGAGATATTGTTTCAAGGTGCAAATATCAAACCGGGAAAACCTATTTTATTTGCTCGTAAAGATAATAAATTTATCATAGGACTTCCAGGATTTGCATACTCTAGTACAGTAACTTGTATACTCTATGTTCTACCACTTATTTTTAAACTAAAAAATTCAAATGAATCTTTACAAATTGTTGAAGCTATCATCGATGAAAGCTTTCCAATGAAGTTTGATAAAACTACTTTTAGTGCTTGTAATGTTCACTATTGTAATGGTGAGTATCATATTGATTTTGAGGGGAAAAGAAAAGGGACTAGTGCTATTTTAACGAATATGTTGGGTAATCCTGGGTTGCTTATGCAAGATGTTGGGAGCCAGTCTTTAAATAAAGGGGATAGAGTTAAAGTTATTTTACTTTAATATATCTCTTCTCGACTCAATATTAAAAGGAAAGATGAACTTTCATGGTTCTACTTTCCTTTTTTTTTATAAAAAAACGAAACCAAAAAAAAGCGGTACAAAAGTTGATGTTTTTGGGGAGTCTTATTATATTCTTTCTAAAAATGTAAAACTCAGCTAAAGCTTCAAACAGTTACATTTTCTTAACGAAATAATATAAACGACTCTTAATCCCAAAAAATCAAATTGCACCAAGAAAAACCAAACCGCTGATTGTATTTGGGAATTAAAATAACTTATTATTAATTTTTATTGTTAAAATTAATAATAATAGGAATATGGTCACTATATTCAAGCCAAATATCTTTATCATCTATAACTAATGATATTTTATCATTTATTAAATTTGATGATAAAAATGCATAATCTATATGATATGGTTTATCTAGTTTTCTTTGTAAATAAAATGTAGGTATCGTTTCTTTACCTTGTTCCTCTTCATTTAATAAATGATATAAACTTTTAATTTCAACTTCTTCAAGTTCATTTATAACATCTGTATGATTCCACCATCTGTCCCATTTATCCCAAATTGCATTACTATTTAAATCACCTGTGATTATTACTTTTTTGCCAATAAGTTTATTTTTGTGTAGTTGTAGATATTTCCAGAGTTGTCCTATGTAGCCAAAGACTTCAGAGTTAGCTTTTTTAGTCCAAACAGCTAATAAAATATATTCTTTATTTATCAAACAAGGTAGAAATAATTCTAACACTTCATTTTTATAGTTAGTGTTTTTATCACTCCAATCTAATAACTCAATAGAATTATTATTTTTTACAAATACTCCTAAACCTTTATTTTTATTTTGACCAATCCATAAATAGTTATCAGACCATTCTTTATAATTTTTAGTAGATTTTGAAGGATTTTCACACTCTTGAATGACTATTACTTCTGCGTTAAATTTATCTAATAAATTATACTTTTTCCTAAATGCTCCATTGCAGTTCCAAGTGATAATCTTCATAAAGTTTTTATCTTAAGAGAGATATTAAGAATTTCCTCTTAATATCTCCTCTTTTAAAGCACCCTTATCTATCTTAGACTTATCTTTTGAATCCATAGGCATATTTGCTTTAAAAACAATTGTTGTTGGTATCATGTACGATGGAAGATGTTTTTTGAGTTCAAAGATTATCTCATTTTTCGCTAACTCTTTAGTTCCGCTATAAACTAAAACTACCTCTTCCTCTATTTTTTCATTTTCTATCCCAAATACAGCACACTCTTTTACCTCTGGAATATTTTCATATACAACAGTTTCTATCTCTAGTGGGCTTATTCTATACCCGCTTGTTTTGATCATATCATCATGTCTACATACAAAATAGATATAACCCTCTTCATCTTTGTATACATAATCCCCAGTTGCAACTACAACCTCATCTGTTAAGCCTTGTTGTAAGTCTATAACATTTTCTAAAATTTTGATAGATTTAAAACTATTGTCTGTATCCTCTTGTGAGTTCCAAAATCCTCTATATATTCCTGCACCTCTGTGTATTAGTTGCCCTACTTCTCTTGGAGCACATTCGTACCCTTTTTCATTGATGACATAGAGATCAACATCTGGTATTGCTTTTCCTATAGAGTTAGGTCTTATTTTTATCTGACTTGGGTCTAGATATGCAGAACGAAATGCTTCTGTATGACCGCTCATAGAGTAGAATTTTGCTTTTGGAAAATACTCTTCAATCTTTTCTATCATAGTCATGGTTACATTTGCACCAGAAGAGGTTATCACTCGTACATGTTCAAGTTGTGATGGACTTGGAAGTCTGTGACTATCTTCATCAAACATTTGTGAGAAATGTACAGGCATAGCCCCTATTACAGTTACTTTATCTTTTAAGATATGTGCAAAAAAGTCACTCGGTGTAAAAAATGTATAGATAGCAAAAGTAGCTCTTGCATAAAATGAAGTAAAAATTTGATTTAAACCATAGTCAAAACTAAATGACAACAATCCACTTAATACATCATCCTCTTTTATCTCAAGATAATTATAAACAACTCTTGCACTATCTATTAAGTTTTTATGAGAGATAACTACACCTTTTGGGAAACCACTCCCTGCAAAACTATATGTGATAGCAGCATTATCATGCCCTTTGATACTACAATCATAACTACTACTATAACATTTATAAATCTCTTTAAAAGATACTATATCCTCATCACAACTTTCCACTGTGATAATTTTTCCATTATATGATGTCTCTTTGAGAGTTTTAAGTTTTTGCTCATCTGTAATCATACAACTAATATCACAATCTTTGATAATATACTCTACTTGCTCTGCCTTGAGTAACTTTGTAATAGGTACAAGTACATAATCAGTTGATAAAACAGCCAGGATTGAGATAACTTTTTGGTTATTTTTGTTTGAATAGATACCTATTCTAGCACCCTTTTCAAGCTCTAAAGTTGTGATATAGTGTGCTAGCTTATTTACTTGTTCATACACTTCACCATAAGTAAGCTTTCCAAACTTATCTATAAGTGCAATTTTTGCAGGTGTTTTTTGATTTGCGATTTCTACTAGATTTCTTATACTATTTATAGACATTCCCTACTCCTTATTTACTCATACCAAGTGTCCAAATTTCATAATCTTTGTCCACTACAAGTGTTGGTGTTATATTAAAATGTAAAAGCTTTTTATAAAAAAATAAGATAATATCTTCCATCTCATTATTGTCTAAAACTTTTGTAATCCCACCTGTTAATACTATAGAATTAAGTGTATCAAGTTTTATATTTAAGTATGATTTATGATGGTGTGATATTTTGTATAAAACTAAGAAAATAGAGAGTTGCATAAGCAGTTTTGTTGCTTTCTCATCTTTGCTATCTAACATATTTTCTGTAGTATTTAAGTGAGCTAGTAGCTCATATACAAACTCATTGTTTTTTGCTGTGTGTACTAAACTTTCTCTTGATTTATACACCCCTAGTTTTTTAAATACAAGTCTATCATACTCATTTGTAGTGATGATATTATCATCTGCTAAATCTTTAGAGTAGTGAATATCAGTAGTTGCCCCACCAATATCTATCACGATAAACGGATCAGCCACATCAAGTTTTGTGTGAATGTGTGGTAATGATTGATTTACTATATAGGGTGTTGAGTATATCTGATTTGATGTAAGTTCATAGAGTCTTTTAATATCCTCTTTCCCCATAATATCTGCTTGATAAAGGTTTGTTAAATACTCTTTTAAATCATCCTCTACCATTTTGAGTTTATTGTCTATGATATTTGGCAATACCTCTAGATTCTCAATATTTTTTTCCAAAAACTCCACTTGTGTAGAACTACCTACATAGACTATATTTGAGTAAGTTAATTTTTCAAGATAGTTTATAAGTGTTTCATCAAATACATTTTGTACACTATCAATTCCACCTACAACTATAACCACATCAAGTGTATCAGTTGGTACTGCATAACTCTCAATTTGAGAATACACTACAGTTTCAATAATATTGATACCAGAATTATACGCTATATTTGAAGCATATTTTAAACTAAATGATTCTGTAAGTCCAATAATAAGTGTACTTAATCCACCATTTGCCGAACTACAGATTTGTATCTCATCTTTTTGATATTTGTTTATCTCATCACCACATTTAAATAGTAAATCATCGTAAATATCTTTATCAAAATTTCTAAAATGATGAGAAATATTTCCATCATTACATACTTTAAAATATGTACTTCCTACATCTATTAACATTTTGCTCATAACATAACTCCAATATCATGGATAATTTGATTTACCACTGAGTTTGGATTTTCTCCGAGGTCTATTTTTGATTGTTCATATTTGAAACTTTTTTCACTTAGAGGAAGTTTCCCTTTTTTATAAATACGGATATTACTGTCTTTGTCTCTTACGGTTATTAGTTCATTGTTATTTATAATATGTGGTGAGAAAGGTACATCTATGATACCAGCTTTGATTGAGTTAAATATTTTTCTCCAAAGAGTATCAGCACTATCATTGAAAATAGCTTCAAATATCTCATCCACTTCTCTCTCCAAGTTTTCTTCCTCTTCCTCATCAGAAAAATCAGGCATCCCTCTTAAAGTTTTAAGAGTATATTGTACATTTGAGACAGCTTGGGCATTGTCCTCTTTTGTAGGGATTCCAAAAGCTTCAGCTCTGGTCTTAGTGATAATCTTATCCGCTTTTACCATACCAGCTATCATAGCACCCATATCTATAAGGCTATCAGATTTGAACTTATCTCTTGGGAAAGCCCCCATCCATTGGTGATATACTAGATTTATAGTAGCATCGGTTACACCTATCTTTTGAGCATATTTATTTGCAGCTTTTCTTAATACTTTTGATGTTACTAAATCTTGATTTAAACTTCCTGTTTGTGCGAAACTAACCGAGAAAGATTTTACACCCTCTTCAAGTGAAAGTAACATCTCACAGATTTGTATAACTATAGTGATACAAGGTGGCACTAGTGTAGCTGTTAGTGGTCCAAATGATTCTCTGTTTATTGGTTCATTGAGTGTTGAGTATTTTGCACACACTCTTTCCACATGTTTCCAGTATAAAAATGCTTTATCTTGTGGAAAGTTTTTTGAATATGGAAGAATATAAGTAATAGGCCCTCCCTCTATCTCAAAAACCCCACTTGCAATTGCCATTTCTACTAACAATCTCGCATCAGGTGTTCCATGTCGTAAACTCACAGGTGTATTAAAATGTGTTACCATCTTTCGTGTAGTTCTATATCCATGGTTTATAAGTGGATAACCGTTTAGTAGGTCTGTTTCAGTTTCTTCAGAAAGACGAAGCATCTTTGCAGCGCTTCCGTAGTCGTTAAGTCGTGTATGTGAATCAATTGTCATAGGTAAGATATCTACAACTGGTGCAAATTGTTCATACAAAGAATACATCTTATCAAAAGTTGGAAATCCACCTCTTGGTTGTACTAAAGTTTTATCTTTGTTATTTTTAAATTTATGAGATATAAAAAGCTCTTTGTTTGCATTTTTTACAAAATCTTCAACCTCAGCGAAATCAAAATTATCAACATATTGATTTGATACGATTATCTCCCTATCTCTTTGTAGTAAACTCATAATAGATATCCTTGCATATGGTTATCAAGAATATTTAAACCCTCCATCAAATCAATTTGATGAAAAACCAAATCAAAACCATACTCTTTAAATTTTGGCACTATTAGGCTCTCATCACCCTCACCAACACTTAAATTCCCACCAATAACAAATACAACATCTTTTAAATCATACTTATCTTTTAAAATCATAAGATCTCTACACCAACCCTCTGCTTCACCGTTAAGTGAAGAGATAAGCAATACTTTTGCATCTGTCTCAATAACTGCATCAATAAACTCTTCTAAATAGGTATTAACCCCAAGATTAAATACCTCATATCCTCTACTTTGTAAAGAGATATCAATAAGTCTATTGGCTACAACATGAATATCATTTCCAACTACACCTGTTACAACTTTCACATCTTATCCTAGTAAAAAAATAGCATAATCTTGTATTCAGTTTTTGTTAATCTTAAGAAAAACTGAATACAAGATTATGATCATAAAAAATTGTGTGATTATACCTAAATAGTGATTAAAAGTATTATTTGATATAATCCCATAAAAACAATAGGAAACCATATGAAATCATACACAGCCGATATTTGTGACAAACATACAAATGAAGTACAAGTACTAGACCCAATTTTACAATCTTTTGGTGGAGTTTCTATGTGCCATGGGAAGATAGTTACAATCAAACTTTTTGAAGACAACAAAGCTCTAGTAGAACTTTTACGAGATAATCGTGGGGATGGAAAAATTTGTGTGGTAGATGTTGAGGGTGAATATTGTGCTGTTGTTGGTGAAACACTTATGGGATATGCCTACCACAATGGTTGGGAAGGTATCATAATCAATGGATATGTAAGAGACACTCATCAAACAACACAAATACCTGTAGGACTTTGGGCAAAGG
>Ga0209345_10003463_pt1 | contig 16256 bp, 15 predicted proteins | sample Cruoilmetagenom7_FD_187294 | JGI IMG/M metagenome (GOLD analysis project Ga0209345, IMG submission 187294) | Oil polluted marine microbial communities from Coal Oil Point, Santa Barbara, California, USA - Sample 7 (SPAdes) (version 2) | ecosystem: Environmental > Aquatic > Marine > Oil seeps ... | reverse complement strand
TCAAAATAATATGATGCTGAGATGGGGGTTTATTGAAGTCCCAACTTGTTGATTTTATTATGAATGGTCTAAGTCTATTCGCCCTTGGACTGCGTTATTAGCATTTGCTTTAGAATGACTAGGACTTCATACTAAAGCCTTGCCAAGAACAAATAGGCTTAGACTGAATTTACGGTATTATGCCGCAGGGTTAATATTACTATTACATATTAAGGGAAAGTAAAAACAAGAAAGAATGCTTGTGATGTAAATCTATTAGGAATTTATGTTTTCCCAAACTGTTGACCATTTTGGTTGTAGGTCTAAAATTTCATTTTCGTATTTTTTCCATTTATCTGGATGCGGGGCTGTTAGGGTTGTTTTAGATAAGGGTAAGGTATTTGAAAATTGAGATAATTCGTCACAAGGATGTCCTGTGAACTCTGCTAATGCTTTTAGGCTCTCTGCTGGCTTGTTTATCAATTCGCTATAAGAGATTCTAGAAAAACGTTCGGGTTTAATTCTTGATAAGTTTTCATTTATGATTCGATTGCTTTCACACCATTGAAAACTAGCAATTTCGGCCAATGGTTTTTCGCGTAATTGTTGCCATTTTGGCGGTAATAATAAACACCAGGCAGGAAGGTGCCATTGTGGGAGATTGCGAAAAGTTACGAATCGACCAGATTTTAATCCCAATTTCCAAGCTTCTATAATACTAGCAATATTTTCGCGTGGATCACGGTAGAGATAAATGAATTTTGCATCAGGGAAAAGTTCTAGTAAAAACGGAATATTAAGTGCATTACGTGGTGTTTTTTCTAAAAAAGTAACTGGATTAAATTCAGGATGAGGGCCGAGATAAGGTTGCCCTTGAAAGTTCTTTAACATTAATGTGAAACACGCTTTAATTAATTCACTGATGTTTTTATCTGCATGACTGGCATTTAAGCAACCTGAATCTAATTGTTGGTTTTCGGCTTGTAAGTGAGGGAATTGTCTAAATACTATGTGGCTTTCGCTACCAATAGACCAAAGGCCAGACGTCTTTTGTAATTGTTCAAATAATAGCGTGCTGCCTGCTCTGGGAGCAGAAACAATAAACACAGGTTCTTTAAATACTCGGGCAATATTATCCTTACCAAATTGATTGTTAAATTGTTGGGCGGCTTGTAATAGACTTAATTGAGGGGGCATAGTGTTAAGTGTCTAATCTAAACAGTGGCATGGAGTAACCAGGCGATCTGTAGGCATACAGAGTTCTGGATTACACATAACCCCAGGGTGATGTATTTCTGCGCAACAACACGGTTCTCCTGGTATGACAAAATCAATTATCAAATGTACACGATCTTCATCACTTTGATTGTCTACAGAGTGAAACCTTCTGTTGTTGATTTCAATAATTTCACCCACTTTCATATTGATAGACTCATCACCTACATTAAAAAATACTTTATCATTTGTAACAATTGGTATGTGAATACGGTGAGAATGAGCCAACGAAAAGTTTTTATCTTGGTGCTCTGCAATATTATTGTGTGCGAGTAACTTGACTAAGTTAATTCTGATGAAATAGCCTTGGCCGTATTGTTCTAAATAAGGTTTATTTTCTACAAGGTTTTCATAATGATTGGCAATAAAGGACATAATTGGCTGAATTACTGGTCCAAATACATCTAAAGCTGGGTGTTTACTCGGATTCATGTGTCTAAAATCTTCGTCAAATACAATATTAATGGTTTGAGTATGTGTATGTACTTCGTATCTTTTTTGACGCGTAGAGTCTAAAGACCAATGTTTTTCAGTTAAGTGATTAACCATGTTTATCAGATGTGAAACATCAACTTTTGCTAGGTGGTTAAAATTGCCTTTAAAATTCATTATCAATAAGTAGTCTTAAGTTTAATTTGTTGGGTTTTGAAAATTGAGTATATCATTTAATTATTAATATGAGTTGAATAACATTGTTCGAGAGTTCATTATAAAAAATAACGATGAGCATAAGCCATCTTACGATATAATGATTTTTTTTAATTAGTTATTACCATTGGATAAAAAAGCAATACTATTAATGGGCCCAACAGCGGCAGGGAAAACCGATGCGGCTATTTTCTTGCATGAGCAATATGGTTGCGATATTGTGTCTGTTGATTCAGCGTTGGTTTATAAACACATGGATATTGGCACGGCTAAACCCGATACAAAAACTTTGATTAAAGCACCACATGCTTTGGTTGATATTATTGAACCTTGGGAATCGTATTCAGCAGCAAACTTTGTGAATGATGCTTATGGCCTAATGGAGCAATCTCAACAGGTTGGGAATATGCCCTTATTGGCTGGTGGTACGATGATGTATTATCGTTCCTTGCTACAAGGATTATCGAAGCTCCCAGATGCAGATGCCGTTGTTCGTGATGAATTATTGGAATTGGCAGAAGGTATTGGTTGGGAAGGCATGCACCAACGATTAACCGAAATTGATCCTGATTCAGCACAACGCATTAACAAAAATGATCCACAGCGTATTCAGAGAGCACTAGAAGTTCATCAAATATCTGGCAAGACAATGACTCAACTTCACCAAGAAGATGAAGGTAATAAATTGGACTATGACACGTTGAAGATAGTGATTGCACCTGAGCGGGCATTGTTACATAAACGCATTGAACAACGTTTCGATATCATGCTGAAACAAGGTTTTATAGAAGAAGTGGAAAAGCTTAAGGCAAATCCAAAAATCACTTTTGATATGCCTTCAATGCGCTGTGTTGGATACCGACAAGTTTGGCAATATCTTGATGGTGATTTGACTTATGATGAAATGATTTTTAAAGGTGTTGTAGCAACAAGGCAACTAGCAAAAAGACAATGGACGTGGTTGCGAAAAGAAGAAAATGCCATTTGGTTAGATTCAACCCAAGCCGGCTATCTAGAAAGAATTAAAGGATTAACAGAGGAATTTATGGCGTGAATGTATTGATTCTTTCACGAAATAAACGCCTTTATTCAACCATGCGTTTATTCGAAGAAGCACAAAAGGCTAAACACAATACCGCAATCGTAGATTATATGCATTGTAATATTATCAGCGAAAAGAAAAACCCAATCGTTTATTATAATGGTCAGTCTTTACGTCATATTGATGCTATTGTTCCGCGTATTGGTGCCACTTTTACCTTTTATGGATCCGCATTGATACGTCAGTTCGAATTACAAAGTATTCCTACACTCACCACTTCACAGGCATTGTTAAAAGCCAGAGATAAGCTACATTGCTTACAAATACTCACTCAAGTGGATGTGGGAATGCCAAAAACATATTTAACGCATTATTTTTATAATATTGATGAAATCATTACAGCAGTAGGAGGGTTTCCTTTTGTTATGAAACAATTAGAAGGCACTCAAGGCTTTGGGGTGTTTTTAATTAAAGACAGGAAACATGCAGGTGAAATTATTAGTGCCCACCAAAGCGCAAATAAAAAATTCATTATTCAAGAGTATATTGCTGAATCTGAAGGTGCGGATATTCGTGCCATTGTCGTGGGTGGAAAAGTAGTAGCTGCGATGAAACGCAGTGCCAAGCCGGGTGATTTTAGGTCAAACCTTCACCAGGGTGGAAAAGGCGAAAAAATTAAATTAACAGAAGCTGAAATTCATACAGCAATTACATCTGCCGAATCAATGGGTTTATCTGTTGCTGGGGTTGATATGCTACAATCTAAAAGAGGGCCGTTAGTATTGGAAGTCAATGCATCACCTGGATTAGAGGGCATAGAAAAAACAACTGATGTTAATGTTGCTGAAAAAATTATTAAACACATTGAAGAAATTACATGATAATTGCGGGAAAGAAAATACAAAAAGGAGAAACTAAGCAGATTAAATTAGCGATTGCCAAGTTGACTTCTGGAACCGATATTGATGTACCAGTTATTGTTTCTCGAGGTAAAAAGGATGGCCCTGTTTTATTGTTGATGGCGGGGTTACATGGCGATGAAATTAATTCGGTAGATATTGTGCGGACAATTATCGAGAAGAAAATCAATCATGTAGAAGCTGGCACGGTGATCTGTGTTCCTGTCATGAATATCTTTGGCTTTATTAATTTTTCTCGTGAAGTCCCTGATGGTAAGGATGTTAATAGATCTTTCCCTGGCCATTCTAAAGGATCACTTGCTAGTCAAATTGCTTATCATTTTAACAAACTAATTTTACCTCATTGTGACTATATTATTGATTTTCATACCGGTGGCAAAAGCCGATATAATATTCCGCAAGTACGTACAACTTTAGACAACCAAAAATGTAGAGAACTAGCAGAAATATTTAATGCCCCTTTTACTTTGCATTCAAATTTAATTGCTAAATCAATTCGAGAAATAGCGGTTAAACAAGAAAAGGTGATAATTGTTTTTGAAGGTGGTGAGGCTTTACGATTCGATGAACACTCTTTAAATGTTGCGATTTCAGGCACGAAAAAAGTGTTAAATCATTTAAGAATGAAGACTTTTAAACAACCTTTGCAACAAAGTATTACCAAACATCAACGTAAATGGTTGAGAGCACCTAAGTCAGGTTTTTTTCATCCAACAATTAAGGTTGGTCAAGAAGTTAAGCAAGGACAGTTAGTTGGCATGATTAATGGAGCTTTTGGCGATTATCAAGAAGAATGTGTTGCTAAACATGAAGGATATGTTGTGACATTGAATAACAACCCCTTAGTGAATCGAGGTGATGCTATTATGCAAATAGCTTATGACTAAAATTAAAAAATATATTAAAAAATTATCCAAAAGCCGCAAAGCTGTTATTTTATTATTAATATTCGTTTATCCTTTTGGTGTTTATCTAATGTGGAAAGGAGAACACTTCAATCCGGATTTACGTTGGTTTATTTCATCCTTATTTATTATCGCAACTCTCATCGTGAATTCTACTGGTACAGCGGAAGTATGATTTGAATATTAGCTGCAACTAATATATACTGTTGTTTAAATTAAATAAGAGGAGATAAATGATGAAATTAAGAAGTATGATATTTATGTTTGTTGGTTTGTTTATCATGATTAGTTTGGTGCTGGCACATGTATTTGGCCAAGCTGACTTGTCTAAACCATCATTTTTATGGTTCACAGCTTTTATTGGAATTAATTTATTCCAAACCAGTTTCACTGGATTTTGTCCGCTGGCGATAATTTTAAAAGCGCTTGGCGTCAAAGAATAAATTTAATCAATACAATGCCCAAAAGCCACTTCATTGTGGCTTTTTTTATTTATGAAATTTTATCAAGCACATCAATATCAAGGTAAGTGCGAACGATTATTCAACCTATATTCACAACGCATTAAATCTGTATTACCCGGTACTCAAATTGAACATATCGGTGCATCATCAATTCCTCAATGTGTTTCAAAAGGCGATTTGGACATTTATGTGGCTGTTGATTCAACTCAACACCAAATGAGTATTGCATTAATTGAAAAGATTGGATTTAACATCAAGCAAGATACATTACGCACGCAAAACTTGTGCATGCTAGAGTCTGATAATAATGACGATGTTGCTATTCAGTTAGTAGCCAAGAATTCTGAGTTTGAATTTTTCTTAACTTTTAGAGATAAATTGCTCAAAGACCCTAATTTAGTTGAATCATATAATCAAATGAAACTGTCATGTGTTGGAATGACGCAAGAAAAATACAGAGAAATTAAGTCTAAATTTATTAAAGCTGTCATTTAAAGAACTTAAAAACATTAATTTAATGTTACTCAAACTCCATTGCGCGGTAAATACGACCAATATTTTGTTTGGCTAAGTCACTAAATGTATCAAGGTGTTCATAATCTGATAGGTCCATTTCGTAAGCTTGTTGTAGGTCGCCATCATCTTCCAATATCAAAGCAACTTGTTCGCGAACATATTTTAAATAGTCAACTGTATATTTGCGAACTTCAATCATATTGGTTGGAGTTCCGTGTCCAGGAACAACAATTTGTGCTCCTAATGTTTCAAACCCAGTATTCCAAGTGTCAATCCATGCTGAAGTATCGGTATGTTCTGTGACAGGTAACATGCGTTGATGAAATGCCATATCCCCAGCAATCACCACTTTTTGCTCGGGAACCCATACGACAATATCACCCGGCGAATGAGCTGGGCCTAAATGTAGGGCTTGGATAAGTGTTCCCCCTAGATTTATTTCATATTTATCATCGAAAATAATATCCGGATGTGTGGCTTTTGTAAATTTCCCTTTTTCTTTTTGCCTAGCTTGCATGCGTTCTACAGATGCTTTGCCATATCTTTTCATGACGGCGGCTCCATCTTTTTGTGAAACAATTTTTGCGCCTTGTTCTTGCCAATAGTTGGATCCTAACATCGCGTGACCTTGTGCATTTTCTAAAATGACATATTTGACAGGTTGCTGAGTCAATTTTTTGATTTCATTATGTAATGCTTGAGCTAATAAATAACTGGCTCCAGCATTGACGACCACAACACCATCGGTTGTCATAATAAATGATAGATTATTGTTGTGACCCGAATTTTCATAAGTAGGCGCAGCGGTTGCGCCAATAGCTGAATAAATATTATCAGCCACTTTTTGTGGATATTTATAAAGAATTGAATTTGGGGCTAAATACGAAGTTGGTTCGGCTTTAGTTTCGGCAGGAATTTTTATATTAAACTCACAAGCGGACAACAATAGGGCAAAGATAAAGGGTATAAGCATTTTATTCATTTGCTAAGCTTACCATAGTTTAATTATTTATTTAAAGTGTTGAGTTTTTAAATTATACAATATATTAACCCTGCGATATAATACCGCAAATTCAGTCTAAGACTATTTGTTCTTGGCAAGGCATCAGCATGCAGTTTTAGTCACTCTAATGCAAATGCGGATAACGCAGTCCAAGGGCGAATAGTCTTAGACCATTCATAATAAAATCAATAAGTTGGGACGACTAGAAACCCACATCTCTGCATCAAATTATTTTGAGATAGAGTGACTAACCCTGCAATAATTTTCTTTGATATGAGAATTTCTAGTCGTCCTGAATTGCGGTATTATATCGCAGGGTTAATATTTATAGTTACTGGACTGTTGCTATTCAATGGTGCATCTGGCGTTTGATAAAGTACTGACTTTTGAATTATTTTGTAAATAACTATTTTCACATTCATCTATCAGTTAAAATATCTGATTAACAATGAACAAGGATAACTATGTGGTTTAAAAACGCCCGAATTTTTCAATTACCTGATGATTTTTCTATAGATACTGACAAGCTTTCTGAACAGTTAAAAGATGATGCACTCAAGCCCTGTGGCTCACAAGATATGGCTTCGCAAGGATGGATTTCACCTTTTTCAATTGATAATACGGATTTGTATTGTTTACAAAGTGGACACGCTCAACTCTTTACTATGGCGATTGAGGAAAAAATATTACCATCGGCTGTCGTCAATCAGCAATTACAAGAAAAGGTTTCGCAAATTAAATCAGATACAGGTAACAAACCTGGCCGTAAACAACAAACAGATATGAAGCAAGAAATAATGTTTGATTTATTGCCACAAGCGTTTACTAAATTAAAAAAAATGGGGGCGTATATTGATAATACCCATCATTTGTTGATTGTAGAATCTGCCAGTCAAAATCCAGCTGAAAACATGGTCTCACAAATACGCCAAACTCTAGGGTCTTTTAAAGCCACGGCATTTGGAGAGTCTTCAGGTATGGCAACTGTATTAACTAAATGGATTACCGATGGTCATGCAGAAGGTGGATTAGAGTTTGGATCAAGTGTTGTATTGGAAACTTTAGATGAAGCCAAAAGTGTCATTCGTGCAAAAAATGTAAACTATTTAACGGATGAAATGCAACGCCATATTGAAAATGGTTATTTAGTGACTCAAATTGGTTTGGTATTTAATGATAGAATTGAATTTACATTAACCCATGACTTTGCTGTTAAAAGTATTAAGTTTACAGATATTGTATTGGATCAAATGGATTTAGAAACAATTGATTCTGAAGAACAGCTTTTAGATTCACGCTTTACTTTAATGAGTTTAGAATTAACTGAATTATACAAAGTACTCTTTAATATTTTTCCAAAGCCAGAATAGCTAAAGGATAAATAATGGATAACTGGACTAAAATTTTTAGTGAATATATTCACAACTTAGAATCAGCTGATGCAGCACATGATGCCTCACATGTACAAAGAGTCGCTGTCAATGCTGTTAAATTTGCAGAAATTGAAGGTGGTGATTTAACTATCGTCATTCCTGCAGTTTGGTTACATGATTGTTATGCTGTGTCAAAAAAATCTGAATTAAGAAAACAAGCCTCAACGTTATCGGCAGAAAAAGCGGAAAAATTATTGTCAGAATGGAATTATCCTCAAGACAATATTCAAGCCATCAAACATGCCATTGCAGCGCACAGTTATTCGGCTAATATTGCACCTGAAACTTTGGAGGCCAAAATTGTGCAAGATGCAGATAGAATTGATTCGATAGGGGCAATTGGCGTGGCGCGCATGATGATGACAGGTGGTAAAATGGACTGCACCCTGTATAATGAGCAAGACCCTTTTTGTCAAGAACGTGACCCACAAGATAGACAGTGGACAGTTGACCATTTTTATTCAAAATTATTGAAATTAAACTCAGGTTTTCACACTCAAGCAGCACAAGATGAAGCCCAAAGGCGTCACGACTATATGTTAGCCTTTTTACAACAATTGGAATCAGAAATTTGTTAATGAGAATATTAACATGGCTATTATTGCTGATAACCGTTAATGCCGGTGCATTAACGCAACAGCAATCTCTATTTAAACAATTGTATGCTAAAGCACTCAACGGCAATGAAGCGGCTGTGAAATTAGGTAAAAAACAGCTCAAAGGATACCGTTTAAATCATTATCTTGATTTCGCTTTACTCAAATCGAAAATCACACAATTGCCCGTAACAGAGATTAAAACTTTTCAATCAAAATTCCCAGATAGCCCATTAGTTAAAAAATTAGACGAAATGCTCACCTATGAATTAGGTAAACAAAAACAATGGGCGGATTATTTATCGCGTTACAAAAATAACAAAGCATCACAAACAATGCATTGTTGGTATTTGCAGGCGCGCATAGACACTTCAGATTTAAAAGGCTTGCCAACGGCAATAACGAATACCTGGTTAAATGGATTATCCTTACCTGATGCCTGTAACTCTGTATTTAAGTGGTGGGAAGGCCAAGGCCATTTAACCGATCAATTACTAGAGGAAAGAATCAATCTCAATTTTGTGGTCAACAATGCCTCAACGGCAAGACACTTGGCCTCAAAAATAAAGCAGAAGCCTGTATGGGTAGACCACGCATTACAACTGATGTCAGATCCAATCAAGACACTAGAGGTTGCAATAAAGTGGAAAGATACTGAGCAAAATAGAGAATTGGTTTATCTGAAATCAAAAACCATGGCACAAAAGAAACCAGATGAAATGTATCAAATTTGGCCTAGCTTAAAAAAACACTTTTCATTCAGTGATAAACAAACTGCTCAAGTTGAAAGAACCAATGCTTTGTTTGCGGCCGTTGATTATTTATCTTTTACTATCACTGCTATGGATGCACTACCAGCCGCTCAGCATGATTCACAGATCAATGCTTGGAAAGTACGGTATTATCTATTTAATCAAAATTGGAAAGCCGTTGAAAAAACCATCAAAACAATGCCTGAATTTCAACAAAAGAAAGACAGTTGGCAGTATTGGTTAGCAAGAGCTTTTGCTAAGAATGGTAATAAAAAACAAGCTAAAGCTTTGTTTACAAAACTTGCTTTAAAAACGGGCTATTATGGATTTTTAGCAGCAGATCATATGCGCATGCCTTATGAAATTTGTACCGAAGATATGGCTGCAACGCTAATCGTCAAGCTACCTGAAAGTTTAGAAAATGCCTTTGAGTTATTCGCTTTGGATATGATCACAGAAGCCAGAAAAGAATGGATTATCGGTTATCAAAAATTATCAACAGGTGAACGCCGAGCTTTGGCTGATTTGGCCTATCAAAAAGGCTGGTATAACAAGGTTTCAGCGATTATGGGCGCGCTTGGTTTATGGAAAAATTACAAAATGCGTTATCCATTAGCTTATAAAAGTGAAATTACAAAGTTAGCGAACAAACATCAATTACTGCCGCAATGGATTATGTCAATCATTACTCAAGAAAGTGCTTGGCAAACAGATGCCATTTCCAGTGCTGATGCACGTGGATTGATGCAATTGATTGATGCTACGGCCAAGCGATTAAGTAAAAAACTGGGCCTAAAATATACAGGGAAACCGCAGTTGCATGATGCGGACTTTAACTTGCAATTAGGGATATTTTACCAACGTGAATTATTTGATCGATTTAATAATCACCCCTTATTGGCACTTTCTTCGTATAATGCTGGTGAAAGTAAAGCCGATGATTGGCTCAATGGATTTCCAACAGCACCAGATATTTGGGCTGAAACAATACCTTATCGAGAAACCAGAGGCTACATCACGAAAATTTTAACTAACATAACAATCTATGACTGGTTAATCAATAAAACACCCAGAAGAATAGCTCACTGGATGCCAACCTTTCCGGTGGATGGAGTACCCATGAAAAAGTGGCCAAATGATACAATAACCAATCAAACAACAACAGTAGGCTGTCATCAATGAAAATTTATCTAGTCGGTGGAGCCGTTCGTGATCAACTGTTGGGCTTGCCAGTCAAGGATAAAGATTTTGTTGTAGTTGGCGCAACGCCACAGCAAATGGTGGATAAAGGATTTAGACCCATTGGCAAAGATTTTCCTGTTTTTTTACACCCTAAAACACATGAAGAATACGCCCTGGCACGCACAGAAAGGAAAACCGCTAAAGGCTATCATGGGTTTGAATTTAACACAGATGTGAGCGTCACCTTAGAAGAAGATCTAGCCAGACGAGATCTAACCATTAATGCTATAGCGCAAGATATTGAAACTTTTGAAATCATCGACCCCTACAATGGACAACAAGACTTAAAAGATAAAACATTGCGCCATGTTTCCATTGCCTTTGCCGAAGATCCAGTCAGAGTTTTACGCATCGCACGTTTTGCAGCAAGATATGCCAAATTAGGTTTTAGCGTGAATTCAGATACCAATGAAATGATGCAAAGCATGGTAGCCAATGGAGAAGTGGATTCATTAGTTCCAGAACGCGTCTGGCAAGAGCTAAGCAAAGCCTTAAATGAAAACACACCATCTGAATTTGTTAAAGTGCTTAAAAATTGCCATGCCTTGCCTGTGCTGTTCCCAGAGTTCAACAATTTATTTGGTGTACCACAAACCAAAAAGTGGCATCCAGAAGTTGATACAGGAATACATTGTATGATGGCGATGGATCAAGCCGCTAATTTAGACAATGACACAGCATTTGCAGTATTTAATCATGATCTAGGCAAAGGATTGACCCCAGAAAGCATCCTGCCATCTCACAAAGGCCATGAAGCAGGTGGAATACCACTGGTTAATGCCGTTTGTGAAAGACTAAAGGTTCCAACTCAGCACAAAAAATTAGCACTTATAGTTTGTCGTTGGCATTTACATTCGCACACAGCTTACGAATTAAGGGCATCAACTATTCATAAATTGTTCAACAGTACAGCCGCCTATCAACAACCCCAACAATTTGAGAAATTTCTACAAGCCTGTCAAGCAGATGCCCAAGGTAGATTAGGATTAGAAACTGCCAAATACCCTCAAGCAGACTACCTCAGAAAATGTTATACCTCAGCCACAAAAGTTGATGTACAAGCCCTAATCGAAAAAGGTTTTTCTGGCGAAAGCCTCGGTAATGAAATCGCCCAAGAAAGAATAAAATTCATCAAAAGAGTCAAACTTTCGCATGTTTTTCTTTAAAACGATTTGAGTGACAAGCCCTTAACCAAGCCTCTCCGTCATAACTGAGAAGGCAGGTATTTCATCAACATTAGTGCCAAGCCCACATTTAGGAATCGATGCTTCAGCTTCGCATGATGTTTATCTAACACACAGCAATGACTTAAAGGTTGATCGCTATTCACGCTTTGGATTGGCTGAGATGACATGATTGATTTAGAAAGACAGAGTGTTAACACAAAGTTAAAATGTCCGCTATTTTTATTATAGTAATCAAGGAAATTTTGACTTGTTCATACTCTAACTTAATGTAGTTTGGAAAAATACTATTTTGGCGAAGCTAAAGCATCGTTTCCAGTAGAGTTTTACTAGAATTTCCACAATCTTTGTACCGCTTTTTATGCTATTTGCACTTCGCATTGTGCTAAGGGAAAAAGGTAGTTAAAATTTCTGGTTTTGACAAAACGGTATATTAGTTTTTACTAATGCTTTAAAAAAGTTATAATGCCCTGATATAATTAAAAATTAACTTGGAGATTGACATGGGTATAAGTCCTGTACAAATTGGTATTATTTTACTTATCGTGGTTTTGATTTTTGGTACAAAAAAATTGAAAAACATTGGTGGTGATTTGGGCGAAGCTGTTAAAGGCTTTAAAAAAGGCATCAAAGATGAAGATAAGCCAGAAACTATTGAAGAAAAAGCAGAACAAGTTGCAGAAAAAACCGAATCTAAAGATTCTGAGAAGTCTTAAGTTAATAGAATGAAAATTAGGTTTTTGCTTTTGCGGAAATAACGGAAGATAGAAAATGTTTGATATTGGCTTTTCAGAAATGTTTATGGTTTTGGTGATTGCGTTAATCGTAATTGGCCCAGAACGATTGCCAGCGGTTGCTAAAAAAATGGGACGATTTATTGGCAAAGCTAAACGTACTTTCGAAAATGTGAAGCGTGAAGTACAAAGCGAGTTTGAAACCGAAGAGCTCAATAAAAGGTTAGCAGAAAATAACATTCTTCAAGATACCAAAGATACAGTAGGCGGAATCACCGATGAGTTAAAGGATATTGCTAAATCTGCCGGAGAACAAATACCTGAAACAAAGGATTGGAAAAAATAGTGTCAGATCAACAGACGTTCGTTTCACATCTCATAGAATTACGTAGTCGCTTAGTCAAAGCCGTTGCAGCTATTTTACTGGTTGTCATTGTACAACTGCCTTTTGCAGGTAAGATTTATACCATTATGGCAGCACCAGTGATGGCTTATTTACCTGAAGGTACAAGCATGATAGCCACAGGTGTTCTATCCCCTTTTTTGACACCTTTTAAGATGGTATTTATTTTGGGGTTAATTATTTCTATGCCCTTTATCTTGTATCAAATATGGGCTTTTATCGCTCCCGGCTTGTATAAAAATGAAAAGAGAATAGCAAGGCCGCTATTATTTTCTAGCATTGTTTTATTTTATTTAGGCTGCCTTTTTGCTTATTTCGTCATTTTCCCTATTTTGTTTCAATTTATACCCGCCATTTCTCCAGTTGGTGTTAATTACATGCCAGATATTAATAGTTATTTAGATATTGTGGTACGTTTATTTTTTGCTTTTGGTTTGGCTTTTGAAGTACCAATCGCCGTTATTTTAATGATTTTATTAGGTGTCACTACGCCTGAAAAATTAGCCAATAGCCGCCCTTATGTCATAGTTGGTGTATTCGTAGTTGGTATGATTTTGACTCCGCCAGATATGATTTCGCAAACATTGATGGCTATTCCCATGTGGATGTTATTTGAAGTGGGAATTCTTGTAGGTCGGGTTTTAAAGAAAAAAAAGCCGTCACCTGAAGGCTCGCGACCATAAAGCAGGTTCATTAATATTATTGGTATAGTTTCTTGCTTGTATGAAAATAGGTTATAATGCCATTTTAACTTGTTAAATTTTATTCAATGAAAACAGATATTAATCCAACCATTTATAGAAAAGATTATCAACAACCTAATTATTGGGTTAATTCCATGAATATGGCGTTGATGATTGAACCAGATTTTACATTTGTTAAATCAAGGATTCATTTCAGTATAAATCAAGACACGGAAAATAATACTCTTGAGCTTAATGGTGTGGATTTAGAATTGACGAGAATTTCAATTGATGGTCGAAAGTTGCAACCTGATGAATATCATGTCGATGAAGAAACACTGACCATTGATAACGTTCCTGAAAGCTTTGAATTACAAGTTGAGAACAAAATATATCCAAGTAAGAATACGGCTTTAGAAGGACTTTATCAATCTGGTGATTTCTTTTTGACACAGTGTGAAGCCGAAGGATTTAGGAAGATTACATATTATCCAGATCGCCCAGATGTTATGGCTCCATTTGAAGTGACTTTAGTGGCAGATAAAGAAAAATACCCTGTATTGTTATCAAACGGAAACTTGATTAGTTCGGGTGACTTAAGTAATAGCAAGCATTACGCAAAATGGTCAGATCCGCACCCAAAACCCAGTTATTTATTTGCAACAGTTGCAGGGCAGTTATCTTATATTGAAGATAATTATTTAACCAGTGAAGGCAATAATGTTGTTTTACGAATCTATGTAGAAGAAGAAAATTTAAACTCTTGCCAATATGCAATGGATTCTTTGATTCGTTCAATGAAATGGGATGAAGAAAGGTTTGGATTGGCGTATGATTTATCCCAATATAATATCGTTGCAACTAACGACTTTAATATGGGCGCAATGGAAAATAAAGGGCTGAATATTTTTAATTCAAAATACGTTTTGGCTCGACCAGAAACTGCCACTGACAATGATTTTATAGGTGTTGAAGCGGTTATTGGTCATGAATATTTTCATAATTGGACAGGTAATAGAGTGACATGTCAAGATTGGTTTCAATTAAGCTTAAAGGAAGGGTTGACGGTTTTTAGAGATCAAGAATTTACTGCTGATATGCAATCTCGTGCGGTTAAAAGAATAGAAGATGTACGTACGTTAAAAGCCTTTCAGTTTACAGAAGATGCTGGTCCAATGTCTCATCCAATTCGCCCTGATTCGTTTATAGAAATTAATAATTTTTATACCTTAACAGTTTATGAAAAAGGCGCGGAGGTTGTCCGAATATACAATACTTTATTTGGAGAAGATGGGTTTAGAAAAGGCATGGATTTATATTTTAAAAGACACGATGGACAAGCTGTTACTTGTGATGATTTTAGAAATGCCATGGCAGATGCCAATGATACCGATCTTAGTCAATTTGAATTATGGTATTCTCAAAATGGCACACCAAGAGTTACAATTAAAGAAAAGTTTGATGAAGAGAAACAAGAATACGAACTGATCATTAAACAAAAATCACCGCAAAATGTTGATAAGAACGATTATAAGCCAATGCTAATTCCTATGCGAATGGCTTTATTCACTAAAGATGGTACAGCTTTAGCGCTAGATGAAACAGGTTCAATTGAACGGGTTTATCAACTTACTGAAAGAAAACAAAAATTAACTTTTAAAAATATTTCATCTAAGCCAGTGGCTTCATTATTTAGAGGATTTTCTGCTCCTGTTATAGTGGATTTTGATCAAAGCTCAGAAGCGTTAATTAGCTTAATGTCATTTGATTCAGATTCTTACAGCAGATGGGACGCTGCTCAAATTATGGCAAGTTCTGTGATTATGGAAGCGTATGATGCATTGTGTAAGGATAAGGATATTAATTGTCCAGTTTATTTCACTGATGCAATATCACAAGTATTAACAGATTCTGAAACAGATCCTTCTTTATTGGCAGAAACATTGGCATTGCCAGATTTAAAAACATTAATGGTTTCGATGAAAGACATTAAAGTTGATGTTTTACATAAAGCCAGAGAATTTATTAAAAAGTCTTTAGCTCAGGCTTTAGAGGTTGAATTTCTTTCTGTTTACAACCAAAATTTTGTAGAAGGATCTTATAAAGTAGAGTCTGATGATGTGGCTAAACGCAGTTTGAAAAATACCTGTTTAAGTTATTTAATGTGCACTAATAATCCAGACATACACCGTTTATGTAAACAACAATATGAAAAATCAAACAATATGACAGATACATTGACTGCATTGAGCTTGTATGTACACCATACTGTTAGCGGCTATGATGGTTTATTGTCAGATTTTTACGATCAATGGAAAGATAATGCTTTAGTGATGGATAAATGGTTTATCTTACAAGCTACATCTCCTGCTTATGGAACATTAGATCAGGTTAAAATCCTAATGAATCATGATGCATTCAGTCTGGAAAACCCTAATAAAGTAAGATCTTTGATAGGAGCTTTTTCATCAGGCAAT
>Ga0209345_10003462_pt1 | contig 16260 bp, 14 predicted proteins | sample Cruoilmetagenom7_FD_187294 | JGI IMG/M metagenome (GOLD analysis project Ga0209345, IMG submission 187294) | Oil polluted marine microbial communities from Coal Oil Point, Santa Barbara, California, USA - Sample 7 (SPAdes) (version 2) | ecosystem: Environmental > Aquatic > Marine > Oil seeps ... | reverse complement strand
CAAAGGCTCAAGTAAGGCTGAACCTGCGTCCCAGGAAAATACTGGGTTTCATTCAACCAGACGTAATTTTTAAAGAGCAATTGCGACAGAATATAAGCGGGTGTTGCAGTTAATAGTTGAATTCAGGGCTCCTTAGTCTATTTATAAAAACAGAACGATTAATTTATGATCTATTGAAATAATATTGATGCTACACCCCGCTTTCAGCGTCTGGCATACATCAACGGTGGGGAATAAACGGTTGGCTGAGCTGCGTAGCTCTTCAGGGCAAAGACTGGTTGTCATGATCACTCCTTGATATCAATCGATTTGTATTGGCTAACTACAACGCTATGACTTCCTTTAGCAATATTAACCCTATATTTCTCATGTCATAAAGTCAACCCAAGCTGGCACAGACTGTCGCGGGGGGATCGCTAAAGATACGACTAGCCGATGCGCTGAATCCGTCGGTCCTGTCTTAATACGAAAGGAGCCATTAGAGTAGCCGGTGGTTCACAGTCTAATACCCTGCGCTGTTTTATAGAGCTGGCCGTGGATAAAAAGTATGAAGAAAACATCGAAATACTGCGTCAGCAGCGCGAGTCTCAGAATGACTGATTGTTCAGATTTATCATCGACAGGCTTCCTGTCTTGCGACTCAATCTCGCTGAGAACTGGCTCTTATCCCGCAAACATTGCAAAATAGACGCTTCGGGGGTGCTGCTGTAGCAGTTGGCCCTTTTCTTCAGACAGAGCAGACGAGTTTACTCACGCAATGACCGATACCTTACGGGTCGCACTGGCCCAGTTGAACTTCCTGGTGGGAGATATTCCCGGTAATACCGACAAGATACTGGCGGCGGCGGTGACGGCGCGTGATCAGCATCAGGCGGATGTGCTGCTGTGTTCTGAGTTGGCGATTACAGGCTATCCGCCGGAAGATCTGTTGCTGCGCCCCAGTTTGGAACCGCGGATCGAGAAGGCGTTGCAGCGGCTATGTCAGGAGTTGCAGGGGATCACGCTGGTGGTGGGTTACCCGCGTTATAACGAGGGTCGGCTCTACAATATGGCGGGTGTGATTCACCAGGGTGAGTTGATCTTCGAATACGCCAAGCAGTGTCTGCCCAATTTTCAGGTGTTTGATGAGCAGCGTTATTTTGTCGCGGGTCATCAGTCAGGTACCTTCAGCTTGAAGGGCTGTCGTATTGGTCTGACTATCTGTGAAGATATCTGGCACAGCACGCCGGTGGAGCAGTTAAAAGCCCAGGGTGCTGAGCTGATTCTGAACCTGAATGCCTCGCCGTTTCATGCCGGTAAAACCGGATTGCGTCTACAGGTATTGGCGCAGCGGGCGCAGGAGTGCGGGGCACCGATTATCTATGTGAATCAGTTTGGCGCCCAGGATGAGCTGGTGTTTGATGGTGGCTCGCTGGTGGTAAGTGCCGAGGGTGAGCTGGTGTTCAGTGCCGCCCATTTCAGCGAGTCACTGGATTGTGTCGACTATCAGGTCAGTACTGGCAAGATTAGCCCGCTGCAAGCTTCGCAGCCTTTCCCTGATTATGAAGCGTCAGTGTATCAGGCGCTGGTCACGGGTGTGCGTGACTATGTTGAAAAGAATCACTTTCCCAAGGTGGTGCTGGGGCTGTCCGGTGGTATCGACTCGGCGGTCACCGCGGCTATAGCCGTGGATGCCTTGGGGCCGGAACGTGTTGAAGTGGTGATGATGCCGTTTCGTTACACCGCCTCCATGAGTGTGGAAGATGCCGAAGGCCAGGCCAAAATGCTGGGGATGCGTTATAGCGCCATCTCCATTGAACCCCTGTATGACAGTTTTATGCAGCAACTGGCCCCCGCTTTTGCCGGACTGAAGCCGGATACCACGGAAGAGAATCTGCAAGCACGTTGCCGAGGGGTGTTGCTGATGGCGATTTCGAACAAAACCGGCGCTTTGGTGCTGACCACTGGCAACAAGAGTGAAGTCGCGGTGGGTTATTCGACCTTGTATGGCGATATGGCTGGCGGTTTCGATGTGTTGAAAGATGTACCGAAAACCCTGGTGTATCGTCTGGCAAACTATCGTAACAGCCTGTCACCAGCAATTCCGCAGCGGGTGATTGATAGACCGCCGTCAGCTGAGCTGGCACCAGGGCAGCAGGATCAGGATTCACTGCCGGATTATGATGATCTGGACCGGATACTGGAGCTCTATGTTGAGCGCGATTTCAGTGCCCATGCCATTATTGCCGAAGGCTTTGATGAGGCGGTAGTGCAGCGGGTGGTTCGACTGGTGGATGTGAACGAATACAAACGGCGCCAGGCACCCATCGGGCCGCGCATCACCCAACGCGGTTTTGGTCGTGACCGGCGCTATCCGATCACCTCTGGCTGGCGGCCAGGCGAGTAGTTTAAATCTGGCTTACCACTCACCCTCTTCGGCTTCGTCCCAGTCGTAGGGGGTGATCTGAAAGGCTTCCAGTCGGTAACCGGCTGTGCCCATCTCATGGCTATAGGTCACCGTGGTTAGACGTCCGGTTATCCATACCGCATCCCAAAGGTTTTCCACTTCTGTGCCGGGTTCAAAATGCACATCGATAATCTGGTTTGATGGCGGTGGCGGCACATGGATACAGGCGCCAAAGTAGGGGACCAGGAAAAAGCGGAATACTTTGGTTTGTTCAGCTTCCAGGGGCACCACGAAACCGGGAATGCTGATCATCAAGCCATCCAGTTCGCCGCGAACCGGTGCTGAGGCCAGAACCTGCAGCATATTATCCATCATCCGTTCCGCTTCCGGGCTGTAATCATCAATGATGTCGAAGTTGTAGGGATCGAAATCCGAATCACCGATCAGGTCGCTGAGGGTCAGGGTGTAATCTTCCGGCATCAGCTCATCCCAGGTGAACACTCTGGGCTCTTCGGTTTCTTCGGCCTGCAGCGGCAGCGCCATCAATAGTGCCAGCAGCAAAGTGAAAATCAGTTTTAGCATAAGTATCCTGTCAGGGTGTCAGAGTCAGGGAATCAAAGCCTTGGTGTCAGACCATCCGCCAAAGTATAGCGGTAGGCGCGCCAGGCGGGTATCAGGCCAGTCAGCAGGCCTGCCAGTTGCACGGCACCGAGGAGTAACCACTGGCTCTTGTCCGGCCAGCCAGGGTTGAGAAAAATACCGTATTGCAGTGCCAGCCAATCCTGAATACCGAAGGTCAGCAGGGTCAGCAGCAACAGCCCCAGCAGAATCCCCAGGAAGGTCAGCAGCATCGCCTCAAACAACAACAGCGCAACAATGCGTAACGGACCTGCCCCTACGGCACGCAGTACCGCCAGCTCACGCCGACGCTCGTTAAGACTGGTCAACAGAATGCCGAGCATGCCGGTAAAGCCTGCGAACACCACAAAACCCGAGATGATCAGCAGGGTGCGCTCGGCAACCGCCATGACTTGCCAGAGTTCCTGTATGGCTACCCCCGGCAATATGGCCTGCAGAGGTTCGGCACGAAAGGTATTGATTGAGCGCTGCAGATGAAAGGTGCTGATGGGTGACTCCAGACCCAACAGAAAGGCGGTGATCTGTTTCGGGGTCAGATCCATTTCACGGGCGTCATCCTGACTGGCACTCAGGCCAGGGATACGGGTGCCGGCCCGCCAGCCAAGGTGAATCGCCTCCCACGCCTCGAGTTTGATTAGCACATTGCGATCAACGGGTGTGCCGGTCGGCTGCAAAATGCCGGATACAGTAAATGGCATATCGTCATGCTTGGCAAAGCTGCCTTGTCCGAGGCCATGCGCAATCGTCAGCTGGTCACCCAGGCTGTATTCCAATGCTCCTGCCACCTCGGCCCCAACAACCACATCAAACAGATCATCAAAGGCGTCGCCTTGACTAAAACTCAAGGGCTGCTGTTTACCAAAGCGGTAATGGCGGAAGTAGTCCTCAGTGGTGCCCACTACCCGAAAACCGCGGTGTGAGTCGCCCAGGGTGATGGGAATGCTCCAGGCCACCTGATCCTGCGCGGCTATCTGCTCATAGCTGCTCCAGCGCACGTTATTGGTAGGCTGGCCGATATTGAATACCGAGTAGAGCAGCAGTGGCAGCGAACCGCTGCGTGCGCCCACGATCAGGTCGGTGCCGGCGACGGTATTAAAAAACCCCTGGCGAGCATCCTGACGCAGCTTCTCTACCCCTGTGAGTAGCAGCACGCTGATCGCCAGGGTGAGCAGTGTCAGTGCCGCTGTGCCACGACGGTTCCAAAGACTGCGCAGTGCCAGAGCCAACATTAGTGAGTTCCTTTGCAGCGGTTGATGTCGGCCAAATTGATAACCCGGTCAAAGTGTTGGCTCAGGCTCAGATCATGGCTGACAAACACCAACGTGGTGTTATTCAGGCGGCTTTGCGTCGACAGCAGATCTAAAAACTGGTCACGTGTGTCACTGTCGAGTGCTGAGGTGGGTTCATCAGCAAGCAACACCTCTGGTTGCCCGATCAGTGCTCTGGCAGCGGCGACACGCTGTTGCTGACCTATCGACAGCTCAGCGGTCGGTACCGGGCGATCAATAAAGGCGCCGAGTCCCAGTGCTTCCAGCAACCCCCGAGCAGCGGCAACCGGATCACCGGCTTTGCGCTTGCGCTGGGCTGAAAAGCGGCACGGCAGTACGACATTATCGATCAGGCTGAGATAGGGCAGCAGGTTAAATTGCTGAAACAACACGCCGATATGATCGGCACGAAAGTGATCGCGCTGGCGTTGTGACAGTATATTGAGCGATTGACCGAGCAATTCGATCTCACCCTGCTGGGGTTTCATTAACCCACCTAACAGGTTTAGCAGGGTGCTTTTGCCGCTACCGGATGCGCCGCGCAGAAACACCTGCTCACCCCGGGGGATGGCTAAAGTGTCGATCTGCAGGACCGGCTGGTGGGGTTTCCAGCCGAAGCTCAGTTGGTTTAGTTTGATAGCGGTTGTGTGCGTCATTCTTTTAGTCTGAGAATATTCTGTCCTGCATTCAGGGTTATGCCCTGTTGGCCTGCCGGGGTGATCAACTGCACCTGTAGTTCCAGCAGGGATGGATAGGTATTGAACAGATTGACACGGATTTGTTCCAGTTGTTCCGGCTGCTCACAGTGATAGTAATAATCTACAATCACATCGCTGTGAGCAGCGTCGTGATCGTGCTCATCGTTATGGTCGTGGTCATGGTCGTGATCTTGTTCATCTTCCAGCAGATGGTGTTCAACATGTATCTCTTCAGCTTCACAGCCAGCGGCTTCGGGCAGGTTCCAGAAGGTATCCGGCAGGTTCATGCGCCCGACCAGGTCGTACACCTGATTGATCTGCTCTTCTTCATGTGCCACATGCTCAAAACCTACCAGGTCGGCAGCAGGGGCTTTAAGGCTGGCCAGGAGCATAGAGCCTTCCTGGACAACATCTAATTGCGCCATGCCATGGACATGAGAGCCCAGTTGAGCCTGTTCATGTTCATGATCATGGGTGTCGGCGAAGCTGAGGCTGCTGGCTACTAGCATCAGAGGGAGGGCGATTTTGCGCATGCTGTGCTCCTGATATGAACTGGTTGTTAATTTGTTATAACATAACAGATGCTGGGTTGATCAGAAAGTTCCCTGTAGGCCTTAACGCATTGAACCACCCGAAGGTGGTCCAAAAGACAAGCGACTTTCTGGTCGAGTATTATTGACGCTGCTCGATCAGTTCACCGCTTTCCTGTTCGTCGCTGCCATCACTGCCAAAGGTGCCGAAGGTGATGCGGTGCAGCAGTGAACGGTTGTCGCTGGAGCTGTCGGCGCGTTGGCCTTGCTCTTCGGCTTCACGTATCCGATCGGGATTCACTGGCCGTGCCGGTGTGGCTGGCTCAATTTCACCCAGCAGACCAAAGCTGGCGGTGTAGAGCAGATCGAAGCGCTGTGGTGAGAAAGGACGAATCACGTAGTCTGGATAGTTCAGACGCAGGACTTCTAAGGCATTTTCAGCCAAATCATTCATGCCCATTTTGGTGTAAGACTCGGCCATGATCGCCAGGGCATCTGGTACGGCCGGGGTTTCCTGCAGATTCTCGACCACATAGCGACCACGGTTAGCCGCAGCCACCCAGGCTTCACGCTTCATGTAGTAGCTGGCCACATGAATTTCATAAGTTGCCAGGCGGTTTTTCAAATACTGCATACGACGCTGAGCATCCGGTGCAAACTCACTGTTGGGATAGCGGTTCAACAGAATGGAAAAACTCTCAAACGAGTCCATGGCCGCACCCGGATCACGCTGGGTTTCATCCAGCGGCAGGAAGCGCGCCAGGAAATTGCGATCCTCTTCAAACGACGTCAGGCCTTTCAGATAGTAGGCATAATCAATATGGTCGTGATTGGGATGCAAGCGAGCAAAGCGATCAGCGGCGGCACGGGCAGCGGCGGGCTCACTATTGCGATAGTAAGCATAGATCAGTTCCAGTTGCGACTGCTCAGAAAAGCGCCCAAACGGATAGCGCGCTTCAAGCAATTGCAGCTTCTCAATCGCCAGAGACCAGTTGCCAACATCTAGCGCGCTCATGGCCTCATCGTAGAGTACCTGCTCGGGAATATCGGGAATCGTTTTATCGCCACCAAACCACGAGCAGCCGGAAATCATGATCAAAAGGGTCAGAGCGCCAATCACTTTGACAAATTGCATATCGCTTTATCCTGAGATGTTGACCGAATCCGGCGTTTCAGATCGGTTTCGGTTATACTGGAAGTACGTTCATTCCGGCCTATTAAAACACAACCGGATGCCAAGCTAAAACATCCTAGAGTAAAGATTAGAATTCGATGTCAGAACAGGTTGATTTAAATGCCGACGTACCGGCCGAAATGTACGGTTTAAGGTTGGATCAGGCCGTGTCGCAGTTATTTCCTGAATACTCCCGCTCACGGCTGCAAAGCTGGATAAAAGAGGGAGCTCTTCAAGTCAATGGCGAAGCCCGCCGTCCTCGCGACAAACTGAATGGCGGTGAAAAAATTACCGTATCGGTCGAAATCGCTTCGATCGATCGCCATGCTGCTCAGGATATCCCCCTGGACATCGTCTATGAAGATGACGATATCCTGATTCTGAACAAACCCTCAGGTTTGGTAGTGCACCCAGCCGCCGGCCATGCTGATGGCACCTTGCTGAATGCGCTGCTGCATCATTGCCCGGCTATCGGGCATGTGCCGCGTGCCGGTATCGTCCACCGACTGGATCGGGATACTACCGGCCTGATGGTGGTAGCAAAAACCATCCAGGCGCAAACCGAGCTGGTGGCGCAACTGCAAGATCGCAGCATGGGGCGTGAGTACGAAGCCATAGTGCATGGGGTGATGACCGGCGGTGGTTGCGTCGATGAGCCGATGGCGCGTCACTCTAAAAACCGCTTAAAGATGGCAGTAGTAGGGGTTGGCAAGGAAGCGATCACTCACTACCGTGTACTGGAGAAATTCCGTTCGCACACCCATATCCGTCTGAAACTGGAAACCGGTCGTACCCATCAGATCCGCGTGCACATGTCACATATCAACTATCCGCTGGTCGGCGATCCGCTTTACAGTGGCCGTGTCCGCTTGACCAAAGGCGCCAGTGAAGAGATGAGAGAGTTGCTGAAACACTTCCGTCGTCAGGCGCTGCATGCTAAAAAGCTGGAACTCTGGCATCCGCAAACCGGTCAACAGATGAGTTGGGAAATCGATCTGCCCGCCGATTTTGAAGCCCTGCGACGGGTGCTCAAAGAGGATGCCGATAACTGCGACTACGAGCTGTAAACTATGAAACTGATCAGAGCCAGCTGGCCGGTAAAACCAACTATTCATGCCCTGACCACCACCCGTATGGATGGTGTCAGTCAGCCGCCCTACGACGGGTTGAATTTTGCCTACCACGTGGGTGATGATCCGTTACTGGTTGAACAGAATCGTCAGATACTGCAACAGGCGATGGGCCTGAAAAAGCCGGTACAGTGGTTGGAACAGGTGCATGGCACGGCTGTGGTTAAAGCCAGTGATGATGACTGCCCTCTGGCCGCCGATGCCTGCTGGAGTGATGAACCCGGCATGGCCTGTGCGGTAATGACCGCTGACTGCCTGCCGGTGCTGTTTACTGACCGTGCCGGTACACGTGTAGCCGCCGCCCATGCCGGTTGGCGTGGACTGGCTAACGGCGTGTTGGAAAATACCTTGGCGGTGTTTGCCAACCCGGCGGATGTGATGGTCTGGCTAGGCCCTGCCATCGGTCCACTGGCCTTTGAAGTGGGTGATGATGTGTTTCTGGCCTTCTGTGAAGACAATCCGCTGGCTTCGGCCGCCTTTATCCAGGCACCGACTAATCCTGGCAAATGGCTGGCGGATATCTACCGGTTAGCACGTATTCGTCTGGCAGCGGCGGGTGTCACCGAAGTCTATGGCGGTGATTTCTGCACTTTCACTGATAGTGAGTACTTCTATTCCTACCGGCGCAACAACCAGACCGGCCGTATGGCCAGCCTGATCTGGATCGAAGGCGATTAAATTAGCTGATTAAAATTTAATCACTTGAATTGCTCAAAGCCCAGCCCCATTAATTCAGCAACAGTAACAGATACCGCCGTTGGCCTGATCAACCGCTGTATCGATGCAGAATTAAGGAGAAGGGCATGCGTCCTGATAAATTCACCTCTAAGTTGCAAGACGCCCTGACTGAAGCTCAGTCACTGGCGGTTGGCAAAGACCATAACTTTATCGAACCGATTCACCTGCTCGCGGCGTTCATAGAACAGCGCGATGGCTCCGTGCGCCCTTTGCTGGGCCAGGCCGGTGCGCAAATGCCACTGCTGAGCCGCAAAGTCGGTGAAGCACTGGATCGTTTACCCCAGGTTAAAGACCCGGATGGTGAAATTCGGCTGTCGCAGAACATGGCACGGCTATTCAATCTGACTGATAAACTGGCGCAGCAGCGTGGTGATCAATACATCGCCAGCGAACTGATGCTGCTGTCGATGGTGGATGACAAAACCGACGCCGGACGGGTGCTCAAGGAAGTTGGCGTTACCCGTGAAAAACTGACCGAAGCGATCAACAATATGCGCGGCGGTGCCGCCGTGACCGACCCCAATGTCGAAGAGTCACGCCAGGCGCTGGATAAATACTGCGTCGATCTCACCGAGCGCGCTGAAAACGGCAAGCTCGACCCGGTCATCGGCCGTGATGAAGAGATCCGCCGCACCATTCAGGTGTTACAGCGCCGCACCAAAAACAACCCGGTGCTGATCGGTGAACCCGGTGTGGGTAAAACCGCCATCGTCGAAGGGCTGGCGCAACGCATTATCAACGGTGAAGTCCCGGAAGGGCTGAAGCGCAAACGCGTGTTGTCGCTGGATATGGGCTCACTGATTGCCGGTGCCAAATTCCGTGGCGAGTTTGAAGAGCGTCTGAAAGCCGTACTGAACGAACTGTCGAAACAGGAAGGTCAGATCATCCTGTTTATCGACGAACTGCACACCATGGTCGGCGCCGGTAAAGGCGAAGGCTCCATGGATGCCGGTAACATGCTCAAACCCGCACTGGCCCGTGGCGAACTCCACTGCGTCGGTGCCACCACCCTGGATGAATACCGCCAGTATGTGGAAAAAGATGCCGCGCTGGAGCGGCGTTTCCAGAAAGTCATCGTCGACGAGCCTACTGAAGAAGACACCATTGCCATCCTGCGTGGCCTAAAAGAGCGCTATGAGATTCACCACAGTGTGGATATCACCGACTCCGCCATCGTCGCTGCCGCCAAACTGAGCCAGCGCTACATTACTGACCGTCAGCTACCGGACAAAGCCATCGACCTGATCGACGAAGCCGCGTCACGCATCCGTATGGAGATGGATTCCAAACCCGAATCCATGGACCGTCTGGAACGTCGCCTGATCCAGCTGAAAATGGAACGTGAGGCGCTGAAAAAAGAAACCGATGACGCTTCGCAGAAACGCTTAAACGAACTGCAGCAAACCATCAGCAAGCTGGAAAAAGAATACTCCGACCTGGATGAGATCTGGAAAGCGGAAAAAGCCAGCCTGCAGGGCTCACAGAACGTAAAAGAGAAGCTCGACCAGGCCCGTGTGGAAATGGAACAGGCCCGCCGTGCCGGTGACCTGACCAAAATGGCCGAGCTGCAGTATGGCCGCATCCCCGAGCTGGAAAAACAGCTGCAGGCCGCCGACTCCGCCGAACAGGGGCCACAGGAAACCAAACTGCTGCGCAATAAAGTCACCGAAGAAGAGGTGGCCGAAGTTGTATCGCGCTGGACCGGTATTCCGGTGACCAAAATGCTCGAAGGCGAGCGCGACAAACTGCTGCGCATGGAAGACGCCCTGCATCAGCGCGTAGTCGGACAGAGCGAAGCCGTCGTGGCAGTCGCCAATGCCGTGCGCCGCTCACGTGCCGGTCTGGCTGACCCCGCGCGTCCCAGCGGCAGCTTCCTGTTCCTCGGCCCAACCGGTGTGGGTAAAACCGAACTCTGCAAAGCCCTGGCGCACTTCCTGTTCGACACAGAAGAAGCCATGGTGCGCATCGATATGTCCGAGTTTATGGAGAAACACTCCGTCGCCCGACTGATCGGGGCCCCTCCGGGCTATGTCGGCTATGAAGAGGGCGGCTACCTCACCGAAGCCGTGCGGCGTAAACCTTACTCCGTACTGCTGCTGGATGAAGTGGAAAAAGCCCACCCGGACGTGTTCAACATCCTGTTGCAGGTACTGGAAGATGGCCGCCTGACCGATGGCCAGGGCCGCACCGTCGACTTCCGCAACACCATCATCGTCATGACCTCTAACCTGGGCTCCGACCTGATCCAGGGCTTCAGCGATGACGACGACTACGAGCTGATGAAAAAAGCCGTCATGGAAGTCGTCGGTATGCATTTCCGTCCCGAAGTGATCAACCGCATCGACGAAGTGGTGGTGTTCCACAGCCTGCGCAAAGACCAGGTCGCCGGTATCGCCAACATCCAGTTGGAACGCCTGCGTAAACGCCTGGCCGAATTCGACCTGCGCATGACCCTGACCCCCACCGCCCTGGAAAAACTGGTGGATGTCGGCTTCGAACCCATCTACGGCGCCCGCCCACTGAAACGTGCGATCCAGCAGTGGATCGAAAACCCGCTGGCGCAAAAACTCCTCGCTGGCGACTACCCTCCGGGCAGTGAAATCGGCGTAGACGTCGAAGCGGGTGAGTTCACCTTCCGCTAATCCGCGACTAAAGTCCCCCAATCAAAGGCTTGCTCATGCAAGCCTTTATTGTTTTAATCAAATACCCACAATTTAAGTAGTACCACGCTGTGATAGTGCACGGTCCGGGCGGTAGCGTGCTTGAAGGGTGGTGTTTTTGAATCCTTCTTGTCTGGTGCTTCTGTTTTTCTGTGTGCTTGCGTTGAGTCAGTAGGGAATGGTTGGATCGGGCTAGTATGGGTTTGCGTTAAAAGCGGGATAGTGGCCTTGATGATTGTTTTTGTCATAGGTGGGCACGGGTATGGCGCCTACAGTTTGTTGACTGAAAATGAATTTTTTCTAGGTTAGAGTAGCTTTGCAAATTGAGATGATGTCCTGGGAAAACATCCTTTGGGGCGACGATATAAATGTTAGCCGGTCCGTCACCATCAATGATTCAAAGGAAATAGGGTGCAGAAGACAACAATTGTTGATCAGTTTGGTGCTCCAATTTATAGAAAGCCTCAACTGGTTATCGCCAGCTTAAATAATGACGGCAGTATCGATTTATCAAATACTCAGCCTCTAAATGACTGGAATTCAGGATTACGAAATAGCCGTTTGGTAGCACATGCCCATGGTTATGACTTGATGACTATCTTGTCTGAAGAGTTGGGGCTAGTTGACGTAAATGATGAAGGCTTTTTATATGCTAAAATATTTATCACGCCAGATCCAAATGTTTCGGTCATGCGCCTCCTCGGAAAAATTGCTGAAGCAATGGCGGTTAAAGAATGCAATGAAAGCGTAGAAGCAAACCGACTATGGGGAATGTATGCTCGAAAAGGAAAAAGACCACATAAAAGTTTGGATTCTTTTAGAGCAATTGGGACTGGGTTAAATTCAACCCAGAGGTTGTACCCAACAAAATATAGCCCCTCAGATCCGCAGCGCGATGTTATATGGATAAACAAGGAAAATGAAAAAGAGGAGTTATTACAGATAACCAGTAATACAAATTGCGCCATCGTGGCAGGCATTCAACTAAAAGTTAGTATGGATGGTTTCAAATATATTTTTAGAACAGATGTGGCAAGAGGAAAATATGAGGTGCCACTCGTATACTTTGATTTGTCAAATGACTACTACAAATTGACTAACGCGATTTATGCTGAAGAACATGATGTACAGATTGGTATAGATATCGTTCGTGGTCGTGATATTTCTATGTGTATCCATGAGCTTTTATTATCGTATTGCTCTGTGTTATATGACTTGGTGGTTGGAAAAATGACTATCGATCAAATTATTAGAGATGAACTCCTTTTCGATGTTTTCAAGAAGGAAGTACAAGAGCAAAGCGGTAAGAAAATCATATCAATCTAATCGGCTAACAAGCTGCTGCTGCCGGACGGGTAAAAGCTTCGGCTTCGCCTCCGCTTTAACCCGCCGCAGAGTCGAGCGTTAGAGCTTGAGCTTGATTAACTTAAGTAGTAAGGAACTACATGGAAATATATTTAGAAGACTATCATCCACTTAAGAAGCTTCTATACAAAGCTGCGAGCTGGGGCTTGTACCCAACGATAGTCAGTGCAATAGGGTTTGCCTTCATCGGAGCCCCATCTAATATTCAGGTTCTCATACGGCGTTCTATTCCTTCAGAACTCCGTGAGCACATGTTGATGGTGATGAGTTACGAGGGATGGCTGATAACTCTTTTTTGTATAACGGTTTTTTGTGCAATATGGGGTGGAGCCGGAAGTCAAGCAACTGTTCGCCTTGTGACGAGGAAGCATAAAGATGTAGTATCTGAGAATGACCAGCTCAAAGAAGAGAGCAACAGTAAAAGTATTAGCTGCTATAAGGTTTTTTCTAACTATGTTTATAGTTATGCGCAAAGATTTGAGCTTAGTGCGGAAGAAAGGGTAAGCCTTTACAAACTAGATATGGAGATGTTTTCTTGTATTGGTCGGTACTCCGAGAATGAACTATTTAAATCGAAACCCAGTAGGCTTTATCCAAAAGATCAAGGCTGTATTGCTAAAGCATGGGAAACGGGGTCCTTTCAAGACACAAGCGCACCTGATCCAGAAGATGATTTACGGGCTTGGAAGCAATACAATATTGACAAATTTAATTTTACTGAGGAACAAATTGGACGTATTAGAATGCGTAGCAGAGCATTCTACTGTCTAAGACTTCAGAATGCAGAAAATATTACAGTAGCAGTCCTTGTTTTTGAGTCTTTACAGCCAAATGGACTTTCGTTTGGAAAGATTCAGAGATTCTTTAAACCGCACGAGGTTAAAAACGTAGTTAATTTAATAGAGTCTCTCGAACAACATATCCCTAGCCTAGAAGATGCTAGATCGGAGGGTTTCTGATGGAAACGAAGATATCGAACTTTATCAAGTATCTTTTAAAAAGTTACCCATACAAATCTGAACTTTCGGCATCAAGGCTAACCAAGATGCTCTATTTGGCAGATTGGAAAAGCGCGATAGAAGAATCAAAACTGCTTACTGATGCTAAGTGGCACTTTAATCACTATGGCCCCTATGTTGATGATTTTATTAAGATCGCAAAAGATGACAACGATATTAAAGTATTTAGCACTCAAACGATGTTTGGCGGTCATAAGCAGCAAATTGAGTTGCGTAGTGACTTCAATAAAGACATAGAGCTTGAAGACAATGAGAAAAAAATACTTGATTTTGTAATTGAATCAACCAAAAGCAAGAATTATCAGGATTTCATAAAGCTCGTTTACTCCACGTACCCAATCGTTTCTAGCAGCAGGTATAATGATTTAGATTTGGTGAAAATGGCGCAAGAATATAAAGAAATTTCTGAGAAAAGCTCTAACAAAACGTTGTACCGGACAAGCCGGTGAACTCGGCGTTAAATGCAGAATTTTTTCAGCAAAAGTAGTGCCAAACATAGAATAGGGTGGGTTTACACTGATGACCGAAACCAAAGAATTTGAATTGAAATATAGCCACAATGTAATCGAGCACTTGGGGCTAAAGCTTTATCAAAACAGACCAACCAATGTTTTAGCAGAGTTGGTTTCAAATTCTTGGGATGCTGATGCTGAAAATGTGTGGTTGGATATAGAGCGTGACCGTCTTGCCGTTTATGATGATGGTGATGGAATGACACGTGAGGTGCTTGCAGACAACTACTTGGTTATAGGAAAAAAGAAAAGAACCGCAGATAATGTTGACGAACTAACAACAAAGGGTCGACGGTTGATGGGACGAAAAGGAATTGGAAAGCTAGCTCCTTTTGGTATTGCTCGAAAACTATCGCTGCTTACCGTTAGTCGTCGATCTGGATTGTGCTATTGGATTGAAATTGATTTGCATGGATTGCTATCAGAATCACATGAAAATTCTAGTCACCAATTTAGTTATAAACCTAATGTCATTTGTGATGGCGTGGAAATCAAGGATTTGCCGTCAGATAATGATAAGTACGGTTATGTGAAAAGATTTCTCTCATCAATTAATGATGGGGGGACATTGGTTATGATGGATAATTTATCGCTCAAAAGAATTCCATCAAAAGATAAATTACGAGAAGCAATTGGGCAGCGTTTTACAGTCACATTGCTTCGAGATGATTTTAATGTTTATGTTGAAAACGAAAAAGTTACAGAAAAGCAAGCTCTTCCCAAGTTTTTATTACGTATTCCAGAAACCGGATTTGAAGAGGAAACAATAAATATAAACGGGGAAGACCGCTTTGTCAGGTATTGGGTTGGATTTGTAGAACAAGCTGAATGGCCGCAGGATCAAGCTGGCGTGGGCGTTTACGCTCATGGCAAGATAGCGCAAGACCGTCCATTTGTGTTTGGCCTGAAGGGGCGAGAGATTTCAACGCGATATATGTATGGGGTAATTGAGGCAGATTGGCTAGATGAACTAGATGAGGATGTTGTATCAACTGATCGTACAAGCGTAAACTGGGAAAATGATTCTACAGAGCCAATGTATGAGTGGGGCCAAAAATTGGTCGCGCAATGGATTACAAAGTACAGAAATCATCAGAAAGTTGAGAATGATAAGAAAGTAACGGAAAAACTAAATAATTTGCCGGATATTCCAAGGATCACAGCAGAAGAAAAATCCACGATTAAAGATATGGTTTGCACCATGAGTCCAAGGATATACCGTGATGATAGCTTGCAAACTGAGGTTATAACAAAGCTTACATCTGCTTGGACGCATCGCCCCACCAGAAGTATTATAAAATCTCTTTGGGATCGTTTGCAAAGTGATAAACTAAATGAAGAAGAATTTGTTTCCACCTTGAATGATATTCACAGGCATTTGGTTCCTGAATCTCTGTCTTTGTCAGTCACGGTAGCACAGAAAATATATGCACTAACTCAACTTAATCAACTTAGTATCAATGGCACGGAGAGACAGCTCCAATCTTTACTTGAAACTTTCCCTTGGATACTAGGCGCTGAAAAAGGAAAAGTTTCAGCAAATCAACAGCTAAAATCGCTTGCGAAAGAAGCCACTCTTAATGGCAACGTGCCGAATCACGGATATACGGCTGAGGAGTTGAGACAACTTGCCGATACCCCGGACGCAAAAACTCGTCCAGATTTCTGCTTTTTCTCTGATGAGAATAAAAGACTTATAGTTGTTGTAGAACTAAAAAGCCCTTTGGTTCCACTGGAATACAGCCACTTAATGCAACTTTTATCTTATTACTACTGGCTAAAAAAGACATACCCAGATGCTTCTATTAAAGGTTATTTGATCGGCCAGAACACTGGGAATGCTATTGAGTCAGAAAATAATAATATTGATGTTTTAACATGGGAAAGAGTTTGCATAAGGACTCGAAAAGATTATTTGGACCTCTTGGCCACTATGTTGAGTGGTGTTTCGGATCATTATGATGATGTGAGAATTAAGGATGTTTTTGAGTTTGGAGGTGAAGAGACGAGGGAATTGTTGAAAAGAATGGCAGATATACATTCTCCACTTAATGATTTTTTTGAGATAAATGATAAAAAACTGGAGAAGTAATAGTGCGATTTAGTTCGATTGACTTGTTCTCGGGGGGGGGGGGCTGTCC
>Ga0209345_10003459_pt1 | contig 16265 bp, 16 predicted proteins | sample Cruoilmetagenom7_FD_187294 | JGI IMG/M metagenome (GOLD analysis project Ga0209345, IMG submission 187294) | Oil polluted marine microbial communities from Coal Oil Point, Santa Barbara, California, USA - Sample 7 (SPAdes) (version 2) | ecosystem: Environmental > Aquatic > Marine > Oil seeps ... | reverse complement strand
CGTTTGAAAGCGCATTTTGATGAGATATACGGGCCACATGGACCAATGATCGGCTAAGATCTAAAAAGAAGCCCCGACATATGCGCGGGGCTTCTTTCTATCTCAGGTATTAGCCTTTTGTCAGGTATTTCAACACGGTCTCTGGCGCGGATTCACCATAAGGATCATTGCCGTGGTTGTCTTCGCGGCCAGGCTCTTCGAACCATGCCTCAACCACACCATCGTTGATCACGGCAGCATAACGCCATGAGCGCAAACCAAATCCGATGTTGGATTTATCAACCAACATACCCATCAAACGGGTGAATTCGCCGGCACCATCGGGGATCACTTTGATGTTTTTGATGTTCTGGCCTTGGGCCCATTTGTTCATCACAAAGGTATCATTCACGGCCAAGCAATAGATTTCGTCAATGCCTTGAGCTTGGAAATCGGCAAAGCCATCCTCATAACCGGGCAATTGGTAGGTGGAACATGTCGGTGTAAAGGCACCCGGCAGGGCAAATAGCACAACACGTTTGCCTTTGAAATAATCATCGGTTGTCTTGTTTTCCCATTTGAACGGGTTGTCACCGCCAATGCTTTCGTCCCGCACACGGGTGTGGAAGGTAATTTTAGGGAGTGTTACGCCAGCTTTCATGACATGTTCCTTTGTTTGACTGTTTTGGTGGGTTATTGCTTACATATTGCTTATTATGATTCTAAACTGGGATCAAACAGGAAACCCGCTCTGGTATCTTGAGGCTGATTGAATATACTGCGCCAAAATCAGGGGACCATCTATGCGAGACCTTAAAATTCCAGAACAACGCCATCCTGAAAAGGCCCGTAAACCGGACAATGCCCAGCCGAAAAAACCCAGCTGGATCAGGGTGCGCGCGCCCGGTGGGGCTGGCTATGCTGATACGCACAAGATTATGCGCGAACACGGGCTGGTCACGGTTTGCGAGGAGGCGGGGTGCCCCAATGTCGGGGAATGTTGGAATCAGGGTCACGCCACCATGATGATCATGGGCGAAGTTTGCACGCGGGCCTGTAGTTTTTGCAACATCGCCACTGGTAAACCGCCTGAAGATCTGGATGTGTTTGAACCGGGCCGGGTTGCGGATGCGGTGAAAAAACTGGCGTTGAAACATGTGGTGATCACCTCGGTTGATCGTGATGATGTCGAGGATGGCGGGGCAGAACATTTCGCCCAAACTATTCGCGCCATTCGGCGTCAATCGCCTAAAACCACAATAGAAATCCTGACACCGGATTTTTTGAAATGCGCGCCCGAGGTGCTGGAAACCGTGGTGGCGGCCAAACCAGACGTCTTTAACCACAATCTGGAAACGGTGCCGGGCCTATATCCCGAAGTGCGGGCAGGCGCGCGGTATTTCCATTCTTTACGTCTGCTTCAGCGCGTTAAAGAATTGGACCCGACCATGTTCACCAAATCCGGAATTATGGTGGGATTGGGCGAAAACGAATTGGCGGTGCGCCAAGTCATGGATGATATGCGGGCCGCCAACGTGGATTTCCTGACCATCGGTCAGTATTTGCAACCCACCCCAAAACACCACGCGGTGGAGCGGTTTGTCACACCGGACGAGTTCAAATCCTATGAAAAAGCTGCCTATGGCAAAGGGTTTTTGATGGTCTCGGCCACGCCTTTGACGCGCTCCAGTTATCACGCGGGTGATGACTTTGCCCAGCTTCGAGAAGCGCGTTTAACCAAACTGGGAAGGGGTTAGCGATCTGCATTGACATGTGGTGCCGCACCCCCATTAATGAATTGATGAATTGCTAAGGGAGCATACAAATGACAAACTTAACCAGACGCCAATCACTTGCCTTGATGGGGGCTGCTGCTGCAGCGCCGATGATGCCAGCACCTGCCTTCGCCAACACCAAACTGAAAGTAGGCGCGTTACGCTTTACCAGCCACGCCGCCAGTTTTGTCGCACTCGAGCGCGGCTATTTTGCGGAAGAAGGTTTAGATGCCGAGTTTGAATTCTTTCAAGCTGCCCAACCAATGGCGGTGGCGATTGCCTCGGGTGATGTGGATTATGCAGTCACGGCGATTTCCGGTGGCTTGGTATCGCTGGCCGAAAAGGGCGCAGCCAAAGTGATCGGCGGAGCCTTGTCCGAGGAGCCCGGCATTGACGGCCAGCTGATCTTGGCCAGCAACGCGGCCTTTGAGGCCGGCCTGATCGACCCCAGCAAGCTGGATGGCAAATCATTTGGCATGACCCAACCTGGATCAAGCTTCCATTACATGGGCTCTAAAATTGCCGCCGCCGAGGGCGCCAGCATGAAATTCAAACCGCTGAACAAAGTCGGTGCGATCATCGGCGCACTGAAATCGGGCCAGATCGACGCGTGGTCAATCGTGCCGCATATCGCCAAGGCTCTGGCTGGTGGCGGTGCAGTTCAAATCATCGGCAAAGTGTCTGATTACATTCCGAATTATCAGGTCACCACGGTGTTTACATCGGCTGCAAACGCCGCCAATGAGCGCGCCAAAACCGAGGCCTTCTTGCGGGCATTTTCAAAGGGTGCGGATGATTTCAACGCTGCTTTGGTTGATAAAACCGCAGGTGATGATGCCGCTATGGAAATGGTCAATCTGGTGCATAAATACGTTTACGCCGACAAGCCGATCGAGAAGGCTGAAAAATCCATTCGCAACGGCGCGATGCGCATCAACGCGGGTGCCGCTTTGAACGGCGCATCCGTTAAGGACCAGCTGGATTGGTTCAAATCCGAGGGCATGGTCAAAGACGGTGTTACCTATGAAACACTGGTCGATGACAGCTATGTCAAAACCATGATGTAACTGGAATTGGGGGCCTAAACTGGCCCCCATATTCGCCCTGATGGATCTGAAAATTGATGCCCTAACGCACCACTATGGGCCAACCGAGGTGCTTGCAGATATCAATCTGGATATCCCTACAGGGCGCATTATCTGCGTGGTGGGGCCGTCTGGTTGTGGCAAATCCACCTTGTTGCGGTTCATTGGCGGGTTAGAGCGCCCATCTGCGGGGCAGGTCTTGCAGCTGTCCGACCCACCGGTTGATAGCCTGAACCCGTTTACCTTTGTATTTCAAGATTTTGCACTGCTTCCTTGGCGCACAGTTGATGGCAATATCCGACTGGTGCTTGAGGATCACGGGCTGGGCAAGCCCGCGATGGACCGGATCGTCACAGACGTTCTGGCCCGCACCAAACTGGCGGATTTTGCCGACGCATTGCCCAAAAACCTGTCGGGTGGCATGAAGCAGCGGGTCGCCATTGCGCGCGCGCTGGCGGTGCGCCCTGCGGTGTGGCTGATGGACGAGCCATTGTCCGCGCTGGACGCGCAAACGCGCGAGTTGTTGATGGACGATCTGGTTGGTCTGTGGCTGCGCCAACCGTTCACCGCCGTCTACGTCACCCATAATCTGGCCGAGGCCGTGCGACTTGGCCACCGCATTGTGGTGCTTTCACGCCGTCCCGGAAAAATCCGAAAAATCATTGATATCGACATGCCGCTTGAAGATCGCAGTGCGGGCAATGCAGCCCTGACCGAGATCGAACAAGAGCTGTGGCATTTGATGCGCGACGAGGCAGAAGCGGCGGATCAGGAGTTGATCACATGAGCAATCCGGTTCCTTATCGTGGCGGCGGGTTTCGCCCGACGCGCATTCGCGGAGTCGGGCTGTTTGTGTTCATTGCGCTGCTGTTGATTGCCGAATGGGGCACGCGGGCAGGGTGGATTACAAACCTGACCCTGCCGCGCCCTTCGGATGTGATCCGCACTCTGTATGATCTGGCGGTGTCGGGCATGTTGTGGGCCCATCTTGGCCCATCATTAGGGCGCTTGACTGTCGGGGCTTCTCTGGGGGCAGGGGTTGGTGTGTTGGTTGGTGTGGCTATTGGATTGTCCAGCTTGATGCGGGCCGGGTTGGTGCCATTGGTGGCGGCGCTATTCCCGATCCCGAAAATTGCGTTGTTACCGCTGTTTGTGATCTGGTTTGGTATTGACGAGATGTCAAAATACGCGCTGATCGCCTTTGGCACCTTCACCCCGACCGTGGTCGCCACTTACGGCGCTGTCGACAATGTGGACCGCACCCTGATCAGCATGGGGCAAAGTTTCGGGCTGACCCGTGCCAGCATCATCCGCAAAATCGTGCTGCCAGGTGCGATGCCCGGTATCCTGTCGGGTCTGCGGATTTCACTGGCGATTGCGATTATCCTACTAACGGCTGCCGAGATGATCGGGGCCGAATACGGCATCGGTGCCTACATCCTGCAGGCCGGTGCGCTCTATGATCTGGAACGGTTGTTTGCGGGGGTGACGATCCTGTCGATCCTTGGCGTTACGCTGAGTTTTGTGCTGGGTAAAATCGAGGCCAATGTGCTGGGCTGGCGGATTTAATTCGTCGCGCCCTCACAAGTCCGCAGCGTGCCGATGATCTGCCAAATCTGGGTTAGGCCAGCCACCGCAACGATCAAGATCCGCGATGATCCGTGCCCGTTTGTCAGGGCGGGTCAGTTTATCGGGTGATATTGTTGCGGCGTGGCAATTCCATTTGCAACCAGTCGGGCACCCCGATCCAGCGCTCGATCGCAAATAGGACCAGACATATCACAACGATACCAATCACCAGTTTTACCCGTTTTTCGCTGGGTGGTTTTCTGGCCCATTTGGACATACGAAGCAGGTGTCGGAGGTTCATTCCTCGGTAAAACGCACCTTGCCGATGTAGGGCAGGTTGCGATTGCGTTGGGCAAAGTCGATGCCATAGCCAACAACAAATTCATCAGGAATTTCAAAACCAATCCAATCGGCAGTGATATCGACTTCGCGGCGCGATTGTTTGTTCAATAGGGCAATGGTTTTCATATGCGCGGGTTTACGCGCCTTTAGCATGCCGACCACATGTTTCAGGGTAAACCCCGTGTCGACAATATCCTCGACCAGCAAAACATCGCGCCCGCCGATTTTACCGCGCAAATCCTTCATGATTTTAACTTCGCGGCTGGATTCCATGTTGTCACCATAGGAAGTTGCTTCTAGAAAATCGACCTCGACGGGCAGGTCCAGCTCACGGACCAAATCGGCGATAAACACAAATGATCCGCGCAGCAGGCCAACCACAACCAGTTTGTCAGTGCCATCAAACGCGTCATGGATTTCGCGCGCAAGGTCTTCAATACGGGCGGCGATGGTTTTGGCTGAGATCATTTCATCAATGACATAGGGTCGCGTTGGCATAGGGGATCCCTTGAATTAATCTGTTGAACATACTTAATGCACAAATGCGTTATAAGGGAACACAATAAAATGCCAACCCAGTCGGAAAAGAAGGTGCTGCCTTATACGGCCGATCAGATGTATGCACTCGCGAGTGATGTGATGTCATACCCGGAATTTCTGCCGTGGATTTCGGCAGCCCGCATCAGGTCGCGCAAAGATATGGGCGATTACGAGTTGGTCGAGGCAGATCTAGTGATTTCATTCAAAGTGTTTCGCGAGCGTTTTGGCTCGTCGGTCAAACTGTCGCCGACTGCAAAAACCATCGACACCAAATATCTGGATGGCCCGTTCAAATACCTGAACTCAAACTGGACTTTTGTCGATATTGACGGGGGCCACAGCGAGGTCAGTTTCTTTGTGGATTTTGAATTCAAGAACGCCATCCTGCAAAAGCTGATTGGCGTGGTTTTTAACGAGGCGATGCGCCGCACCATGCGGGCCTTTGAGGACCGCGCAAAAGTGCTTTATGGTTAACGCCCCTTAGGAGGCGTGGTCATAGGCCCGCTCGCCATGCACCTCGAGATCAAGACCGTTGACCTCCACCTCACGGGAAACGCGGATCGGTGTGATTAGGCTGACCAATTTGATTAACACATAGGTCACCACGATGGTAAAGACGCCAACAATCGCCAGCCCGCCCAATTGCGCGGCCCAAGTTCCGGCCCCGAACACCGCAATCATCACGATGCCGAAGATACCGCCAACCCCGTGCACCGCAAACACATCCAGCGTGTCGTCGATGCCAGCTTTGTTGCGGATCAGGTTGACAAATTCCTGACACAGGATACCTGCAACGGCCCCGATAAGCAGCGCCTCAAGCGGGCCAACAAAGCCGGACGCAGGCGTGATTGACGCTAACCCCGCGATAGTGCCCGTCACGATGCCCACCAATGAGGCACGGCCGTATTTGATCTTCTCCCACAGCGCCCATGTCATTGATGCAGCAGCGGCAGATATATGCGTCACTGTGATGGCCATGGCGGCACCACCGTCTGCCGCCAGTTGTGAGCCGCCATTAAAGCCGAACCAGCCAACCCAAAGCATCCCGGCCCCGATCATCACCATGCCCGGGTTATGCGGCGGTGTGGTGCGGTTTTTGCGCGGGCCAAGGTGATAGGCGATCATCAATGCGGCCAGCCCGGCGGTTTCATGCACCACAATGCCTCCGGCAAAATCTTTAACGCCCGTGGCACCAAACAGACCGCCATCCGCCAGAAAACCGCCACCCCAGATCCAATGGGCCACTGGCGCGTAACACAACAGCATCCAGAGGCCTGAAAACAGCAACACAAAACCATAGCCGATGCGCTCCACATATGCCCCGACAATCAGCGCAGGGGTGATGACGGCAAATGTCATCTGAAAGGCGAAAAAGGCGATTTCGGGCAGGTTACCCGCGATGTGGGACGGGGTGTCGGCGTCAATGCCTATCATGGCGAATTTGCCAATGCCGCCCCAATAGCCTGATGTGCCCTCGCCAAAGGCGATCGAGTAACCAAACAGCATCCACAAAACGCTCATCAAGGCGGCGATCGAAAAACACTGCATGAAAACGCTCAAAACATTGCGCGCCCTGACCAGGCCGCCGTAAAACAGCGCAAGTCCCGGCAGCGTCATAAACAGCACAAGCGCGGTTGATGTCATAATCCATGCGGTGTCGGCAGCGTTCATATCGTTTTCCCCAATTTCCTGTTGTTATGCGCTTTGCGGCAATCAGGTCAGTATAGGAAGGGGCAAGCCGATTTCAGGTGACGGGAATTTGGTTGTGCATAATATATGGGCGTAATTTGCGGTGGTGCGCCCGTTTTTTGGGCGCTTTATGAACAGGCGCGCTGCAGCAAGGCCAAGGCATGATCACGCGCGGCTGTTCGCACTTGGCTGCGCCCCAAGGCGCCGAACTCGACTGTTTCAACTTGTGTTTTCTGGCCCGTCATGGCCAATCCGAAACACACACGCCCCTCGGGTTTTGGTCCATCACTGCCGGGACCGGCAATGCCGGTGATGGAGACCGTTAGCGTGGCGCGGGAATGCAATAATGCCCCCTCGGCCATTTCCTTGGCGATTTGCTCGGACACCGCACCATGTTCATCAAGCGTTTTGGCAGACACGCCCAGCATGTCGATTTTGGCCTCGTTTGAATAAGTCACGAACCCGCAAGCGAACACATCCGACGCTCCGGCCACATCCGTAAGCGCTGCGGCCACCATGCCGCCCGTACAGCTCTCGGCGCATGCCACCGTTGCGCCGCTGTCGCGACAACGGGCCAAAACATCATTGGCAATGCTCATTGCATCAGCACCCCGTGGCTGAAGGCTGCTGCAATGGCCACCACAATCGCGGCCATGAGGCCCGCGATCACATCATCAAACATCACCCCGAAGGCTGTTGATTTTCGATCTGCCCAGCCCACAGGCCCCGGTTTCCATATGTCAAACAATCGAAACAATAAAAACGCTGCAATCCAGCCTGGGTAGGGGAACACCCAAGGATCAACGCCCGCGTGCCACAAACCGCCAGACAGGGGTAGCAGCGCGATCCATTGGCCTGCAACCTCGTCAATTACGATTTCGCTTGGGTCGTGGTTTTCTTTGCCGCGGGTCTCGACCATGGTTGCCCACCAGCCGATGAAAAATACCGCAATGGTGGCGGCCAGCAAGGCCGGAAATCCGCCTGCGACATGGATCAGATAGCCAACCGGAATGGCCGCAGCCGAGCCCCAAGTGCCCGGCGCTGGACGCAGCAGTCCAATGTAGAAAAATGTGGCAATCAGTTTGCTCATGTTTTCACCAGTGTTATCGTTGCAATTGCGGCAATACCTTCACCGCGACCGGTGAACCCCAGTCGTTCCGATGTGGTGGCTTTGACGCTGACACGGCCCATGTCCATGCTCATAATCCGCGCCATTTCGCGGCGCATGGTTATTGCATGTGGGCCGATCTTTGGCATCTCGCAAACCAGCGTGCAATCGGCGTTGGAAATGGTAAAGCCGTGATCGGCGGCCATTTTGACCGCATGTTCCAAAAAGATGTGCGAGGCAGCGCCTTTCCATTGCGGATCGGACGGTGGAAAATGCTGGCCGATGTCACCCATCGCAAGTGCGCCGTAAATCGCGTCTGTAACGGCGTGCATTCCGACATCGGCGTCTGAATGACCCTCCAGACCGTGGGTGTGTGGAACAGAGACGCCGCACAGCATCACTTGGTCGCCCTCGCAAAACCGATGCACATCATAGCCATTGCCCAGCCGTATATCCATATCATGCTCCAATATTTGCTCGGCGCGGGCAAAGTCGCGCGGTTCAGTGATTTTCATGTTGGCCTCATCGCCGGTAATGATCGCAACATCCAGACCGTGTGCCAAGGCGACCTCGACATCATCCGCCGCACCGCCATTGTGGGCGGCATGGGCGGCAATGATATCGGGCAGGCGAAACCCTTGCGGGGTTTGGGCGCGAAACAGACCTTCACGCGGGTGCGGTTCTGTGACTTGGCCATCTTTGCCACGCCACAGCGCATCGGTGACGGTCAGGGCGGGGGCGGCACCGGCATGGGTGACCAGCGCCGCAATCACATCACTGATGATGCGTGCAGACACCAAAGGGCGCGCGCCATCATGGATCAGCACATTGTCCGTGACAGCAGCCTTTAGCCCCGCCAAAACCGATGCACCACGGGTGTCGCCACCATGGACCAAAGTAGCCCCGCCCAAATTCAGTTTCGCCAGCAAGTCCTGGTCATCAGGGTTCGCCACCAAGACTAGCTGGGCGATATCGGGATGATTGGCAAAGGCCGCAATCGTGCGCTCCAGAACGCTGACCCCGTTAAGGGGCTGGAACTGTTTGGGGATTTTTCCTCCGGCCCTTAGGCCACGCCCCGCGGCGACGATGATGGCAGCAGTTGTTGTCATGAGGACGGTTTAGATTTTTGCGCCGCCGCTGGCAAGGTGGGACAAGAATTGTTCAACAATTCTTAGCAAAATCTTTGAAAGATTTTGTTGCGGCGCAAAGCCTTTCATGCCGATTGCCTTTTGTTGGTTTGCGAGCTAGTCAAGAAGCGGTTGCACAAGGATTAGGCGTTTGACTATAAAACTGGCAGATACCCAAATGGAACATACTGTTTTTCTAGCCCCATTGGCTGGGATTACTGATTTACCGTTTCGCCGGATGGTGTCACGCTTTGGGGCGGGGTTGGTGGTCAGCGAAATGGTTACCAGCCATGACATGGTTGAAGGCAAGCCTGGTGTGCGCGAACGCGCCGAGCTGGGGCTAAATGAATCCAATACCGCCGTGCAACTGGCCGGACGCGAGCCAATCCCGATGGCAGAGGCCGCTCGCATGGTCGCGGGCAGCGGTGCGCGGATCATCGATATCAACATGGGCTGTCCCGCCAAAAAAGTGGTGAGTGGCTATTCCGGATCGGCCTTGATGCGCGATCTGGATCATGCATTACGTCTGATCGAGGCGGTGGTTGAGGCGGTTGATATTCCAGTCACCCTAAAGACCCGTCTGGGCTGGGATGACACCTGCTTAAACGCGCCGGAACTTGCACAACGCGCCGAGGCCGCAGGCATCCAGATGATCACCATCCACGGACGCACCCGTTGCCAGTTTTACAAAGGCCACGCCGATTGGGCCGCTATATCTGCGGTTAAATCCGCAGTTGAGATACCAGTGATTGCCAATGGCGATATCATTAACGCGACCACAGCCCGCGCCGCATTGACGGCCTCAAATGCAGACGGCGTGATGATTGGGCGGGGCGCACAAGGGGCACCTTGGAAGTTGGCGCAAGTCGCGGCCAGTCTTTATGGCACGGCGCCGCCAACTATTCCCGTGGCGGGGGCTTTGGTTGATTTGGTTGCCAATCATTACGAGGATATATTGGCGTTTTACGGAATGAAACTTGGTAGTCGCGTGGCCCGCAAGCATCTGGGCTGGTATATGGATGGGGTCGGCTGTTCGCCTGAATTGCGCAAAGCTGTGCTGACCGAGCGGGACCCTGCCATCGTATTGGGATTGTTGCCCGACGCCTTATCAGCACAAAAGGTGGCGGCATGAGCCACGAAAAACTATGGAACGCGCTGCCAAGTCCGGCCTTTCTGATCAATGAGGCAGATGAAATCACCGCCGCCAACCTGGCAGCCGAGGGATTTTTGAATGTCTCGGTCAAATCGTTGTGCGGGGTGCGTTGTGTCGACAGGGTAATGGTCAGCGCTCCGCTAGAGAAATCCTTTCAACGGGTGCGCGACACACACAGTCCGGTGTTTATCAATGATATTGCGGTTGGACGCGACCTGACCCCTTGCAACCTGCAAATCGCGCCGATGTCTCGCGATGATGCACGGGTGTTGCTGATCATTAATCCACGCCTGAATGCCACGGGTGCAAGTCACCAAACGGCTTCGGAATCTGCGGCAAAATCGGCGATTGGCATGGCCGAAATGTTGGCCCATGAGGTGAAAAATCCGCTGGCGGGGATCACCGGCGCGGCCCAACTATTGGCGATGAACTTACCGCCGCAAGATATTGAAATGACAGACCTAATCGTTTCGGAGGCAAAGCGTATTGTCGCATTGCTGGATCAAGTTGAACAGTTCGGAAACCTTAGTCCTCCCAACCGGGTGGCGGTCAATATCCATGACGTGATAGACCGCGCCCGCAAATCGGCGCAGGTCGGTTTTGCCGCTCATATGCGAATTATTCAAGAATATGACCCGTCTTTGCCCGATGCATGGGTGGACACGGACCAGTTGATACAGGTGATGGCCAATCTGTTGAAGAATGCAAGCGAAGCGGCTGGAAAATCCGACGGTGAAATCAGAATACGCACCTCCTTTGATAACGGCCTGCGACGTCGGCGTGCGGACGGCACTGATGCACCCGTGCCGATCCGGATTGAAATTATTGACAACGGGCCGGGCTTGCCGCCGGATATTGTAGACGATGTGTTTGATCCGTTTATCTCGGGGCGTGAAAACGGCACCGGACTTGGGCTGGCGCTGGTGTCGAAAATCATTTCCGAGCACGAGGGGCTGATTGCGGTTGAATCAAGGCCGGGGCGTACTGCCTTTCGGATATCTCTACCAACGGCCCCCAAACCCACACCAAACCCCAAAGGAGCATCCTAAATGGACGGCACAGTTCTGATTGCGGATGATGACCGCACGATTCGCACCGTTCTAACGCAGGCCTTCACCCGCGCCGGATGCAAGGTTCATGCGACGTCGTCATTGGTGACATTGATGCGCTGGGTGGGCGAGGGGATGGGCGATCTGGTGATCACCGATGTGGTGATGCCCGATGGCAACGGGCTTGAGATGGTGCCAGAAATTTTAAAACTGCGCGCCGATTTACCCGTAATCGTGATCTCGGCGCAAAACACCATTATGACCACAATCAAAGCGACCGAGGCCAAGGCCTTTGACTACCTGCCCAAACCGTTTGATTTACCTGATTTAATGAAACGCTCGGCCAAGGCCCTGGTGACGCGGCATCGCGTTGAGACCCCGGTTAGCCCGGCTTTGAATGCGACGAGTGATTTGCCGCTGGTTGGCCATACCGATGTGATGCAGGATTTGTACCGTTTGATCGCCCAGATCCTCAACAACGAGCTGCCGGTGCTGATTAACGGCGAAAGCGGCACGGGAAAATCACTGGTTGCCAGCATTATCCATGATTTCAGTGATCGGCGCGCCAAGCCGTTCAAGGTCGCCAGTGCCGCGGATATCACCGGCGCTGCGGCGCTTGAGCAGATTTTGGCACAGGCTGATTCTGGCGCGCTGGTGATAGACGAAGTCGGGGATCTGGACCTTGAGGCACAGGCGCAAGTTGTGCGTATGATGGACAGGTTGCCCGAGAATGCGCCGCGCATCATGGCGACAACGCAAGCAGATCTGGCCGCAATGATGGAGGCCGGAACGTTTCGGCAGGACCTGTTTTACCGCCTGAACGGTGTTACGTTGAAAGTGCCAGCCTTGCGAGACCGGATAAACGATATACCGCTATTGGCCGAGTATTTTCTGACCCGTCACCGTGACGGAGATGATGAAGTGCATCATTTGTCTGACGAGGCGCAAACCCTGATGCAAACCTACAGTTGGCCCGGCAATGTGCGCCAAATTGAAAACTGTTTGCGCCAGTTGGGCGCAACCAGCGGGCAGGCTGAAATATCGGCTGCAGAAGTGGAGCAGGCCTTGGATGGGCAGCCCATGATGGAGCCGATCAATGATCGCGCACGAGGGGACAGGTTATCGGCCTCGATCGCGCGCCATTTGCAACGGTATTTTGATCTGCACAGCGGTGCCTTGCCGCCCTCCGGTCTGTACACGCGGATATTGAATGAAATGGAGCGCCCGTTGTTGGAAATTTCCCTAGAGGCCACCGGCGGAAATCAGGCCAAATGTGCCGATCTTTTGGGCATAAACCGAAACACCCTGCGAAAGAAAATTTCCGAGCTCGATATTCGCGTGACACGGCGCCGTAAATTGATGTAAAAGAGCAACATCAAGCGTGACCCAATGGCATCAGCCGCAACGAGGTCACGATATATGGTGGTTCGTCGCGGATGCGACACAGAGGAAAGTGGGCATTTGGTGGCAACCCCCGTCAAAAGCGCAACATTTGATAAACTAAGCCGTTTGCGGCGAAAACGGCGTTTGCAGAACGCTGCGACCTTAGGTCTGGTGATTCTCGGGCCGGTTTTGGCGATTGCGACGTTCATTGTGTTGGGCCCCTTAGACAAAAGTGCTTCAGCCCCCAGTTTACGCCTGATTCTACTGACCGACGTTGTCTATATTCTCGTGGTCGCGGCTCTTGTGTTGCAGCGCGTTGCAAGAATGATCTCGGCGCGGCGCGCAAAATCAGCGGGTTCCCGCTTGCATTTACGCCTGACGGGGGTGTTCGCACTGGTTGCGTTGATCCCAACGATTTTGGTTGCGGTGTTTGCCGTGTTGACGGTCAATGTGGGGCTTGAAGGGTGGTTTTCGGAACGGGTGCGCCAAGTGGTCGGCACTTCACTGGCCGCCGCCGAGGCCTATCAGGAAGAGCACCAATCCGATCTGATTGAAGACACCGAAGCGTTGGCAGCCTATCTGAACCTGACCCGCAACGCGACATTTTTCCTGAATGACGGCAATCTACGCGAATTGCTAACCCAAGGGCAGGTGCAAATCCAGCGCGGGCTGCGCGAGGCCTATGTGATTGATGGCGCACGTACATTGCGGGCCCGTGGCGAGCGCTCTTATCTGTTCGATTTTGAAGAACCTACACTGGAAGACATTACGGCGGCGGATTTGGGCCAAGTCGTTGTTATTCAGGATTGGGACAACAACGAGTTTCGGGCTCTGTTCAAGCTGGACGCCTTTGTTGATCGCTATCTGTATGTCTCGCGTAATGTGGACGGGGATATTCTGAACCTGCTGGATGACACTCAGGAAACCGCGACGTTGTACCATCAATTGGAGAGCGAGCGCGGCAAAATCTTGTTCGAGTTTGGTCTGCTGTACATAGGTTTCGCCGTGATCCTTATTTTGGCGGCGATCTGGCTGGGACTATGGTTTGCTGAACGGCTTGCACGTCCTGTGGGCCGTCTGGCGGGGGCTGCGCAACAGGTCGGGACCGGTGATTTGGGTGTGCAGGTGATCGAGGAAGAGGGCGATGATGAAATCGCCATGTTGGGACGCTATTTCAACCAGATGACCCGCCAGTTAAAGGGGCAGCGCGACACCTTACTGGAAAATAACCGCCAGATCGAACGCCGCCGCCGTTTGTTTGATTCTGTGCTTTCCTCGGTGGCGTCAGGGGTCGTTGGCCTGGATGCCAAGGGCAAAGTGATGTTTGTGAACCGCTCGGCAGAACGTTTGCTGGCGCTGCCCGATGAGCAAAGCGGCGACATCAGTGTTGCGGTGCCCGAATTTGGCCCGTTGTTGCAACGTCTGCAAAGCAAAAATACCGAAGTGGTGCAGGAAGAGGTCAAGCTGTCGCGCGAAGGTGCGTTGGAAAACCTGCTGGTGCGGATCAGCACGCGGCGCAATGATGCGGGCAACCTTGAGGGCTATGTGATCGCCTTTGACGATGTAACCGATCTGGTTTCGGCGCAGCGCATGGCCGCGTGGGGTGATGTTGCACGACGCATTGCCCACGAGATCAAGAACCCGCTGACTCCGATCCAGCTTTCGGCAGAACGCTTAAAGCGCAAGTTTTCACCTCTTGTGGGGGATCAGTCGGATACGCTGGAACAATATACCGATGTGATCATTCGCCAAACCGGCGATTTGCGCCGTATCGTCGATGAGTTTTCAAAATTTGCACGGATGCCGGAACCGGAACTGCGCACCCATGATTTGGTTCAAATCCTGCGTGACGCGGCACTGTTGCAAGAAACTGCTATGCCTGCCGTCAAGCTGGAGACCCTATTGCCGGACGGACCCGTGATGGCCGATCTGGATGCCACGATGATTTCTCAAGCCTTGGTAAACCTGATAAAGAACGCAGGTGAAGCGATTGAAAGTCTTGAGGAAAAAGGTGCGCCCGATTCATTTGTGCCAGAAATCCATATCAAAATGGAACAGCAGGACGAACTGATCAAAATTGACATATCGGACAACGGCATCGGGTTGCCAGAAGACCGCGCACGCCTGTTCGAGCCTTACGTGACAACCCGAGATTCGGGCACAGGGTTAGGCTTGCCAATTGTGAAAAAAATCATCGAGGAACACGGCGGCACCTTGGTGTTGCTTGATGCTGAACAATTCAAAGGGAATGCACATTTCGGGGCACGGGCAGAAATTAGACTGCCCTCAACGCTTGCTGCGGATCTGCATTCCGGAAACGTGAATGAGTAATTAGGGGGATATCATGGCTGATATTTTAATTGTTGACGACGAGCGCGATATTCGGGAACTGATTTCCGATATTCTAAAGGACGAAGGGTATACAACTCGTTTGGCCGGGAATTCGGACGATTGCATGACCGAGGTCAATGCCGCGCCGCCTGCATTAATGATTTTAGACATCTGGTTAAAGGACAGCCAGATGGACGGGATCGACATTTTGAAAACCGTGAAACGCGATAATCCCGACATTCCGGTGGTGATCATTTCAGGCCATGGCAATATCGAAATTGCGGTGGCGGCGATCAAACAGGGGGCATACGACTTTATTGAAAAGCCTTTTAATATAGACCAGTTGATGGTGGTTGTATCGCGCGCGATGGAAACGTCGCGCCTGCGCCGTGAAAACAGTGAACTGCGCCGTGGTGATGCGGTTTCATCGGAAATGCTGGGCGATAGTGCAGCCTATAAGGTGCTCAAATCCAATCTGGACAAGGTGACCGGCACCAATGGACGCGTTATGCTGACGGGTCCGGCCGGGGCTGGCAAAGAGGTGGCCGCGCGTTACATCCACGCCAATTCCAACCGCGCTTCATCGCCGTTTGTGTCAGTCAACTCGGCCTCAATCGAGCCCGAGCGCATGGAGGAGGTTCTCTTTGGCCGCGAAAACGGTGAGCGCGGGATTGAGTCCGGATTGCTGGAGCAAGCGCACGGCGGGGTTTTATATTTTGACGAGGTTGCGGATATGCCGCTGGGCACCCAATCCAAAATCCTGCGGGTGCTGGTTGATCAACAGTTCCAACGGGTCGGCGGCAGCGATAAGGTGCGTGTTGATATCAGGGTCGTATCCAGCACAAACAGGTCATTAGCCGAAGAAATTGCGGCTGGAACATTCCGCGAAGAGCTGTTTCACCGCCTGAACGTGGTGCCTGTTGTGGTGCCATCCCTTGAAGAACGCCGCGAGGATATTCCGTTATTGGCGGGGCATTTCATTGAGGAATTGAATAAGAACCAAGGTTTGCCACTACGCAGCCTGTCGGACGAAGCCGAGGCCTTGATGCAGACCATGCAATGGCCCGGCAACGTGCGGCAGTTGAAAAATGTGGTGGAACGGGTGTTGATCCTTGGGGCGGGCAATGGTGCGATT
>Ga0209345_10003456_pt1 | contig 16271 bp, 13 predicted proteins | sample Cruoilmetagenom7_FD_187294 | JGI IMG/M metagenome (GOLD analysis project Ga0209345, IMG submission 187294) | Oil polluted marine microbial communities from Coal Oil Point, Santa Barbara, California, USA - Sample 7 (SPAdes) (version 2) | ecosystem: Environmental > Aquatic > Marine > Oil seeps ... | reverse complement strand
TTTTGATGGTACTGCCCATTCAAAGACAAAGAAAAACAGGTAAAAAAGTCTAAAAACCAAAAACCTCAGCGAGCTAAGCACTCAACTGAGGTTTGAGGATCCAAGCTACATCAATAAATAGAATACTAAATTAATTTTTTGATTTATCAACAATTTTATTGGCTTGAATCCAGGGCATCATCGCACGAAGCTCTTCTCCCACTTTTTCGATAGGATGCGCAGCATTATTACGCCGATAGGCCGTCATGGATGGATAATTGTGTGCTCCCTCAGCAATAAACATTTTAGCATACTCACCATTTTGAATGTGCTTCAGGGCTTCTCGCATCGCTGCTCGAGATTCATCATTAATCACTTTTGGTCCAGTAACATATTCCCCATACTCGGCGTTATTCGAGATTGAGTAGTTCATGTTAGCTATACCGCCTTCGTACATTAGGTCTACGATCAACTTAAGCTCATGCAAACATTCAAAATAAGCTAGCTCAGGCGCATAACCGGCTTCAGTCAGTGTTTCAAAACCGGCTTTAACCAATTCCACTGCACCACCACATAAAACAGCTTGCTCACCAAAAAGATCGGTTTCGGTTTCGTCTTTGAAAGTGGTTTCGATAATAGCAGTACGACCACCGCCAATAGCGCTGGCATAGGACAGCGCAATATCTTTTGCCTTACCCGTTGCATCCTGGCGCACAGCGATCAGGTCAGGAATTCCACGACCATTGACAAACTCACTTCGAACAGTGTGTCCAGGTGCTTTGGGGGCAACCATTATCACATCCAGATCGCTGCGAGGTGTCACCTGATTATAATGAATCGCAAAACCATGGGCAAATGCCAGTACTGCACCTTCTTTCAAGTTAGGTTCTATTTCACTTTTGTAAAGACTGGCCTGAAATTCATCCGGTGTAAGTAGCATCACCAAATCCGCTTCACTGACTGCTTCGACAACACTTTTTACCTGAAGGCCTGCAGCTTCCGCTTTGGCTATAGAAGTCGAACCTGATCGCAAACCAACGACCACATCTACACCAGACTCCTTAAGGTTATTGGCGTGGGCATGACCCTGGGATCCGTAACCTAAAATAGCCACTTTTCGGGATTGTATAATTGAAAGATCGGCATCTTTATCGTAATAAACTTGCATTACATTGCTTCCTATAACCTGCTCTTGTTATTTCAAAACCTGAACTCTTTCAGGGCACCTCTAAAAATGTACTTTTTCCGCGATAGTTGCGTTACCGAAGTTTGCTCCTGCAAGATCGACATACCGTACGTCCTGTACATAAGCTCCGTACTCAACTCCTCATGTATGACTTATACACTGCGGGTCTCGGCAATTGCTCCAGGCATTGCTCTAGCTCCTGCATCCATGCAGTCGTCCGTGCGGGGCTTCCTTGCTCTCACGAAAAAATTACCATTTTTAGAGGCGCCCTTTAAATTCAGGTCGCCATTGTTCTAACTTCAAATTCCGGTGGTAGATTATGCCCGGACCACTCTTTATGCAACCCTTCATATAACACTACAAACTTAGAATTTTTTCACCTCTACCAATACCGGTGACACCGGTACGAGACAGCTCAAGAATAGAAACGTCACCTACGGCTTCTATAAAAGCATCGAGTTTACTACTGGTTCCTGCTAACTGAACCGTGTACATAGACATTGAGACATCTACAATCTGGCCTCGAAAAATATCTACAGTACGTTTAATTTCAGCTCTTTGGGCACCGGAGGCCTTCAGCTTGATCAACATCAGCTCTCGCTCCAGATGCGCACCTTCGGTCAAATCAACCAGTTTCACAACCTCAACCAGCTTGTTTAACTGTTTGGTAATTTGCTCAATTGTACCCTCATCACCTGCCGTGGTTAAGGTTAACCTTGAGAGGGTTTCATCATCTGTAGGAGCAACTGTTAAAGAGTCGATATTATACCCCCTTTGAGAAAACAACCCCACTATTCTAGACAAGGCACCTGCTTCATTTTCCATTAATATAGAAATTATTCGCCGCATATCAGGTGCGCTCCGTTTTACTGAGAATCATGTCTTTCATGGAACCACCGGGCGATGCCATAGGGTATACATGTTCATTAGGGTCTACATAAATATCCATAAAGACCAATTTTTCTTTCATCGCAAAAGCCTTGATCATTGATGATTCCAAATCTTCAAATTTGTCAACTTTCATGCCTACATGGCCATAAGCCTCAGCCAATTTAACAAAATCAGGTAGCGAATCCATATAGGAATGAGAATGGCGCTTATCGTATTGCATGTCCTGCCACTGCTTAACCATACCTAAAGACTGGTTATTGACATTGATAATTTTGACCGGTAAATCATATTGCAGGCATGTAGACAATTCCTGGATATTCATCTGGATGCTGCCCTCTCCGGTTACGCAGGCCACGTCAGTTCCGGGGTGAGCAAAGCAAACGCCCATAGCTGCTGGCAAACCAAAACCCATGGTGCCCAGGCCACCGGAGTTTATCCATTGACGAGGACGGTCAAACTTATAATACATAGCAGTAAACATTTGGTGCTGACCAACATCCGATGTGACATAAGCCTCCCCTTTTGTGACCTTATAAAGGGTTTCAATGACTTGCTGGGGTTTCATTTTATCGCTATCATCGGTTTTATATTGCAGGCAATTACGACTGCGCCAGGTATCAATTTCTTGCCACCAACTATCCAGAGCCTTTTTATCCATTGACTCTTTGCTTTGTTTAATCAAAGCAAGCATATCCGTAAGAACCTGAGCAACCGGACCCACTATGGGTACATCAACAGCAATGGTTTTTGCAATTGACGCGGGATCTATGTCAATGTGAATGACTCGAGCATCTGGACAGAATTGTTGCGGATCGTTTGTCACCCGATCATCAAAGCGTGCACCTATAGCCAAAATCAAATCCGAATAATGCATCGCGTTATTCGCTTCATAGGTACCATGCATCCCTAACATACCTAAAAACTGCTTATCGGTTCCAGGATAAGCCCCCAGTCCCATTAAGGTATTGGTTACAGGTATATTAAGTGTTCTGGCTAATTCAGTTAAATGGGCTGAGGCATCGTCTAAAATGACGCCACCACCAGAATAAATAACCGGTTTTTTTGCTGAAAAAATCAAATCAACTGCTTTTTTTATTTGCCCGGTATGACCACGCGTTATGGGCGCATAAGAACGCATTTTAACTTTTTGGGGGTATTGAAATTCAAAAGTATTCGCCGGATGAGTCAAATCTTTAGGAATATCCACGACGACAGGGCCCGGACGACCCGTGCTGGCAATATAATAGGCCTTTTTAATCACTTCAGGAATATCTTCAGCCTTTTTAACCAAAAAACTATGCTTCACAATGGGCCTGGAGACCCCAACCATATCCGTTTCCTGAAAAGCATCTTCTCCTATTAAATGACTTTGAACCTGACCTGAAATAATCACTAGTGGAATTGAATCCATGTATGCAGTAGCAATACCGGTTATGGTATTGGTTGCACCAGGACCAGAAGTCACCAGCACAGACCCTGTTTTACCCGTTGATCGGGCATAACCATCAGCCATATGAACGGCCGCTTGCTCATGTCTAACAAGAATATGTTGTACCGCATCTTGTTGGAAAATCGCGTCATAAATATGCAAAGCCGCCCCACCAGGGTAACCAAATATTATATCAATGCCTTCTTCCTCAAGGGAACGAATAAGCATTTCAGCACCAGAAAGTAATTCCACGTTGAATACCTTGTGTAACTTAGTCAGTCAAGTCTGTTTTGTCTTGTAATGTTTTTAAAATACCTAAAGCCTCAATTTGAGATCATGTGGAGTCGCCACAGAATTAAATTAGGCATTAAGGTTTTTGCTTGCAAGAGCCGCTTGTTTAGAACCACTCTTGTGATGAGACTTTTCTACATGAGGTTATGCAGAAAGTGCAAGCTGAATAGTGCTGCTCCGGCCACGGCAGGGTGACTGCCTGTTGACCTTACTTGATCACACCGGATTTTGAACCATCAACCGATAGGTCACTGGACGTCAAAAATCCTTCTTTAAGTGTCTAATTTTGACACATTTATCGAGCTTGTCAATATAGCCTGGAAATTTACAAAACCTTATCAACTTAAGCCAATAACGCAGTGGGTACGAAAAAGACTTGTACCAACAGCAGGTACGTTAGGCAAAAATGGCATTCGTAGTCATTCGTGATCCGTCAGTATTGCCCAGGTTAAATACTCCAGAAGATAATGATGAAATATAATTGTATTTAAAATATGGGACAGGCATTTTACCATTGTGATACCTGGGGTTTGGCTAAATTGATAATTTGAAATGACTTTGTAATTAATGATATCTATCTCACATTTGAGCACATTCTTTCCTCAAATCATCTAACTGTGTTTAATCTTATATTGATCAATCGGTTATAGTATCTATGTGATACAAGTTTTTTCTGGCTCCTGGTACTGACAAATTAGAAATCAATTACTGAATCTGGAATGAATAATCAACTATGAAAAATCAACTTACTTCAAACCCGCTCATTATCAATAAGATGAGAGCTCTGCTGATTACATCAATTTTTGTCATTCCGTTATCTTTCAGCAGCAACCTCCAGGCAGGAAAATTTTACAAATGGGTCGATGAGAACGGCGCAACTCATTATACCGAGACCCCTCCGGCCAATTCAGAATCCACAACCATTCGCACCCAGGGTAAAGACCCCAAAAATGCAGAACAAGCCAAAGCCAAACTATCCAAACAGCGTGAGTCCCTAACTGAAGACATTGCTAACCGAGTGAAAGCAGGTGAAGAAGCAAGCCTGAATGCTAAAAATTCTGAAGTCAAAAAGAACAATTGTAAAACTGCCAGAGGCAATCTCAAAGTCTTGCAGGAACATGGAAGAATAAAACAAAAAAACAAAGAGGGTGAATATAGCTTACTTCCAGAAGAAAAACGTCAGGAAAGAGTTCAAAAAGCAAAAGATAGAATTAAGGAGTTTTGCAACTAGCACAACTCCACTTTTGATTTCCGGAACCACCCCGCGCTGCCTTAATCTTAAATGAAAAATATTTAAACGAACTTCCTTGCTAACCATATCGTTGCCAGCACACTAAGCAAAAACCCGACCCAAAGGTAAACCTCACTCACCGTAGACGGATAAATATCTGGACGAAACACTCTGGTTACACCGGGAATACTGGGCAAATCTCCACTCCCCTTCCCCACGACCAACTGGGCTTTCATGCCCTTTTCCATGTGCTGAGCAACATCACAGTGAACCAGATAGGTTTTATTATCACTTGGCACTATAAAGGTACCGGTTTTAGTCGCCCCACCCGCTGCCTCAAGATGAAACATCCCCTGAGGGTAAAGGTATTTAGGTAATTGATGCACCATCCATTGGTGACGAACCTTATCATTATTAGTAAAAGTGACATTAATTTTACTACAGGGCTCAACCTTGAATTCATGCTCACTCATGCCAAAGATAGTGCCAGGAAAGGGCTTGGCGTATTCAACACCGGCTTCAACTTCTAAAAAATATTCTTTAGATATGCTTTTGCAATCTTTGGGCAAAGTACTGTCATTGGAATTCATCACCATGCCCTCATCATCCAGGGTCATATTATGATCACCGTGCATTGAATGATCCATACCTCCATGCATTGAATGGTCCATTTCAGTTGATTCCATTTTTGAATGATCCATTTTTGAATGATCCATACTTGAATGATCCATTTCAGAAGAGTCCATGCTTGAATGATCCATTCCTGAGTGATCCATTTCAGAAGAGCCCATGCTTGAATGGTCCATTCCTGAGTGATCTATTTCAGATTTTTTGGGATCAATAACCTTGTTAGCAGATTGCTCTTCCGCAAATGAAAAACCACTAGCCGTACCGATAGCTATCAGAACACATAGAATCAAACCGAAGGAGTGCTTAATACCATTCATTTAACTCTCCTCTTAGTAATCACTACGAAAAACCGCTAAAAGAAAAACCAGAGACAAACCCAATAAAATTCCCATAAAAATGTATTTCCAAATAGAAGTTTCCGTTGGTTCAACTTCAGCAAAAAGTTTATCTACATCAAAATCGACCCATACCGGAATTTCTCTCTGGAAAAACTCCGGGGTGAAAAACTTCTGCCAATCAACACCCTGTTTTTTCGGAAGACCATTATCATTGAGGAAAGATTCGTAGACAATTGCAGTAATCCCACCTCCAGGATGCATACCATCCGTAGTAACGCCTTTTTCATCGTGATCATGCATAACCCATATGCCTTCACCATAGTTATTAAGGCCATCATTGGTGGTATTTAACTCCATATCAACCCGCTGTGCAGCACTGATGGACACAACGTCACGTTGTATTTGCGCTACAGGGTTGTGCTCAACGCCATCGTAGTGGGTCAATTTTACTTTATGTCCATGCATGTGCAGGGAAACCAGATGATCACTGGCATTGGTTACTCTGAGTTTATATTTTTCATCAGGCTCAACCACAATAATTGATTCAGGAATAGTATAGGGAAAAGATTTCCCATTGAGCATGTAGTAATCACTGGTCGCATCAGTAATATCATAATTACGATTCATTTCTTTGGCGATTAACCGTGGATCATTATATTTACCAACAATTTCATTTAACTGTTTATCAATAGCCTGATATTGAAGATCGTATTCTTCAGCATAATCTTCTTTAATTGCAACTGAAGGTGATCGGACATGACCGGCACCAATATTAATAGACTGAACCCAATTATTGGGCCGGTTCTCTTCAATTACAAACATACCCAGCAAACCCATTAAAATATGAGTATGGGGTTGCACATGACAATGATACATCATGCTGCCAGGTTGACGTGGCTGGAACTCATAGGTGCGCTGATCACCTGGCATAATGGGCACTTCGGATACCTGAGGCACGCCATCATTGCCCTCACCATTTTCATCAAGAAAAGGATGATCCACGCCATGAAAATGAATGGTATGGGGTAAATAATGGGTATTTTCCAAAGTGATTTTTACTTTATCGCCCTGCTCCACCCTGATGGCCGGTGAAGGTGCTCGCAGCATATTATTTGCGTAAGTAGATTCAAAATTTTCTGTAGACATGCCAAACGTTTTTGGTGCGAATACCCAAAACCCAGGTTGTACTCCAGCAGCAATGTCATAGGCCGTCACCGGATCTGTTCGATCAGGAGAAGCGCCATTTAATTCAATAACCTCAAGTCTAATATGAATTTCATCCGGATCACCATCACCATCCAGATCCTTTCCTTTCACTACCGAATCAGGCGTAAATTTGGAATTCATTAAGGTCATATGGGAAACATTGTTGGTTCCCTTAACGGATGCGGCTACTGCATAAGGGTTATCAGGCTTACAAACTTTAGATTCGCCAACACTAACCCCGTCAATTACTTGAGCAGGTCGCCAGCCCTGATGATCGGGGGGACAAGGGTTTTCAATTAAATCGGGTACAATGGTTTCAATTGGAGCAGGAAGCTGAGTAAAACTTTGGGCACCAAACCATTCGTATAATTTTAAACGAAGGGGTTCAGGATAGTATTGCGAAGGTAACAGTAAAAAGAACGCCGAAAAGGCAAGAAGGGAAAGAACTATTAAAACCAACTTTTTCATGAGGTATAAGCCTTGATAAAACTTTGATTAGCCAAAAACAAGATACCACCCACCAAAACCTGAAAATCAACATCATAAACCCAGGCTTGGATAATATTTCAATCAGATAAAAATACTCCTAATCCTTACCTACAAACTAAAACTAATTTCAACGTCAACATAAATCAGGCCCCCTATTCTGAGGCCTGATTTATTATTTAAGCAGCAGCCTCTTCTTCAGCCATTTTATGCTTTCTAAGGAAAAACAAAAATACTGCTCCCGAAATTACAATAATCATCAAGAAAACCGAAACATAACGCATGTAGTTCATCAGCCCTACCTGAAATGGAAATACAGAAGTATACTCTCTGCCACTGTCCGGGTGTATTGATTTAATTATGCCTATATAACGGCCTTTTTCCGTAAATTTATATTCCGCATTGATCGTTCCCCTGGGATATAAAATTCCTTCCTGGTAAAAAATAGTCGCATTTTCGATATCCTGAGCAGAACCCAAATCTTCCAGAACGGCTTTATTTCCGATCTCATTCACATCCTTAATAACTCTAAAATCCGTAGTCATGGTACGCAAATCATCACTAATGAAATCAAGAACAAATATTGCACTCCCAACCACCGGAATATCTTCACAAAACTCCTGAGTTGCGCGAGCTTCCGGTTGGTAACCTGTAAAATGAGCCTTATAAGGGCCTATTCTGGCGATACACACATCATCATCCACTGATACACCCCCATGGGACCAGGCCTGACTGGTAAAGAGGCATGAAAACATCAATAGGAGAAGAGAAAAAGTAGATACAGCTTTGCTGCTAGGATTTTTGTATGACATAAGACTCACATAAAATTATTTATTATTTTAAATTGTAATATAAACCTAAATTATAAAGGCGCAAATTACAAATTCAATTTTTTATCATAGTATGTTAACAACAGGTATAATAGCAACGCCCTATCAAATAAGGCGTTGCTTTTATTCATATTATCTGAATGCCGGGAACATAGGTCCACCAACCTCATTAAGATGACGCTTTCCATCCTCATCAAAAATTTTCAGCATTGCCGCAAATCGGCTATCCGGATCATAAATAAGACTGGTAAGACGATACGTTTCCCAAATGGCATCATCTGCATACATAGTTACATGAGATGTTTCACCAGGTTGCACCAAACCATGTCCATCAGAACCACCCGTGACTGTTAGACCTTCACTTGCGATAAGGTCTTGTTTATCTTCAGGTTGAATATCACCCATCACATCGTGGTTAATAAAACGGATATTGGCCGTTAAGAACTCACCGACTCTCACAGGTTTTTCAGAATTGTTGGTCATGTTCACATCAATTTTAAAACTCCTGCCAGGAATTCTGTAACGAGCTTCAATAAGTTCAATATCAATATCAGATGGAACTTCAAGACCTTCAACAGCCACTTTACCCGTTTGCAGCGTTGTAGTGATTGGATAGGCATATTGCCCCCAAAAATAACCACCCGCGACGGCCAACAGTGTGAACAGGAAGAAGCAGAAAGCGACTATCTGATCCCCTAAATTAATAACTGAATCAGGATCTTCACCACTTTCAGTTAATTCACCAATTTTAATAAAGCGGGGCATTAGTAAAGGAGAGTAACGAACAAACCAATATAAAACCCATGCCAGGCCAATAACAGCCCAGAAAACATTTAACCAGACAGCCTCACTATAACCAACAGTTTCCATGTCTATGACTTCGCCCGTTAAAGCCGTCACCTTGTTTTCAAAATCAGCAGGATCGCCCACTATTTCTACCCATTTTCCGGGCCCAATGATAGGTCCGGCATCTGCCACACTAACAACGGGATGAACATGAACAGGCCCTGGCGTTCTCGCTTTCAGGATAATTTCAAACTCATACATTTTTCCATGTTCAAAAGCAGACGAACGAATCATCGGCACGCCATTAACAGTTGAGTGAAGTCGAACAAACATCGGACCCGGCACACCAATATTCATGTAAGCCATATCCGCTATATCAGCCATGTGTTCAGGCCACCATTCCGATGGAATGAATTTCCCTTTGATGGTTAAATTTTCCCCGATCTTAACTTCTCTTGGATAAATCTCAAGATCTAACCAATTCAGAGTACGCATCCGCAAACCTGCTTGCTGAGCTCTTTCGCCATGAGCTAAAACAAGATCACTGTATACAGTCGTACATAACAGAAGCACTGCCAAAAAAGCTGGCTTAAAAGCACGTATTTTTATATTCATAACACTAACCAAATTATCAATTTATTATTTACAGCAACCTGAACACGTAAGCTCTAACCCAACGTTGTACAATCCTTAAGTTGCTGAACAAACTTCAAAAAAATATTTCAAAAATTAAATGATTTTTGATACCCAGCGAGGCTTGCCAATCAACGAGCCAATCCAGGTCCAAAGATACCACCATAAAATTGTTACAAATCCGGCAAACACTGCGGTTAACGGGGTAACCGCCTCGCCAAAGGTTCTAAGGGTGGATTCTTCAATAATACGTACATATTCAGGAATGGCTGTTCTAATGTATTGAAAACCCATTAAATCAGCAACGGTCACCATAGTACCATCATATTCGATAGGTACTCGCATAGGTGCCATCATTGGCCAGTTAAGTGGATATATAATTAATGCAAACAAAAATGCCCCAATGGCACCGGTCAGGAAATAACTCCGCGTCACCAACATAACAGTATCAATGACAATACCCATGGCAATATAGGTAGATGGTGCAACAAAATTCATTGGAAAGCCGGCAAACATGTGGAAGTTAAAATACCGACTTACCCAGGCTGCAAACATTAATCCCATGATGGACATAGTGCCTGCCAGAGGAAGTCGAAATCGTTCCCAGAAGAAATAACCAAACACAGCAGGAAGAATTGCTAAAGAAAGTGGTGTTACCAATGGCCACCATCGACGATCTCGCCAGTCTGCCCAGTAATCCCAGTCACCGACAGTCAGTGCAAATTGAAAACTGAACACTGCACCTAATAGAAAAATCAAAAAAGGCCCAAGAGCATAATCAATACTCTTAAAAGTCTGCAATTGTTCTTCATAGGTTTTTACAGCTGAGCCAACTTCACGTTCGGCGTCCGGATCAGCGTTTTTATCGCCCAAATATATACTCATAAATACCACCAAGTTAAAGGTCTAAGTCAAACTTAGCTCCCAACCAATTTGAAATATCAGCTGAAAACTGTCTTCTTTTTAATACTTTTTAATACTATAGAACAAAACAATGCTCTATTTTATCGCCGACTATGTCAAGCAAAGCCAGAAGCTCCCTTGATTTAAATCAAGTTCCCGATCTGCTAAATTTCAATTCCCGTATTTAAAAACCACCAAACCCAAGCTTAATATCACAACAAGCTTGCGAAGGAGTTCAACACCCAAAAGACTAGGCAGCCCAGCCCTGTCTCGCCAGGCCAGCCTGAATTGAAATGTTAGATTGCATGTTAAAGATTCCTAACCATCTATACTATTTATAGTAATACTATTTATAGTAATTTTTTTGGCCATAACAATCGCCCATACTTGATACACAGCCATGTTTTAGTTTAGCCAACATAGCAAAGACTTCAAAACAACCTAAATCACATGTCCCTCAAAATTGTGGCTATAGTATAAAGGATTTCTTCCTTAAAAGAAGTAGAATAGCGAAATTATATTATTATTATTATTTTTAACCGACTATAACCCACTGTTTCAAATAGATTTATTAACATAAGCCTTAAACGGTAGGATTATTAAAACTTTTGTTCTCGCCAGGACAAAAGTTTTTCATTGCCCTGACACCCAGCAAGCCCTGTTAATAAGTACTTGCTATTTTAGAATAGGATACACCCTCCCACGAAACATAAATTAAAGATCTACAAGGCCAGAGATCCACGTCCAAAAAAGTGCGCAAACATTTCTGGCCAAATCATCCCATAGCTAATGAAACTTTCTTGGCCAACACCGGCAATACTTTTATTTCAACTACGGCTTTAAATCTTGATACCCGTGCAGCATAAAATTATGCAGCACCTGAAACACCCTGCTAAAAACCCACAGAAAAAACAAAAGAGTTTTCAAGCTAAAAAATGCAGTTGGTCACGAAAGCCCATACACCAACAGTAAGCACTTCAGGTTTAGTTAGTTCAAAGGCACTCTTAATCCCGGGACAAGCTCAAAAAACAAATTGCTAAATATTGTCAGTTACACTTTGTTACACAGTACACTATTTTCAAGAAGCGAAGCCACTTTATTTTGCATCAATATCCATACAATTTTGTCTTCTCTTAACAAGGTACAATAATAATTACATTCATTCCAAGCAAAAAACCCCCAGGCAAACTGGGGGTTTTTTGCTTAAAGACTTATAAAGACGCTTTTAAAACCAGGGAACCCTACACCAAGGTAGAAGTATAAAGCTCAAAAAACAACTACAACCGACTCAGTTATCGTCAAAATTCTCCTATGAATTTCAAAAATTTTGTACGGGTGCTACTAGCCCGGATATTTCATCCGAAACTGGACGTGTTAATCATAAATAAATTATATAGGCATTAGCAGCCAATACGATTTCGGCATTTATTCTTTTACTAAAAACCCCACTGTACTACTCATATTTCATTCCTGCTTATTATTAAACTAATACTACTTAATAACCCACTTAAGAAACGTCTATTTGAAAGCCCACACCAATGACCTCTTCAGCTATCAAAACAAAATTCTGATCCTTTCCTATTCCTTCAAATTATTGAATCTGAAAAAACAAAACGCCCAACAAACATCGTTGGGCGCAACTAAGTCAAGACTTTTTCGGTTTTATGTGCCGAAATTACCATCAATTCTATTGTTAGTTTGTTAAGATTTCCTCAGATTCTTGCTTATAAACGACACGGGTTAGCTTAGCCACTCGCCCCAACATTTGAACAATAAACCCACCTATACCAAACACAGCCCAGCCCAGGGTTACAAACCCCCAGTGAATTGGCGCGGCAAACAATTCTTCAGCATAAAAGAAAGTGTGACCCCACTCATTAAAACCAAGATTTGGCATAATCAGGAAAAAGCCACCAAGCAATAAGGCAAAATTGAATGAAACCCGGTTGCGAAAATCTGGCATGCGGGTGTGAACCCATAAGAAGCCAATCGCACCGGCCGCCAAGACAGCGGGTATAGCAAAATAAAACAGACCAATATGAGTTGGGGTGAAATCAGTATCCCTGATAGTTACCTGATGCCAGGCAGCATCAGACTCCATAAACAGCATGGCACCTATTGGAGCCAGTACACCCGCACCACCTAGCACGGATATTATCATTAAATACCATTTCAACTCATCATGTGGTGTCATGGTAACTTCTTCAGGTCTGGTAAACCACACATAGGCGCAACCAATAGCACCAAGTATGGGTATCAGTGTCATTTGAGTGTAAAACAGGCTCATCCAGTAAGTAGCAAATTCAGGCTCAAAATAGTCGAGCCCCATGGAAAAAGAATATTCATTTTGGTACCAACGGTATGCACTAATAACTACCCCACCCACCAGCAAGGCAATCAAACTTGTTTTCCAACTAACTTTAGCAACTTCTTCGTTAGACTCTCTTCCAGATAGATTGTCTGATAATTCCTCGGCGGTTATAGCCATATCGCAACTCCAATAATTTTTATTTTATATTTTATAGGTCAGGTGAATTTATCAGCTGTTATACAACTACCGTACAGCGCTATCCCACAGTTAAAACAATTGACTCACCCGCTTTATAATTTTTTTCAACAGCTTAATTTCAACCCCTACCATAGCGAAAATACACTTTTATTGACCCAGGTTATAATAGCTGCTGATGTGACTCTATCATTTCTAATCAGCAAGTCAAGCTCTTGAAATAATTCGAATATAAAAAACACCATGATGGCCAGCTCAATTTCCTTGTCTAATTAATATTTATTTCTATAATATTCAACCTGTTAGAACAATATTTCAATTATATATTTTTGAAATCCCTAATAGAAAATTTGTTTTATAAGATTTCACGACACTTCTAGGATAGATTTTTCATATTAAACCTAAAAATAAGCAAACAATTAAAAAGCCACGCCTCCATTTCCGGTGGCGTGGCTTATAAAGTGCGGGAATTTAAATTCAAACCACGCCTTAAAAGAAGCTTTTATCCTAGTTCAAATCTGAATTGACACACGACTCAGACCTGAATCGTCGCAAGCCCTTATCAGGCATCTACCAATTGTTCATCCTTGATTATTCTGGTTAATTTTGCCATTCGACTTAAAATTTGAACAATTAATCCGCCAATGGCAAATGTTGCCCAACCCAAGGTTACAAAGCCCCAGTGGATAGGTGCGGCAAACAATTCTTCAGCGTAAAAGAAAGTATGTCCCCACTCATTGAATCCCAAATTAGGCATAATCATCGCACCGCCGGCAAGTGCAAAGGCCAAATTAAATGAAACACGATTACGGAAGTCGGGCATACGGGTATGAACCCACAAAAAACCTACAACTCCACCTGCCAGCCCCGCTGGAATCAACCCGTAAAACAGGAGAATATGGGTTGGTGTAAAATCAGTATCACGAATGGTTACCTGGTGCCACGCGGCATCTGCTTCCACAAATAAGTTTGCAGCTACTGGAGCAAGAACACCAAAACCGGCTATACCGGTTAACAATGCCATGTAACACTTTAACTCTTGATGAGCGGTCATGGTGACCTCATCAGGTCTGGTAAACCAAACCCAGGCAGCGCCTACGGTGCCGCCTACGATAATCAATGTAAGTTCTATATAAAGAAAACTCATCCAATAGGTGGCAAATTCTGGCTCAAAATAATCCAGGCCATACTCAAATGAATATACCTGCTGGTACCATCGCAAGGCACCTATAACCGCCACCCCAATCAGGAGAATTAATCCGGACATATACCAGTTAATTTTTGGTGTCGCCTCTTCACTTTCAATCTGATCCACAGCCTTAATGGAAGTCGCTACTGTTGACATATCATCTCTCCTACTACCTTAATATTCTTATTAATCAATATGTTACTAGTTTGATATTTATTTGAATCGTGCCATTATCCTAGAAAAAAACCCAAATCGATAGCCTTTTTCTTATCACTAATTTGCATAATAACATAACCATTAGCTATTAGCTATTAGCTATTAGCTATAAACAAGGCTCTACTAAATGACATACCTTAGGTTTAGCATGAGTAATGTTAAAAAAAAAGCCACATTCCCCAAAAAGGTGATGTGGCTAAAGTAGGAATTTTGTCAGTTTTTAATATCAAACAGTCAACGCTGGAGTAAAACTTCTAGCAATAGTTACTTGTCTAACCAAAAGTGGGCAGCTTAAAAAAACTGCCCACTACCACGCTGCCACTTTTATTATGCTGGAAGTTTTTCTTCACTTATTAGTCTTGTTAATTTAACAATCCTGCTAAGAACTTGAATAATCAAGCCGCCAATGGCAAACACCGCCCAGCCAAGCGTTACAAAGCCCCAATGTATAGGTGCAGCAAACAATTCTTCAGCGTAAAAGAAAGTATGACCCCATTCATTGAAGCCCAGATTAGGCATAATCATTATGCCGCCTGCAAGCGCAAAGGCCAGGTTAAATGAAACACGATTACGAAAATCGGGCATGCGAGTATGGATCCACAGGAAACCTACCGCACCGGCCGCTAATGCCGCAGGAATGATGCCATAAAAAAGCACAATATGAGTCGGTGTAAAATCGGTATCGCGGATCGTTACCTGATGCCAGGCGGCATCCGCTTCCACAAACAGGTTAATTGCTACAGGAGCCAAAATACCTCCACCAGCCAATCCCGTTAACAAGCCCATATAACACTTTAATTCCTGATGAGGCGTCATGTTAACCTCTGCGGGACGGGTAAACCAAACCCAGACCACACCTACAAACCCCAGCACAGTAATCAAGACCAGTTCAATATAGAGAAAACTCATCCAATAAGTAGCAAATTCCGGCTCAAAATAATCAAGTCCGTACTCGAATGAATACACCTGCTGATACCAACGCAGAAAGACTATCACTCCCGTACCTAAGACCAATATTACACCCGCCGTAAACCAATTGATTTTTGGCAATCCCTCCGAAGCATCTTTCACTCCCTGAGTCGTATTTTTAATTGTACTTGCTGTAGTCGACATGATTTTTACTCCCACTAAAAAATTATAATTCAAAATTCGTTAACTCCGAATGCAAGCACCTTGCCCTTAGACGGCCTTCGCATTTTCCCGAGCTGAACCAAACCTCTTCGCGTACGACGTCTGAATCCACCGAATTTTTTCACTTACCAGATTTACACCTTTAACTAACTATCTGATTCCATTCCCCTAATGTGTACACCCAAGCTCATTCTAGAATAGTCACTTAATGTAAATATTGATGCTGATCAACATTACCTCCTAACCTGGGCAATAACTCATTGTTTTTTTGAAAATAATTTGTTCTTAAGGGGCTATTTAATTCTCACTCAATCTAAGGAATTACCATTTTTAGAAAATAATTCATTATTTCGTAGGATAAAATGAACATGGAAAAGGCAAAAAAAACCTGGATCAATCCAGGTAAAGAA
>Ga0209345_10003455_pt1 | contig 16275 bp, 12 predicted proteins | sample Cruoilmetagenom7_FD_187294 | JGI IMG/M metagenome (GOLD analysis project Ga0209345, IMG submission 187294) | Oil polluted marine microbial communities from Coal Oil Point, Santa Barbara, California, USA - Sample 7 (SPAdes) (version 2) | ecosystem: Environmental > Aquatic > Marine > Oil seeps ... | reverse complement strand
AAGGTTCGTCAAAGATCATTCAAGTCATATTCTGACCAACTGCACAGGTCGAAAATTTTGAAACTCATTTGAATTATGCCTTTAAGCCATTGTAGGGGGTGCTATTCGGTTACTTCTTTGCCCGTTCCAAAGGGCAAGGAGGAGAGAAAGTAAAAACGAATTTTTTAAAAGGAGGGAACAATGGGAGCAAAATTTCGTTATTTTGAGGAGTACGAAGTCGGTCAGGAAGGTGAAACTTGGAGCCGAACTATCGGTGAAGCTGACATCAACACTTTCGCTTATATTACCGGCGATTATGCCATGGAACATCTGGATCGTCACCAGGCTGCCAAGAGCCCATACGGCGATAGGGTCGCTCACGGTCTGCTCGGCGCCAGCCTTGTGGTGGGAATGACATCTTTGGTTTCTCCGCAAGTAGTCGGAAGGGGTGTGCCGGAAGCATATCTTTGTGGTTTTGAAATAAGCTATCGCGGGGCAATTAAGACCGGGGATACCATCAAAATCAAATGGCGAGTGGCAGAGAAAGCAGACGATCTCGCTCAAACCGGTTTCGGGTTGGTTAAGACAGCCTTCAATGTTGTCAATCAGGATGGGAAATCAGTATACGAGGGGGGGCTTTCGACTAAGATCAGGAAAGAAACGGCTGGAGAAGAGAGGTTGTCCCTAAAGTCCGGGACACCTTGGGAATTTAAGGAGTTTATCCTCGAGCCGGACAGGTTTTACTACATGGAGGATTTTGATATAGGCACAGGGCAAGTGAGCGGCGGACGAACTATTACCGAGGCGGATGTAGTGAACTTTGCCGGGCTCACTGGCGACTACAATCCGCTATATGTCGATATCGAGTTTGCAAAAGATAATGTATTTGGGGAAAGGATCGCTCCTCCCATGCTGGTCTGGAACGTTGCTATGGGGCTTTGGATGCGGGACGGGGACTTCATGCGGACGAAGGTGGCCCCAGAGGCTGCTACCTGGGCCGGGCATCTGGGTGACGGCGCCTCTTTTCTTGCCCCAATTAAGATCGGGGATACCATCCGCTGTCTGTGGAGAATGGAATCTGCCAGGACATCTAAGAGCAAACCGGAATTGGGCATTATGAGGGTAGGTCTTCAGATCATCAACCAAAGAGATGACGTTGTCGAGGAAGGATATATAATGTTAACACGTGGCGCTAAGGGGCCGGCGAAATAGAGCCCGGAAATGGAGGAGAGCCAAGAAGAGCCAAGAAGAGACCGACAAAAAAGGAAACTGAAGATGGGTTTCAAGACCGTATTTACGATTTCTTTTTCTTATCCTGGAATACCTCACGATGAAAATGCGTATAAGCATAAAGGGATAGATTTCTTCAAAATCCGGTGCAACACAGAGGAAGAAATTATTGATGCAACGTTAGATGCTGATGCTGTAATAACAGGCCTCCAACCTTTTGGCAGACAAGTAATTGAGAAATTGACAAAATGTAAGCTGATTCACTGTTTAGGTATTGGATACGACGGTATAGATGTTAAAGCAGCTACTGAAGGTGGTGTTTGTGTTTCCACACCGGCAGATTACTGTCTTGAAGAGGTGGCTGACCATACTATGGCTCTTATCCTCGCTTGCGCCAGAAAACTTGTGCGCTTGGACAATGCAGTTAGGGCCGGAAAATGGGATTCAGCCGAAAAGCAGGAGATCCGTAAAGAATTATGGCCTCCCATGTTCAAGCTGAGAGGACAGACATTAGGTCTTATTGGTTTTGGTAACATTCCCCGTACCCTGGTTCCTAAAGCAAAAGGCTTTGGCCTAAGGATAATCGCCTACAGTCCGCATGTGGATCTGGAAACAGCCAAGGAATACGGAGTAGAGTTGGTAGAACTAGGTTACTTGCTCAGGAAATCAGATTATGTTTCATGTCATACAGCCCTCACTCCACAAACAAAGCATCTCCTCGGCCTCAAAGAATTGAGGAATATGAAGCCGACTGCCTATCTTATCAATACCGCCCGAGGCGGTATTGTCGATGAGAAAGCATTACACACTGCCCTATCTAGGGGTTACATCGCTGGGGCTGGATTGGACGTATTGGAGAAAGAGTCGGCTGCCATTGACCATCCTTTGCTTCAATTTGACAATGTTATCCTGACTGCCCATTCTGCTCATTACTCGGAGAATTCCTCTTTAGATATAAGGCGCCGACCTTTTGAAGAGATCTCCCGTATTATTGATCGGAAGTGGCCTTGCTGTCTTCTGAATCCAGAGGTTAAGGGTAAATTTATCGCAAAATGGGGTGAGATGAATACGGAGGACAAGGGATGAGAACCGCTTTAGAGGGTGTAAGGGTGCTGGATTTAAGCGAACGTTTAGCCGGTCCTTTTGCTTCAACGATCTTAGGTGATTTTGGAGCAGAGGTAATCAAGATATCTCCTTTGAAGAGAGTAAAAGAAGAACCATTGATTACACCTCTTTTGGGTCAAGATTGCTACTATTTCAGTGTGAATAGAGATAAGAAAAGCATCCTGCTCAATCTAAAAGATCTTGAAGGGAAGGAAATATTCTATGAAATGGTCAGGAAGTCGCATGTGGTAATAAATAATTTCCGTCCTGGGGTCGTTGAGAAACTTGGAATCGATTATCCTACATTAAGTCGCATTAACTCAAAGATAATCTGTTGTTCCATAACAGGATTCGGTTCCTCCGGGCCTTATGCCCTTCGACCATCCTATGATGGGGTTATTCAAGCCTTAAGCGGTATTATGAGCATAACAGGTGAAACCGGAGGAAGGCCGGCCGTAGTGGGTATTCCTATCAGCGACTTTTCCGCCCCTTTATTTGCTGCCCAAGCTATTTTAGCCGCACTCTTTGATGTTCAAAGAACAGGTCAGGGGCAAAATATAGAGACTTCTTTGCTAGCCTCCACAATCAGCCTTCTCCAGATCCAAGCTGCCGATTACTTCACTACGGGTGACATACCGGGACCAGCAGGATCAGGAGAGAGTGTCCTAAAAGGTGTAATCCACTACGGGGCCTTCAAAACCAAAGATGGCTATATCTTCCTGGCAGCGCACCGAAGCTTTGAGAAATTCTGCAAAGCCATAGGCAGAGAGGATTTAATAACTGATCCGCGATTCAATTCACGGGCAAAGAGAAGAGAGAAGATGGAAGAACTCAATTCAATAGCAGAAGAGATTCTGGAAACCAAGGAAACAAAAGAATGGTGCAAGATATTTGATAATGGAGACGTTCCTTATTCCCCAATAAATACTTTTGAAAAGGTATTTTCAGATCCTCAAGTAATCCATTTGGGCATAAGAACCACTCAAGAAAAGCTTGGGCAAAGAATTGATATTATAGGGAGTCCTATAAAGATGAGGGGAGTGAGGAAAGAATTAGAACCGGCTGCTTTGCCAGGGGAGAGCACTGAAGAGATATTGACCAATATTTTAAATTATAATGAAGGGGAAATTGAGAGACTGAGGGGTAAAGGAATAATTTAGTTAAATTTCAAGTCTGAATCTGACGTGTCTGCGTGCTACGCACAGGCAGGCGCAGAGATTGCGGAGAATAGACATTTATGGATGGTTGTTATTAGGTGCTAGGTATTGGTTTATTGAAATTTTTCAAATAGATACCTGACACTCAAAGCCTATAGTTTACGAAAGGATATAGACGATGGTTTCTAATGAAAGGAAGTATTGGGATCCCAAGATCGAGACTATGCCTAGGGATCAATTGAGAGAGCTTCAAGGGGAAAGGTTGCGAAAGCAAACACGGTATGTTTATGAAAGGTCGGCTTTTTTCAGGGAACTTTACCAAAAGGCAGGTATACAACCAGAAGATATTAAGGGGATTGACGATCTGAAGAGGTTGCCGATAATAGCTAAAGACGATCTGCGGGCGTTTAGGGCTGAGACCGGTGATATCTTCTCGGGTTGTCTTTGCACCCCTCTTGAGAACCTGGTCAAGACCCACAGAAGTACCGGGACTAGCGGCCTTTCCAACATATTTGGCTTAACCCAAGGGGATTTCGATTTGGCAGTCGATACCTTTGCCCGAGGTATGTATCAACTAGGCATGAGGGAGGGGGATACTGTGAATTGTCCCACAGAAACGATGCTCGGTTGGCATGGGGGTGGCCCTACAATAGCTGGAGGGTTACGGAAGATTGGTTGTAGCGTGCTCGCAACCTGCCAGAATGTCTTTAACGTAGCGCCCGATCTATTTGAGATGCTTCGCGGGGCGGATATAAGTATCTCTTTCGTCTATCATCCTGAGGAGGAAATCAAATATATCAGGGAGAAGAGTATCATACCGAAAGAGGTATTCCCGAACCTTAGGTTCGTCAATTCGTGGTCTTTGCTCTCAGATTCCCGTCGCGCGATTATGGAAAAGACTTGGGGTGTTCCGGTCAGGAACTGTGCTGGAAGTGGGGATCAATACTTCTGTGCCCCGGAGTGTGAATGTTCCGTGCCTTACCATCATTTCATGGAGGATCGTTGCCTTGTTGAGGTTTTAGACCCGCATACTTGGAAGCCGGTTGCTCCGGGAGAGCCTGGAGAACTGGTTGTCAGCAATTTGTGGGCAGAGGCGACCCCATATTTGAGATACAGGATGGAGGATGTGGTAGTTTATGATCCGGAGCCTTGCCCCTGCGGGAATACCCATATTAGGGTTAAATACCTTGGCAGGTTTGCATGGAGCGCCAATATCAAGGGGAAATTGATCTTCACCGATGATGTGGAGGATCTCCTCTGGCGATATTCAGAGATAGAGATGGCTCCTTATCAGATCGTTCGGATGGAGAAACAACCTCAGGACACCTTGATCGTCAGGGTAGCCGCTGACAAGGACAAGATAGAAGATCTAGAAGGTCTTAGGTTGAAACTAACCGTGGAGATGGAAAGGGAATTGGGTATACCAGCGGAGATAGAATACATCGGGACTGGAGAGACGATTGCCGGTGAAATGAAGTTCCAGAGAATCTTGGAACGGAAGGGATAGGAGAAAGGAAGGCAAACACCCTGAATATGTGTTTCCCGAAATTCTCAATGTCGTTCATAAAAGTGCTTCTGTGAGCTACGGATCTTCAGATATTAAATTTCACAAGGCCAGAGGGAGGAATTTTAGTACATCGTCGAGGATTCCTACCGATAATGCCGTGAAAATTTAATATCTGGAAACCCATAGTTTATGAAAGGAGATAGACGATGGTTTCTAATGAAAGAAAGTATTGGGACCCCAAGATCGAGACTATGCCTAGGGATCAATTAAGAGAGCTTCAAGGGGAAAGGTTGCGAAAGCAAACACGGTATGTTTATGAAAAGTCGGCTTTTTTCAGGGAACTTTACCAAAAGGCAGGTATACAACCAGAAGATATTAAGGGGATTGACGACCTGAAGAGGTTGCCGATAGTAGCGAAAGACGATCTGCGGGCGTTTCTAGCCAGTAGCGGTGATATCTTCTCGGGTTGTCTCTGTACTCCTATTGGGGAACTGGTTAAGACGCACAGAAGTACCGGGACTACGGGTCTTTCTAATATATTTGGCCTGACACAGAGGGACCATGATACGGTAACCGACGCCTTTGCCCGGGGTATGTATCAGCTTGGTGTAAGGGAAGGAGATACCGTGAATTGTCCGGCAGAAACTGTGATAGGCTGGCATGGTTGGTCCATGAACACATCAGGTATGCGGAGACTGGGCTGTAAAACCCTCGCAACATGTCAGAACATCTTTGACTTAGCCCCCGATCTTTTTAATATGCTTCGCGGAGCGGATATAATGGTATCTCTAATCTATCATCCTGAAGAGGAGATCAAGTATATAAGAGAGAACAATATTACACCGAAGGAGGTATTCCCAAACCTCAAGTTCGTCTACTCCGGGGCCTTGCTCTCAAATTCCCGTCGCGCGATCATGGAAAGGACCTGGGGGGTTCCATTAAAGAACTGTGCCGGAAGCGGGGATCAATATTTCATCTCTCCGGAGTGTGACTATTCGGCCCCTTACCTTCATTTCATGGAAGATCTATGTCTCGTTGAGGTGTTAGACCCGGAAACTTGGAAGCCGGTTGCTCCGGGAGAGCCTGGAGAGTTGGTTGTCAGCAACCTGTGGGCCGAGGCTACCCCTTATCTGCGATACAGGATGGAGGATGTGGTAGTTTATGATCCGGAACCTTGCCCCTGCGGGAATACCCATATTAGGGTTAAATACCTTGGTAGGTTTGCATGGAGCGCCAATGTCAAGGGGAAATTGATCTTCACCGATGATGTGGAGAATGTCCTCTGGCGAGATCCAGGGATAGAGTTGGCGCCTTATCAGATCGTAAGGACAGAGAAACAGCCACAGGAGACATTAATCGTCAGGGTGGCTGTTGATAGGGACAAGACAGAGAATATAGAAGCCCTGAGTTTGAAACTCGTCAGGGACTTGGAAAGGGAATTTAGTGTACCTGCGCAGATAGAATATATCGGGCCTGAAGAGATAGTTGCCGGGGAAATAAAATTTCAAAGGCTTGTGGAACGGAAGGAGTAGCATGGTTAAAGACCCAGCCGGATTTTAGGTCAGAGGAGGAAAAGATGGAACTTTATGATTATACCATTTACAGTGTCATAAAGCGTAATGCCAGGGTATACGGAAACAGAGTAGCCTGGATATCCGGAGATCAGAGCATAACGCATGGTGAATTACGGGAAAATGTTGATCGATTGGCCAGAGGTCTAATAGGTCTAGGTTTGAAAAAAGGAGACCGTATCGGTGTCTTGGCTCAGAATTGCTTGGAGTTTATATATCTGTTTGGAGCAGCGGCAAAAATAGGCGCCATTATGTTACCTATCAACTGGCGTCTGAAGGCTGAGGAGGTCGAATACATAATCTCAGATGGTTCTCCCAAGGTTGTCTTTGTGGGGTCTGATTACCAGGATATGCTGAATCAGATGATTCCCAACTTTGCTTTTGTCGAGCAGTACTATGCGATCGGACAAGCCGAGGGAGATCTGGCATCCTTCTATGATTTGATGGATAGTAGTATTGTTAGCCCCAAGCTGCCCGTCCATTCCGATGACGCATATGTTATCATTCACACGGCTGCTGTAAGCGGACGGCCTCGCGGAGCAACCTTAACTCACAGAAGTTTGATCATTGCCGATCTGCAGGCGATGTATTATTTATCTTTAACTAAAGACGATTGTAACCTTGGCATGTTGCCGTTGTTTCATTTAGCCGGGCTGACGTTTTCTTTGAATATAATGCACGCTGGGGGAGTGAACATCATCCTCCCCAAGTTTGATCCGGACCTTGCACTGAAGCATATTGAGGAAGACAAGGTAACTATTTTTGGCGAATTTCCACCTATGTTGGCAACCTTACTCGATAAGGCACAGGATGACAAACGCGATCTTTCAAGCTTGAGAGTTGTAACCGGGCTTGACCATCCGGAGACCATCAAGAGGTTCGAAGAGATGACCAATGCAACCTTTTGGGCAATGTACGGTCAGTCCGAAACATCCGGGTTTGTGAGCTTCTCCCCATACTCTGAGAGACCAGGTTCAGCCGGAATGCCCAGTCTTATGACCGAGATGGAGATTGTCGATGATTATGGAAACGTAGCAGAGACAGGAAAGCCGGGTGAGATAGTTGTCCGAGGGCCGCTTGTATTTAAGGGTTACTGGAATCTGGATAAGGAAACTGAACATACGTTCCGAGATGGGTGGCATCACACCGGTGACATGGGTCGTTTCGATGCGGACGGATATCTTTGGTACGTGGGAAGGAAATCCGAAAAAGAGCTTATTAAGCCTGGTGGGGAGAATGTTTACCCGGCGGAAGTGGAAAAGGTAATATTGCAGCACCCTTTAGTTGAAGAAGTATCGGTCATAGGGGTCCAGGATCAACAGTGGGGTGAAGCCATAAAAGCTGTGTGTGTTTTGAAAAGAGGAGAGTCCCTTAGCGAAACCGGGATAATCGAGTTTGTGGCAACGAAAATTGCCCGGTATAAGAAGCCCAAATATGTCGTTTTTGTTTCCAGCCTACCAAAAACCGAAGATGGCTCGATAGATAGGGAGAAGGTGAAAGCAGAATACGGGAAGTCCTAAGGTAGCGCCCATCCAGAAATGAGGCATTTTGGTTAGAAAGAGAAAAAGAGGGTCCGGCCAGGATAAGTGCAGTTGATCTAGGTTACCGTTCGCAGACCTGCCCCTTTATCAATCAAAACTTGTACATCGCAATTGCCCTGACATGATTTTGCTTCTTGTCCCGATTGTGCCGGTCATACTCAGATTTTCTTATGACGTTAAATATCTTTAAGGTAAGATTTTTTATGGGCTTGTACGATAAAACGATATCCCATTCATAAGCATCGGCAGATGGAGACAGAGAAGCTGTCTTATTACCGCCCAAGGTGTCTGAATCTCCGTAATGAGCATACTCTAATTTCAAGGCGGTCTTTTTCATAAACTTGTACATACATCCAATTTTAAGAGCATTCACGTCGGCCCGATAGGCATTGCGCGAAAAAATTGTGCTGGTAAAAGCGGGATCTCCGCCCCAGGGATTAAGTATTTTTCCTTTGGAACTTCCGTTATGGGCCAGCCAGGCGCCCCATTTACTCCAAGTAAACTTCGCTTGCGAGCCCCACATGGTCCCATCCCGGCCGGTATTTGCCAGCTTTTCCCCTATCTCTCTCTCATGCAACATTTGGAGTGAAAATGTGGCAGTAATCTCCTTTATTTTTTTTGTAAAATCAGCTTGAGCATAAATAATATTGAAGATATCATGGGCCAAATAATCCCAGAGTTGCAGCCTGGTGTCGGCAATACCTTCATATACCAATCCTAGCGCCGTGATACCGTTGGTTTCGTCAGTTTCGGTTTCGTCAGTTGTTCCCACCATTTTCTCGATGGGCAAAAACTCCCCTCTTTTTTCGAAATCCGGGCTCATGGGGCGGATCACAGTACCAGCGGTTCCGGTAAATTCGCCAATAAGGAACCACTCGGTGCAAGAACGGCTTCCCATGGCCATCTTGTCAATATAAGAAAGAAAAATCCGGCTGTCAGGCAAATCACTGGTAGTTAATGTATAAGCAGAATAGAGACTGGGCACCATGTTGACACGAGCGGTGGTCATGGGGGTATCGATTTTCTGCCTCCCAAACCTGATTGTGCTCTTGCTTAATGTGTATTCAACGTATGCCTCTCCCACGAAGGTCTTTTGGGAAAGGGATCTGTCTAGAAATAAACCATGTCCCAGTTTCTCCTTATCCTCATCCGTTAAACCGGTATCTCCAGTTGTATAGCAGGCAAATCCTGCTTTCAAACCCTTATAATTGTTCGTAATCAGTTTTAGCTTGCCGCCCATGGCACTTCCGCTATTAGGATCGAATCCATTGTCCTTTCCGTGGACTATATGCACTATCTTGGCATAACCGCTGATTTTAGCCTTTTTGAAAATATCATCAAGATTGTCCGAAGCTAAGATTTCGCGTGGCCCAACCATAACAACGATGTTGAACAGGATGACTCCAATAATTACCTTAACCATGTCTACTTCTCCTCTCTTAATTGTACAGACTAAACTTTACCCTTTCTCATGTCCTGAATAAACTTGTTCCGCTGAGTTTTATCATCGATTTCCGTGCTTAGCCTATTGATCAACTCATCAGTTCTTGTAAGTGGAATAGTTTTCATGTCCTCGCCCATAGCACTAATTTGATCGTTGATTAGCAACTCCGCTATCGGTCCTACTCTCTTGGCGAGATTAGCTCTTAGTGCAGCATAGAAGTCTCCATTCCCCGTCGGGAGGGTTGGGGTTATATCTTTTTTGGATGCCGGAGTGTAGCCTGCCTTAGATTCAAGATTGTAAGACTTTTTAAGCTTTCTCATGTCCTGAATGAACTTGTTCCGCTGAGTTTTATCATCGATTTCCGTGCTTAGCCTATCGATCAACTCATCGGTTCTTGTAAGTGTAATAGTGTTTATGTCCTCGCCCATAGCACTAATTTGATCGTTGATTAGCAACTCTGCTATCGGTCCAACTCTCTTGGCGAGATTAGCTCTAATTACCTCATACAGGTTGTCAACACGTTCCGGTTCTTTATTCTCTTCTTTTCCTAACCCAATCGGTATTATGAGATTCTCTGTACATTCCTTAATAATTTCAGGGCTTATAGTTTCTGCTTCTGCACCATATCCCGTTACCAGAGCCAGATCACATATGATATTTATCATACGTGGGTATCCTTTTGAATACAAAAAAATTTTATCAATAGCATCAGGCCTAAAAATCGTTTTTTTCGTACCGGCAACTTTGAGACGATACCGGATATATTCATCGGTTTCTTCCGCTGTTAATGGATTGATATGGTAACTGACGGCAACTCTCTGTCTTATTGCCCGATTTTTTGGGTCCTGCAGCAAATCATTGAATTCGTTCTGACCTACCAAAAAAATATTGATCAGCTTAGTATGAGGTTTTTCGATGTTTGACAGATGTCGTATCTCTTCAAGAAGATCCGGAGTCAGACGCTGGGCCTCATCAATGATCAATAGGACTTTCTGTTTATTCATGTATGCTGTTTTCAGAAATTGGGTAAAATGATTCAGAAATATCCCTTTGCTGTTGAACCTTTTGTTTATTTCAAAAGCTCTGGAAATAAAATTGAAAAAGTCAAGAGTTTCAAGTCCGGGATCACGAACTATTGCTATAATGGTATTACTATCCTTAAGGGAATCCCCAAGGGTCTGAATAAGCGTGGTTTTTCCAGTACCAACGTCTCCGGTTATAACAAGAAATCCCTTGTTTTCCAAAATACCGTACTTTAAAATAGCCAGGGCTTCTTGGTGCTTTTTTCCAAGCCACATAAATTTTGGATCTGCAGTGAGCCGAAAAGGTTTATCAATTAAATTATAATATGAAGTATACATCTCATGAGTACCTTTTTTCTAAATAGTGTCCATACAGAAATGGCTATCTTCCGCATTCTCTGAGTCAGACTCAGATTTTAATCCTCAAAATATGGGGTGTGTCCTACATGGACATACAGAATTTACTTTCGAGGTATCAAAGCAACAGCCTTGGGACTTGGGGCTAACTTCACATTCAGGATAAATTATGCCAGAAGATAACCCGGTAAGAAGCGGATAACCAAGGAGTCGGACGAGATAATCAATAGTCTCAGTTTAATCATGACTGGATCTTTTAAGCATCTTAGCAATGCTAATCCTTAGACGATCGATAGCCCGTCCCAACTCGCCAATTTCATCATAACTTGCTTTTGAGCTAATGTTTCGCTCAAGATTCTTCCCCAGGCTCATTTCCTCGGCGCTCTTGCTCAGTCGCTTAATCGGCGCAACTATACTACGTTCCAGAAAAATCAAGAAACAAAAAAGGACGATAATAAGAGAACCTGCTCCAATTATGCCAAGATACATGGTAGAGTGACGGACATAAGCCATCGCTTCCTTAATAGGTACATAGACCACGAAAGTAGCTACTATATCTCCCAGTTTCCAGTTGTAGCCGTTCTTTGAACCGTAGATCTCAATCTGATCCTTAGGTGCATCTCCCGGGTCGCCGTGACAATCGAGACATTTCTGCATATCTACCTTTATCGGCTTTGCGAGGTAAAAGTGCTCTTCTCCATCCTTGTTGATTATTCCTTCTTGAATTTTAAGTTCGGGGTTTTCTCGAAAGGTGTTTATGATTCTCACCTCGTCCGCATTCGCTATATTTGTGTGCTCTAACGGATCGAGTGTCGCCTGTTTGAACTCGTAGCCTGGTTGCTTTTTTTTGAATATTTCATATGTTCCTCTGGCAACTGCAAATCCAGACATCAATTCAGGGTAGAATCGATCCTTTTCAAGCAACGCCATTACCAATGGCCTCTGAACAAGCTTGACGTGCTTTTTGGAAGAAAGAGCCCAATCGAGAATAAGCTGGCTCTTGCTCCTCGCTTCGAATATAGCGTTTCCTACATTTAGCTTGTAACTGACTATGGCAATCGAAATAATCGCCAGCAAGCACAAGACGCTCATTAGAAGAAGATACTTTGCGCGAATACCCATGTTACCTCCCTGTTCATATAGATTTTCATATATTAACTTCCTCCCTCTGGCCTTGTGAAATTAAATATCTAAAAACCTATAGCTGAAACAATTGTAAGGTTATCTATCTACAATCTTCGGAACTCAACGCGCCGGTTTCGCGATCGGTTTTTGACTGAGCTATTGGGAACAATCGGCCTAGTTTCGCCAAAGTAGGTCACTGATATGCGGTCATTTGGGATACGACATGTCTTTACGAGATGGTATTTCACCGACAATGCCCGGCGTTTGGACAACTGCATATTGTAATCAGAATCACCAAGATCATCCGTATGTCCTGAAATCTCGAAGCGAGAACCTTTCAACGCTTCATTTTGCAACGCTTCACCAACAATTTTCAGCTTTTTGAGGGCCTCTTTGGTGAGGGAGTCCGAGTTATGGTGAAAAGTTATCCTCATTCTGAGGACAGGACCGATTACGGACTCCTTGCCGCCGACTTTTTTCTTCTCTTCCTGCATGACTTTGACGAATTCTTCCGTGGTGATATCCGAGCCTTGTTGGGCTTTGAGCTTGATCTTGGCCAATCCCAACGATTTCAGAGCCCGGTTGTCGTCTGGTTTTCGCACCAATCCCTCGGAATAGGCCTGCACTGCCGCTTCTACGTTGCCTTTTATCATGTATATATCACCCATGCCGAAACGGGCCTTAGCATTGAATTTATCCAGTTTTGAACTAATGGTGTAATGTTTGAGCGCCTCATCATATTTGCGCAGCCGTTCGCAACTGTACGCATATTTTAGGTTGATGACCACATTTTCCGGACAGGCACTGATCGCCTCTTGGAGGATCTTGTGCTGTTTAATTAAACTTCGTTCCTTGATGACCAGATTCATTACCTCATCCACATTGCAATCCGAGCAAAATGACGATGCTGGGTAAACCAGGAGAATTAGAACACAAGATAATTTGGTCAAAACCGATTTGAAATAATGTCGAGTATCCATTAAATATACCTATCCCGTTTGCTTTTTATAAAAAAATAAGTAATACCCTTGGCTGTTATAGCTATTCAGAGATTATAATTTCAAAAGGCCAGAGGGAGAGGGAGAGGGAGAAGAAATCCGAGTAAGTCGTACATGAATTAGTACATTGTTGAGTATTCCAACCGATAACACCATGAAAGTTAATATCTGAAAATCTATAGCAGAGTGCTAAAATATAACATCACACTTAGTTTTAAATATCAAGCTATTTTTGTTGCCCTTCCAGGAACCCCTCATCAAAGCTATAGATTTTCAGATATTTAATTTCACAAGGCCAGAGGGAGGAATCAGCGTAAGTCGTACATTGAGTACGTCGTCGAGGATTCCGACCGATAACGCCGTGAAATTTAATATATGAAAATCTATATAAAGATGTAAACTGATGTTTGAAGGGTGCCCCCTCTTCCGGTATTATTTTAAAAAAGGTATTTCTTGATTAGGGCGTATGTCCTCTACCACAATATGTGGTGGCGGATCATATGACCTTTATTTAAAATATTATTGTTGCGGCTCCCATCCGATATGACAAGGGAGTCCGGCATCACTCCATGACACTGAATTATGTTCCTTATAGTATGTACGTCTTCCTGGATACCCCCTGTAGCCATTATAAGAATCGGAATAACTAGTGCCTTGGAATCCTCCACGAGCGTTTGTGCCATCTGGTTGATCAATTTCATATACTGCATTAAACAGATTGAAGTTGAATTTGGAGGCGTCACTAGGAAGAGAAGAACGTTTGCCGCTACGGCACATCATAATAATCACATCATATTCACCTGCCAAAGCCTCTATCTCCTCCGAGAAATAATCATTAAACGGTTTTGTAGCAGTTTCATCATTCCAAGTCTTGTAAGGAATGTTGATAGCAATTGGCGTGGTCTCAATTTCTTCTACATACTTGACAGGTATGAACTTGGTGTGTCCGTTTTTCCTTACTTTAAATTTGAGATATCCTATTCTTCCCAATAGTACAACTTTGCCATTGTATGGAATTATTTCGTCGCCATTCGTTTTTATTATTTTAGTTACTTGTGCACAGGTACCAACCCAATAATATTCCGATGCTGTTCTGACATCAACAATAGCGACTTTTGCATCCTTGCCGGAGAGAGGGTCTTTTTGTTCTGCGTATGCATCAAATGCCTGTTCTGCGCTTATCGGTATCGGTATTGCATCATCCGTTTCAGCAATTGCCATGCCAAACATAGATATAATGAAAACTATTGTAAAAACAGTGATTATCTTATTCATGTCATACCTCCGTTATTTCGTTCTCGTCACTTAGTTATTGTTCATCCATAAATGGCTATTTTCCGCAATCTCTGCGTCAGACTCAGATGTAGGGGCACATTGCAATGTGCCCCTACGTACTCTAGTATTTCGGCGGTTAAAATCTTTTTCTTCCTTGACCTTGCAAAAACTATCTTATTTTCTCAAAGTCCGGGGTATTGAAAGCGCAGTGTAGCATTTATCATTCAGACCCGGTGTAGCATTTATCATTCACTCCTGATGTTAACGTATTCGAATCGTTAAGCTCTTCTTCCTTGACCTTGTAGAAACTATCTCATTTATGTCCTGCTCCCTACCTAGGGAACAGGCTGGAATAACTCATATCTTATATGAACTAAATGAAAGAAAAAATTAGCTACTAACAATAATCAATGGATACTACCCTGTCTGCAGTACGAGTATTTAATCATGACATAATCATAACATAGCAAATACTATACCAGTGGCGGCTAAAAAGGACTTCGTTCCCGTAACCAATTGTTTTACAAGACTTAAAAAATATTATACCATTTCCGTGCTGATTTGATTTGGTTTGTTTGAAATATAGGATGCAAAAACTAATCAACTGAATTTCCTCTTCTAGGTGATGTTTTTCCAATTAAGGATAAAATTTTGAGCCTCCTTCAAATATCACTTTACCAGAAATTTTGAAACTCATTTGAATTATGCCTTTAAGCCATTGTCAGGGGGGCTATTCGTTTACTTCTTATGAACTATAGGTTTCCATATATTAAATTTCACTGCGTTATCGGTCGGAATCCTCGACGACCCACTAAATGTACGACTTACTAGGATTCCTCCCTCCGGCCTTGTGAACTTTGATATCTGAAAACCGATAACTGCACAGCTTGAAATGTTTTTGATTTAGTTCTTTACTTTCAATATAATATGCGGTATTATGAATAACAATTCATCTGGCACTTCTTAGGAGAATAAACTATGGCTAATCCCCTCCCTGTCTACCGACTTCAAAACCCGCGACTCTTTCAGTACTATAGATTTCCATATATAATTTTATAATTTTACTGCGTTATCGGTCGGAATCCTCGACGATGTACTAGATGTACGACTAACTCGGATTTTTCCCTCTGGCCTTGTGAAATTTAATATCTGAAAATCTATAGGAAGGAATAACTTCAACGTGTGGAGAATTCCATTTTATCATCAAATAAAATAGATTAGTATATTACAGTTAAAAGACCGTCCGAAGGGCGCTAAGTTAGAGGTGTAAAAAGTGATTAAAGGAGTTTCTTAGCAAAAAGACCATCATAAAGGAGGAAAATAAGATGAAACAAAAGACAGCGATAATCTTGGTCGGGATATTTAGTCTCTGCCTCATCTTTCCAGGCTTAATAATTGCCGGTAAGATGTGGCCTTCTTCTGTGGATGAGCTGGTAGCTAAGACCAAAAAACAAATCAATTTGGTTGACATGGCAACATTCAGGATGGTGGTGGAAAATAAAGATCATGATATGATCATCGATGTTCGGGAACCAAATGAGTACGCCTCAGGTCATGTCTCTGAAGCAATTAATATACCAAGAGGATGTATTGAGCTTAAGATATGGAAAAAAGTAGGATTTCCTGACAAAACAGATAAAAACAAAAAGATATACCTTTACTGTAAAACCGGTGTACGTGCTGTATTATCTGCAAAATCTTTACAGTCCCTCGGTTTCAAAAACGTAACTGCTGTTAATATGAAGATTGCTGACTGGATAAAAGCCGGACATCCGACTAAGTAGTGTCCATCCATAAATGAGGAACTTTTCACAAGGTCAAGGGAGTCAAAGGATTATGCGGAGACATACTGTAGTACGTCGATAAATAATCCAGCAGACTGATGCAGAGATTGCGGAGAAGGACTTCATTGATGGAAGCAATCTATAGATCCGGCTCCAAGAGTAACCGGTTGAAGAGGTATTA